>JGI26084J50262_1002071_pt1 | contig 10701 bp, 10 predicted proteins | sample SaaInl6LU_22_DNA_FD_50262 | JGI IMG/M metagenome (IMG submission 50262) | reverse complement strand
GGCTTGGTTTTTGTAGTGACTGTGTCACCAACCTTTGACTGCCTAACATCCTTCACGCCGGTTATTAGGTAACCCACCTCACCTACTCCAAGACCCTTTGTCGCAATTGGCTCTGGAGATATAACACCGATTTCTAGAAGCTCGTGGACAGCCCTGGTGGACATCATCTGAATGTTTTCGCGAGGCTTGAGAGACCCGTCAATCATCCTGACGTAGGTAACAACCCCGCGATAGGAGTCATAGACGGAATCAAAGATCATTGCCCTTGCCGGTGCATCAGAGTCTCCGGTTGGTGCCGGCACTCGCTTGACGATTAGGTCCATAAGCTCGGCAACGCCAGCGCCCGTTTTACCGGAAACTCTCAGGCAGTCATCGGGGTCCCCGCCAATGAGGTTCGCGAGCTCTTCAGCGTACTTCTCGGGCTGTGCGGCAGGAAGATCGATCTTGTTAAGCACCGGGATGATTTCAAGGTCGTTCTCCAGCGCAAGGTAGAGGTTGGCCAGCGTCTGTGCCTCAATGCCCTGAGCGGCATCTACCAGTAGTACTGCGCCTTCGCAGGCTGCAAGCGACCGTGAGACCTCGTAGGTAAAGTCGACGTGCCCGGGGGTGTCAATCATGTTTAGCGCGAATGCCTGACCGTCGAGCTCCCAAGGCAGCCGCACGGCCTGGCTCTTAATGGTGATACCGCGCTCCCGCTCAATGTCCATGCGGTCGAGATATTGGGCGCGCATTTCGCGGTCAGAGACGATGCCAGTTAGCTGAAGCATTCGGTCGGCCAGTGTCGACTTACCGTGATCAATATGAGCAATGATGCAAAAATTTCTGATCAGGTCAGCAGGCGTCTGACTGGGCTCTAGAGCCTTGGCTGCACGTGGCGACAAACTGACCTCAATTGTGGAAAAAGCGAATGAGCCCCAATTCTCTCAGATGCTTGCCCATAAATAATCACACTGGTAGAGTTTTAGCTTGTTCTGGGGTATCTCCCAAGAAAACAGATTTTTCTTTTTAGAAAGTGAAACATGGCCAACATAAAGTCCAAGATCAAGCGGATCGGCACCAACCGTAAGGCTGAAGAGCGCAACAAGGCAGTCCGCACCGAGGTCAAGAGCGCAGTTCGCGCCGCCCGCGAGGCCGCAAACTCAGGCGACAAGAAGGCTGCAGAGGCGGCTCTTCAGAACGCCACACGCAAGCTAGACAAGGCGGTAAGCAAGGGTGTTGTCCACAAGAACCAGGCAGCTAACCGCAAGAGCGCAATCGCCAAGAAGGTAGCAAGCCTCTAAAACAAAGTTTTATTACTAGTAGGGCTAAGACGAAAGTCTTGGCCCTTTTAGTTTGCCCTGGCCATTGCAAGAAGAAGCTTCTCGACTGAATACTCCGGGTCACGGGAAGCACCCTTGACCTCGGCATCGGTCTGGGCCGCCAGGCGAACAAGACCAGCCAGATCCTCCTCTTGCCACCCGCTCAGCTCTTTTCTGGCCTTGTCAATCTGCCAAGGTTGCATGCCAAGAGTTGCAGGAGCTGCATTTCTGTCGTTGAAAAGCCTTGCAAGTTGACGAATTCTCATGCTCAAAGCGGCAACTAGGGCGACTGAGTCAATACCGGTTGCAAATCCGTGCCTGAACAGGCGAATGGCCTCGGCAGCATTTCCCGAGAGGGCCGCGTCAGCGATTTTGAAGGCATTTGTCTCGACCCGACCTCCAAAAGCAAGCTCGACATCCTGCAAGCTGACTTTGGCGTGGGTGGAGCTCAACTGTGAGCAGGCAGCCCCAAGCTCTCCCAGGTCAGAGGCAAAGGCTCCCACCAGTGCCCTAATGGCCGGCTGCTCAATCGGCACGCCACGCGCAGAAAACTCGCGCTTCACAAAATCGATTCGCTCGGCATCTTTTTTGAGTTCCTCACAGCTCACGCTCAGGGCCTGCTTAGCGAGCTCCTTGCGTATCTTGCCGCTGTGGCCAACCATGTTTGGGAGCCTGACAATGACGGTGCAGCTGTCTACTGGGTTATCTACTAACTGCTTGAGGTCTTCTAGAAGCCCCTCTCCCGCACCCTGAATGATCACAAGTCGTGGCTCTGCAAACAAAGACGGCGAGGCATAGTCGAACAGGCTCCCGGCTGAATAACCACCCTCTGGAATCTCAGAAACTTCAAGTCCGGCGAACTCACCACGAAGGGCTTCTCTTATNAGCCGAATGGCCTTTGAGGCCAGGNAGTTTTCTGGTCCAACCACCAGCACGAGCGGAGCGGGCTTCGCATCAAACCAGTGCACCGTGCCGCTCACGCGGTCAGTTTACCGCTGTAGCGATAGCGGAGCTGATGATCGTGCCCCAGAGCTATGTGTCCAAGCTTGTCTGTCCTCAGGACCTCAGCACCACTTGGCCAGGCAAGTGATAGAGCCGAGCGGGCGGGGTGTCCATAGTCATTCTTGCCGACTGAAAAAACCAGATATTCAGAATCTAGAGCTCTGTAAAAGGTGCGTGACTGGTCAGCCGAACCGTGGTGAGCAACCTTTGTTACAAGGGTCTTGGATGCAAGCAACGCAAATACCCTNGGGTTTCGCGCAAGCAACCGCTCTTGTCCAGCCTCTCCCAAATCCCCTAGGAACAAGACCGAAAAATCGGTGCTTTCCAGCAAGAGGACCANGGATGCATCGTTGCTGTCAGAAGCCTCGCTCGCAGTCGCAGTTGGTGCGAGGACTTGCCACTGAAAACTTCCCAGNGTCCCTGACATGCCCTCGAAACCAATTGTGATCTCAACGCNTTTGGCCTTGGCTACCTGGCCAACCAGCTCCACAAGAGGCCGATCGTCTCGATAGCCAGAGACCACAAATTGCCCAACGGGCAAGCCGCTAAGCGCAAGGACTCCCCCAACGTGGTCGGCATCGAAGTGGCTGAGAAAGACTGCATCCAGTGAGCTAACCCGAGCCTTATCGAGACAATTGCTGAGGTCCTCTGGCTCCGGTCCCAAGTCGACCAGAACAGTTTTCCCTTGGCTTCTAATAAGTGCAGCATCACCTTGACCGACGTCGCAGAAGAAAACTTGCCAACTCCCTGCAAAGGTTTCGCTCCTCACAACATCAGCAGCGATCCAAGCACCCGACACGACAACTAGGCCAGCCATGGAGGTCTTAGCAGCGGCTTTTAGAAACGCCTTACTCGAAGAGAAATAGAGGCTGAGGGCGACAACAAAGCTTGAGGCCAGCAGAACCCCGATGGGTCCATCTATGAAGTGAAGCCTGACAAATGGCATGGGCGCAAGGTTGCTCGCCACAACAACAATCCAGTTACTGCCAAGCGATGCAATGAAGCTAATCAACGAAGCTAAAGGCGGTAGCCAGATTGTGAGCACAGCAATCAGGCCCAAGATTGTGATTGGTGCCACCAGCGGTTCCACAAGCAGATTTGCAAGCACTGAGTAGACCGGAAGTGAGGGCTGTAGGTAAAGAATTATTGGCAACGTGTAGAGCTGAGCCGAGACCGTAGCGGCAATGCCGATTGCCAGCAGCTTTGGCATCTTGTCCTCGAGCAGGTTATAGATCTTGGGGGCAAGCACCAAGAGACCGGCCGTCGCAAGCGCAGAGAGACCAAACCCGATGTCAACTGCAAGGCCTGGGTCAACAGAAAGCAAGAAAATAATTGCAAGACTCAGCGCAGCAAGTGGATTGGTGCCCCTCCCCACCCAGAGTCCCACCATCACAAAAACAGCCATAGTCGCAGCTCTTATGACCGAGGACTCTGGCCCCACCAGTAGGACATAGGCAGCCATCACCAAAAGGGCGGAGATAAACCTGAGATTTCTAGACAGACCCAACCTCGCCGCTATCAGATAGACAACCCCCATGACTATCGCGAGGTTGGCTCCCGAGACCGCTACCAGATGAGTAAGACTTAGCGCCTTCATCTGCTGAGCAAGCTGCTCAGAGATCGCACCACGCTCCCCGATTGTCAATCCCGCAACCAGTCCAGCTGCGTCGTCAGAGACTCCAGAAAGCAGCTCTAGAAAGCGCTCTCGCACTAAGTCAATAAAAGGAATCTCTGGGTAGTTAAGCTTCAGGCTTGACTCAGCACCCTCAGGGGCAATCAGCCACAAAATAAACCAGTAGCAACCCGCGATTAGGTAGATCACAGGGTCAGCTGATCGCGGATAGAGGCCAATAGCTTGCTTCCAATTCCGGGAACCTGAGTAAGTTCCTCGATTGCGGAAAAGCCTCCGTTTTCCTCGCGATACTTGATGATCTTTTCGCTGGTGGCAGGNCCGATACCGCTCAGAGATTCGAAGTCCGCCCTGTTGCCTCTGTTCAGTGAGACTTTCCCAGCTATGGTTCCTGAGGCCATTGCTTCAATCGAGAGAACAGACAGCTGCTCACCATCGCTCAGTATTCGCGCGAGGTTGACACTCTCCTGCGCAGCCAGGGTGGTCAGCCCTCCGGCCTTGGCAATGGCATCTGAAGCCCTCGAACCAACTGGCAGTTGGTAGAGACCGGGTGATAAGACCTCACCAACTACATGCACAAAAATTGTGGAAGAGACTGGCGAGACGATCTCTTGCGGAATCAGTGGAGCTGCAGACTCGGTGTCTTCCTGACTACTAAGCCAGATGCCTATCANNCCNAGCACCAGTAGCANCGCAATTAGACCGCGCTTTTTCTGAGCCTCACCCAGTGAGTTGTATTTGTCGACTAGAGCTCGCATNGGAGCATCTTGCAACCAAAGCTAGCTGCCTTGGGCAGCCCGTGTGAGGTTGTGAAGAAGTGGCTACTTGGTCGAGATGTTCACAAGCTTCGGGGCACGAACGATGATGTTCTTNGCCTCTTTGCCCTCCAGGGCACGCTTCACGGCATCGGAATTCATAACAAGTTCGCGAAGCTCATCCTCGGTAATGGTCGTTGAGACCTCAAACTTGTCTCGGAGCTTTCCATCCACCTGAGCAACCGCCGTCAGGGTCTGACGCACCAACAATGATTCATCTACTGAGCGCAACTTTGCCTTGGCTACTGATGGCTCGTGGCCAAGAAGGCTCCACATGTCTTCCGCTGTGTAGGGAGCAAAGAGGCTTAGCGCCTTAGCAAGCTCTTCTGCACCCTCGCGCACGGCTTGATCTTGTGGCCCACAACCTGAGTCGATGGCCTTTCGCAGGGTATTTGTGAGCTCCATGCACTTCGCAACACCCACATTGAACTTGAAGCCCTCAATTGACTCCTCAAAAGACTTGAGAAATGCGTGGGTTGCGCTTCGAACTGCCTTGTCGCCGGCCTTGTCATCACTGCCAACCTCACTGGTGACGTCCTGTGCGACCCTCCAGGCACGAGCTAGAAACTTAGAGGAGGCTGCTGGTGAAACATCCGCCCAGTCAATGTCATCCTCGGGAGGCCCAGCAAACGCCATCGTTAGCCTTACGGCATCCACGCCGTGCTCATCCAGCTGCTCACTAAGTCTTACGAGATTGCCGCGCGACTTGCTCATGGCCTGGCCATTCATTAGCACCATGCCCTGGTTCAAAAGGCGTGTGAAGGGCTCTTCGAAATCGACAAGCTTCATGTCGAATAGAACCTTGGTGAAAAACCTGGAGTAGAGAAGATGCAGGATGGCGTGAGTCACACCACCGACGTACTGATCAACCGGAGCCCACTCTTTTGCCATTTCAGGGTCAAAGGCAACCTCTTCGCTTCCTGGGTTTAGGTAGCGAAGGAAGTACCAGGAGCTATCAACGAAGGTGTCCATGGTGTCGCTGTCGCGCTTAGCGGCTGCGCCACACTTCGGGCAATCAACATTGATCCAGTCGCTGGCGGCACCCAGCGGTGAGGTGCCCTTGGGCTGCAGATCCAGACCCTCGGTTGGTGGCAACTCCACTGGCAGTTGATCTTCGGGCACCTCAACCTCACCGCACTTATCGCAGTGAATGATGGGAATCGGAGTGCCCCAGTAGCGTTGCCTAGAGATCAGCCANTCACGCAGCCTGTAGTTCTTTGCCTTCTTGCCCGAGCCCTTTTCCTGCAGGAGCTCAATTGCTTTTTCGATGGCGTCAGCCTTGGTGAGTCCATCCAGCTCTCCGGAGTTAACCATGACGCCATCGCCGACGGTCGCGACAAAACTCTTGGCAGGGTCTTCCTCGCCGGTATCAACCACCATTCGAATCTCGATACCCATCGCCTTGGCAAACTCAATGTCTCGCTCATCATGTGCGGGCACGCCCATGATGGCGCCGGTTCCGTAGTCAGCGAGCACGTAGTCGGATACCCAGATTGGCAGTCGCTCTCCGTTTAGTGGATTGATTGCATACCGTTCAAGGAATACACCGGTCTTCTCGCGATCTGTCGAAAGTCGCTCAATGTCGTTTGCCTTCTTGGTCTTCTCTAGGTAGCTGTGGAACTGCATTCGCACCTCAGCGGACGAACCNGCGGCAAGCTCACTGGCCAGGTCTGAGTCGGCTGCCACGACCATGAAGGTCGCGCCAAAGAGCGTGTCTGGCCGCGTTGAGTAAACCTCGATCGGCTCGGCTCTCCCCTCGATCTCAAAGGTCAGGTTTGCTCCATAGGATCTGCCGATCCAGTTGCGCTGCATGGTCAAGACCTTGGAGGGCCAATTACCTTCTAGGGTCTTTAGGTCATCCAGCAGCCTGTCCGCGTAGTCAGTGACCTTGAAATACCACTGAGTCAGGGCCTTCTTGGTGACCTGAGTGTCACAGCGCTCACAGAGGCCGTTTACAACCTGCTCGTTAGCGAGCACGGTCTGGCAGCTTGGACACCAGTTAACGTTGCTGTTTTTGCGGTAGGCAAGACCTCGCCGATAAAACTGCAGAAACAGCCACTGATTCCAGCGGTAGTAGATCGGATCGCAGGTCTGCAGAACTCTGTCCCAGTCAAAGCTGCAGGCATAGCGGCGCATTGAGCTCTTCTGCTGGTCAATATTTTCGTAAGTCCAATTGCGAGGATCTAGCCCCCGCTTGATTGCTGCATTCTCAGCGGGAAGTCCGAAGGCATCCCAGCCAATTGGGTGCATGACGTTGTAGCCGCGCTGGATCCAGTAGCGGGCAATGACGTCTCCGAGCGCGTAGGCCTCGGCGTGGCCCATGTGCAGGTCCCCAGAGGGGTAGGGAAACATGTCGAGGACATACTTCTTGGGCCTTGAATCTTCTGGGTTGGATGAGTCGAACGGTTTGATTTGATCCCAAACCGGCAACCACTTCTCCTGAAGTGCCGAGACGTTGTATTCCTCTTGCAAACTGGTTTCCTTAGCTGAGTGGAAGATAAAAGGTTACCAACGCACACTCGCACCCAGGGCGCCCACAAGTGCGGTGGCTTTCAATTGGATTTCCTCGTGCTCGGCATTGGCTTCGGAATCCGAGGTGATTCCGCCACCAATACCTATCGAGACTGAGTCTTTTTCAAAAATTGCTGTGCGGATGACCATTGCAAGCTCCATGTCGCCACTTTGAGAAATCCAGCCGATTGCTCCCGAGTAACCCTGCCTGTCTTCGCTCTCCAGAGTGCCAATTAGCTCCATCGCCTTGATTTTTGGAGCGCCGGTCATTGACCCGCCAGGAAATAGCGCTCGCAGGGCATCCAGAGAATTCTTCCCCTCGGAGAGCTGTCCAGAAACATCGCTGACCAGCTGATGAACCGTTGAATAGCTCCTGATTGCGAGAAGATTCTCAACTTGAATGCTCTCGGGGTCACAGGCTATTGACATGTCGTTGCGAATTAGATCCACAATCATCAGATTCTCGGCCCGCTCCTTTGGATCACTANCGAGCTGGTTCATCAGTTCCGCATCTCTCTTGGCATCCTCTGACCGGCTGCGGGTTCCCTTGATAGGCGAGGAGAGCACCCTGGTTCCGTGACTAGAGACAAAAGCTCCGGTGTGATTGAGACATAGCTGCGGTCCTCAAGTCTTATGAAACTTGAATATGGTGCTGGGTGTTCTTTGCGAAGCCTTAGGAAGTAGCTCAGTGGATCGCCGGAGTAATCACCGCGAAGCTTGGTGGTCAGGCAAAGCTGATAAACATCGCCCGCTGCGATGTGCTCTTTTACCCTCTCGATTTTTTCCCTGTAAACCGCCCTACTGTCAATGGCAGAAAGCTCTGCGGAGGTAGCGGCAGGGTTCGTCAGCTCATAGCTGGAGGCCTCCCCGCCAACAAGCGCCAGTCTTAGCAGGGCTGCGTGGTGCCAGGAGTCAAACTCGGCCCGATCTGGAAAGTCACCAATGAAATACATGGCCTTGGCATCGTGGTCATAGACAAAAGCTCTGTCAACGCTCAAAAGCTCAAACTGGCTGATGTCTTGAGCCGAGTTGGAGTAGTGAATCACGCCCACATAGCCAGGCCGAAAGGCAAATGGCACGTCCAAGTGCTCGCGGGTTATCGAAGGTTTGAAGCTGCTTGCCGGAACGCCGGCCCCAATAACCGAATAGCGAGCGGTCGGGTGGTGCTGTCTATCGAGCCAAAATGCGCCTGGAAGATGACCAAAAAAGGAAACGAAGGTGTCAGTGAGCGATGTCCAGGCGTTCAACCGTTCGCAGTACAGTGGCATAAGGCACCCCTCTAGCCTCGTAGTCTAGTAATCGTGAGCGTTTCAGGTGATTTCTTTCAGTTCCGCTCGGGCGAACTGACAAAGGTCGACATTGCACTAACCGACTTACTTACTGTCGCGGACAGTTGGCTTGTCTCAAACGGCCAAACCCGAGCTCTAGATCGCCACCTGCAGCGTTTTTCGAAATCAATAACCGATGAGAAAACCCAGAAACAATTGCCTGCTTTTTTTGCCTCTCTAGTTGCGACAACTCCGCAAGAGGGCGATTGGTTTCCACGCATCGAATACCGCAGGTCCCAGCCTGAGGGCGAGCGGCTGTTTTTGAGAATGCGGCCGGCTCCCGAAAGAACTGAAGTCTGCACGCTTTGGACACTAGATAAGCCCGACCCAAGAACTGAGTTTCACACCAAGGGTCCTGATCTCTCAAACTGCCAGGCGCTGCGCAGGGCTGCAAATCTCCATGGCGCTGATGAGGCCGTGATTCTCAGTGACTCGGGAAAGATTGCCGATGGTGCCCTGAGTTCAATTGTGTGGTGGCAAGACGAAGTTCTCTGCGCTCCAGATGCAACAACCGACTGGCTGCCGTCGATAACCCGCGAGCTGGTCTTTGAAATTGCCGGGCAGGCTGGCTATGAGACTAGGGAGACAAGCGCAGCACCAGAGGAGCTAGCAGGCTGCGAGGTTTGGTCGCTCAGCGCTCTCCAAGGGATTCGCGGAGTCACCAGCTGGGGAGACATCATCCTTGGCGAGCTGAGAATGCAACGTCCTTTTAGCAAGCGGTTGGCCCTGCTTAACCAAAATCTCCCCACTTCGGATGAGGTATTCGAGGCGTTTGGAACAAGCTGATGTGCGGAAGATTTGTGGTTGCCAAAGAGGTTGGCGGGATCACCGAGCTCTTTGAGCTTGATGAGGTGCCAAAGGATTACAAACCGATTAGCTACAACATCGCTCCGACTCAAGCGATTGGCATGATTGTCGAGCGTGAGATAGAGGGAGTCCCCTCAAGACAGCTGCACCTAGCTAGGTGGGGACTGATTCCGCACTGGTCCAAAGAGCTGCCAAGTGTTCCTCTGTTTAATGCAAGAAGCGAGAGCGCATTGGAAAAGCCAAGCTTCAAGGATGCGGCTTTGAGAAAGCGTTGCGCAATTCCAGCCTCAGGCTATTTCGAGTGGCAGGGCGAGGCTGGGAGCAAGAAGCCTTTCTACATCCACCCCGCGGAGGGCATGCTTGCCTTTGCGGGAATCTATTCGTGGTGGCGGGATCCGTCCAAGGATCAAAGCGACCCCACGAGGTGGTTGCTTACTTGCTCCATTTTGACCAAAGCTGCCTCCCCCGCATTGAGTGAGATTCACGATAGGAGCCCGATTCTGCTCTCTCCTGAGAACCTTGGTTCCTGGCTCGCACCTGACTACCAGACAAGTAGCGAGTTGGTCGCAGCTCTGGGTCAAGAGTCGGATGAGCTGGCAGCGAGCCTCGAGTTTTATGAGGTGTCAGGGGCTGTTGGAAGTGTTTCAAATAACAATTCGAACCTGATTGAGCGGGTTTAGCTAATCCATTTTGAAAATGTCTGGCGTTAGCCATACACTATTTATTCGAACAAATGTTCGATAAATGGGTAGGGGCTTAGACAGTGCAGATAGAGACCCTTTCGGGTGTTGTAGTGGACCTAGATGGTGCACCGGTCTGCTTCATCTGGAGGGGTAGCGAATACCTGGTCGCCTCAAGACCGGTGCGCTGGTATTCCAGGCGGATCTGGTGGGAGGAAAGCTCCGCTGCCCCTAAGGGAGCGGGTCCCCTCATGGAGGTGGAGATGTGGCGGCTCTGGGCTACATCAGAGAGCTCCAGGACTCTTTTTGAGCTTAGACACCTGCAGCCAGCAGACAGCTGGGAGATATACCCGCTGGAGAGCTGATGGGCTTTACTCATCTAAACCTGGCAAGCGCCTACTCCGCACACTACGGAGTCAATCGTCCCGAGCAGTTGGCTGCTGCAGCAAGTGCTCTCGGCTTCGAGGCTCTGGCGGTAACCGACAGGGACGGCCTCTACGGAGCGGTAAAGCATATTGCCGCCTGCATCAGAGAGGGCATCCACCCGATAGTTGGGGTGAATTTAGAGATTGCCGACATGGGAAGGGTGGTAATCCTTGCTCACGGCCACACCTCCGGAAGTGGCTGGAG
>JGI26084J50262_1002069_pt1 | contig 10708 bp, 7 predicted proteins | sample SaaInl6LU_22_DNA_FD_50262 | JGI IMG/M metagenome (IMG submission 50262) | reverse complement strand
TGGGATGAATTGCGCTCCCAGTACATAATGATTGGATTGAATGTATTCCATGGATTTGTTTACATAGCTTCCGTCCGTTCCTTGAAACCCCAGAGAGGTATAAGTTGGTGTTTTGTAGTAGCTTCCCACAGAAGCCGTTAAATCCACTTTTTTGGTAAGCTTGTAAGAAAAACTAATTCGTGGAGAAAGTGTATTCAGAGGATTGTTTCCGTTGTTGGTAAAAGTGTTCATGTCTGTTCTGAGTCCTGCGGAAATCAATAATTTATCTTCGAAAAAATTTCTAGAAACTGCACCAAATGCTCCGTATTTGAAAAAATCAATGGCACTTCCAAAATTCAAGGCTACTTCGGGAACCAATACATTCCCAAGAGAATCTCGCACTTCGCTTGATAGTTTGTTGTAAATACTGGTGTTGTATTTTACATATTGCCCCATTACACCGTATGAGTATTTGAATCCATTTTGAAATTTATTCATATCAAATCGGAATTTGTTTTCAATTTCTTGAGATTGCAATCCCAAGTTTCTGAATTCTTCTTGGTCGTTTTGCGCATTTTCGAATTGATCGAGCTGATTGTCGAACATATTTCGGCTCAACGTCAGGTTGTAATATCCATCTTTCACCAATCGTTTGAACGCAAATCCTGTGGTGTAATTCCATTGGTTGATAAATGGGAGGGAACCTCTCAAATAAGTGTTTTCAGGAGTTTCGTCCTTGGTTTCGGCAAATCTAAATCTGTCAATTGCGCCAACTCCAAGAGCTGTGAACGTAGTTTTGTTGTCAATTTTTCGGGTTACTTTGTACTGAAAGTCAGAAAAATTGGGACGAATAGGAAGGTCGATAAGTGTAAATAACAAATCCAAATAACTGGTTCTGGCCGAAGCCAAAAAGACTGTTTTTTTATCCTTGCTGAGTGGTCCTTCAAGTGTGAAAGAGCTTTCTGTTAAACTAGTTCTTACGTTTCCAGAGAGTTTTTCGTTGTTTCCATCTCTTTGTTTAATCACAAAAGTAGAAGCCAAAGCATTGTCATACCGGGCATCAAATGCAGAAGAGGTTAGTTTTAACTCTTCGATAAAAGAGACATTCAATATTCCTTGAGCACCACCCGAAGAACCTTGAGTTTGGAAGTGATTGATTACAGGAATTTCAATTCCATCCAAATAATATACATTTTCGTTGGGTGCACCCCCACGAATTGTAATGTCATTTCTTCCTCCACCACCTGCCGAACCACCAACTCCAGGCAATGTCTGAACGACTTTAGAAACATCAAAATTTCCTCCTGGATTGGATCTTATCTCCTGAACTGTAAGCTGCTGAACAGAAAGTGGAGTTACCATATCGGTTGTGGCAACTTCTTTTTCTTTGTCAAATGTCACCTCAAATTCTTTGAGTTCTGTTCCTTCCACCAATTCGAAATTTACGATTTGTGCATTCCCAGAATTCAGTTCGATATTAAATTTTTGATCAGATTGATACCCCACCATAGTAACCTTTAGGTTGTAGGTTCCTGTTGGTATTTCTAGTCTGTAGTTTCCATCAAAATCGGAGGAAGTTCCAAAGTCTGTTCCTTCAACTAATATGTTGGCAAATGGAAGAAGAGCCTGAGTGTTTTTATCTGTGATTGTTCCTTTTATGATTCCGGTAGTCTGCGAAAAAGTAGAACTTGCGATAAGACTAAGAAAAAGTGAAAGAATTTTGAATGACTTCATTATTGTTTAATATATTTATCACGAAGTTAAACAAGATAAACGGATATACTTCTTTTTTCTTTAGTTTACTGCAAAAAAAAACCTTCCCAAAGTGTGAGAAGGTTTTAATTGAATTGGAGTTATATCCTAAAACTCAAACTTAATTCCTTGCGCCAGTGGCAATTCAGTGGAATAATTTATTGTATTAGTTTGTCTTCTCATGTAAATTTTCCAAGCATCAGAACCAGATTCTCTTCCGCCTCCAGTTTCTTTTTCTCCTCCAAATGCTCCACCAATTTCTGCTCCCGAAGTTCCAATATTTACATTGGCAATTCCACAGTCACTTCCTTGATAAGATAGGAATATTTCGCTTTCTCTCATGCTGTTTGTCATGATAGAAGAGGACAATCCTTGTGCTACGCCATTTTGTTGTTCAATAGCATTTTCTAAGTCTCCAGAATATTTCAATAAGTACAANATAGGAGCAAATGTTTCTGATTGAACAATTTCCATATCGTTTTTAGCTTCTATAATACATGGTTTTACGTAGCATCCGCTTTCGTATCCTTCTCCTTCAAGAACTCCACCTTCTACCACAACTTTTCCACCTTCAGCTTTTGCTTTTTCAATCGCAGCTAAGTAAGTATTCACAGAATCATGATCGATTACTGGTCCCATGTGGTTTTTCTCATCCAATGGATTACCAATTTTTACCTGACCGTAAGCCGAAGCTAATTTTTCTTTCACCGTATCGTACACATCTTCATGTATAATTAATCTTCTNGTAGAAGTACATCTTTGTCCTGCAGTTCCCACGGCTCCAAANAAAGCACCTACAATTGTCATTTCTAAATCTGCACTTGGTGTAATGATAATGGCATTGTTTCCTCCAAGTTCCAACAGTGATTTACCAAATCTTTCGGCAACTGTTGCTCCCACAATTCTTCCCATTCTTGTGCTTCCTGTAGCAGAAACAAGAGGAATTCTTTTGTCCGTAGTCATCATTTCACCTACTTTGTAATCTCCGTTTATCAATCCGCAAATTCCTTCTGGCAAGTTATTTTCTTTCAATACTTCTGCCATAATATTTTGGCAAGCAACTCCACACAATGGAGCTTTTTCTGAGGGTTTCCAAACACAAACATCTCCACAAATCCAAGCCAATGCTGTATTCCAAGCCCAAACAGCCACAGGGAAGTTAAAAGCAGAAATAATTCCTACAACTCCCAAAGGGTGATATTGATCGTACATTCTGTGAAGTGGTCTTTCCGAATGTAAAGTAGAACCGTTTAATTGTCTAGATAATCCAACAGCAAAATCACAGATGTCAATCATTTCTTGAACTTCTCCGTATCCTTCCTGCAAAGATTTCCCCATTTCGTAAGAAACTAGTTTTCCTAGAGGTTCTTTGTATTTTCTTAATTTTTCACCAAACTGTCGAACTATTTCTCCTCTTTTTGGTGCTGGCATGTGTCTCCATTCCTTAAAAGCTGTGGTTGCAGAAACCATTACTTTTTCGTAATCTTCTTTTGTCGTTGCTTTCACTTTTCCAATCAATTTCCCATCTACTGGCGAATAAGATTCTATAATTTCCCCATTCGAAAAATTGGATAATCCTGTAGAAGTTCCATCGTTGATTTCTTTTAGCCCTAATTCAGCCAAAAAGTTTAAGTTCATTGTTTCTGCCATGTCTTTTTTTCTGTTTTTTTGATTTGTACAAAGGTACAGATTTCATTCACCAATGTAAAATGAGTTGGTTAAAAATTTAACCAAAATACTTAGTCTAGTGATTTTTTCATCTTCATGTGAGGCAAACTCACTTCTCTAAATAATTTCCCTTCTGTTTTGTAGCCGAATTTCTCATAGTATCTTACTGCCGATTCCCGAGCATGGCAAGAAATTTCATTATAGTTATTTTCTTTGGCCCATTCTTCACAATACTTCATCATTTTTTCGCCAATCCCTTTTTGTTGTTGGTCACTATCTACACACACTTGCCGCATTTTTATTTCTTTATCCGAAACCGGTACAAGAGAAAAACAGCCCAGAGCTTTTTCATTTTCAAATACTCCTACATGTATTTGGTCGTGTTCCAAATACAATTCTTCTTCCGAGAACATTAGATTTATCGGTTCTCTCAATATTTTATCTCTCAGTCTCACGCATTTCCAATAGTCTTTGCTGTAGTGAGTTATAATTTTTATTTCCATAAATTGATATTATTGAGCTGTGTTACTTTTGTACGTCTGGTGTCCAATTATTTTGTCACAATTACACACGGGATCACTAAAATAAGTGGTAATATTGTACATATTTTCGGTTTCAAAATGATCACCTTCAATGAATACAACGTCACCTTTTGGGTCATGTGGTCTTTTTAACATGTACATGTAATCGTAATAGCCTTGCTTCAACAATACTTTTGTTTCGTATTGTTTGGCCAATGGATTATAAGTCATTTTGAATTCTTCTCTAAATTCATTGTCACTCATTCCTCCAAACACATACAAATCTCCTTCTGTAATTTCATGCGGATAATTCAAAGCAAAGTGCGTATAAATATAGTCCGCTTCGGTTCCTTGGTTGATTCCAAACTGATTTCTGATGTAAAATTTCCCGTCTATATCTTCATAAAAAAGATAGGTTCCAAATCTCCTTTTTACTTCAGGAAAAAGATACACATTTGTCTCTCTGTTTTGTAAGGTGATTTGTTGAACTTTTTGTCCTCTAAATCGCATGTTTCTTGTGTCCAAAAAACGGTATTCATTTCCACCATCAAATATGTTTTCGTCATTGTTGTAATCGTAAATCAATACACTTCCTCTTACAAAAAGTGGCTTTAAATCAAATAGTGCATTATCAAAACGATTGTTTTGTTGTACCAAAACTTTGATGTCTCTATTGATATCTGGCACCATAAGATTCTTCAAATCAATTTCGAAATCTACTTCCTGTTTGTAGTTTCGCTCCTGTACATTGCTTGGTCGATTCACTTTTACTCGGGTGAGCACGTTGTTTTCGTACACCATAAATCGCTTAGTAAATACAATTTGCTCGGGATCATTGTCTTTGAATACTTTAAAAATGTAATTCCCAGTCAGCTTTATTCCCATATTTTTGTTTGGGACATTGATTTCATAATGCACAAAATTTTCGTAGGTATTGAAAGAGAATTTAAAATCTTGAATAAAGTCCTGGAAAAAACCACTCATGTATTGAGATTGTATCAAATCAGATTTTTTCCATTCGGCATCACAATGTATAATTGTGTAGTAGTAATCACCCAGATCAGATCCCATTTTGTCAAACGAAAAATTGATAGATTCTCCACTTGCCAAATCAATGGCAGGATTGCTCATTTTCCAACCCGTTTTGGCAGCCCAGATAGTCTTGATATCCGAAACGTAAATTTTATTTTGGATAGGAGTAGAGCCAAATGTTTCTTCAAAAGTAGGTTTGTTGGGCAGGCTAGATTCATTACCAACAACACTTGGCGAATTTGCCATGCAGCCAAAAAGAAAAAGGATACCGAAGAATAGAAGGATGTTATTTTTCATAGAATACTGAGTATGAAACAAAAATAAGATAAAAATGTGAGGAACTGATTTATACTGAATACTAAAAGAACATAAATCAAAGGATTGTTTTATATTTGTACCGTATTTGGTTTGGGTGAGATATTTTTTCTCATTCGATTAAAAGGGAATTAGGTGAAAAACCTAAGCTGTTCCCGCAACTGTAAGCTTCGAAAAAAGCTTGTTTTATACACCACTGTTCGTTTATGGATGGGAAGGAAAACAAGTAATGAAGTAAGTCAGGAGACCTGCCAAGCACANNATAAGTACTGTTTTCGGGATAAAAACAAGTGAAACTTTTCCTTTTTTAGTAAAGGAGTATTTTCATCTGCAATTCGCAAAATGGTATTTGTTATTTAGAAACACTATTTAATAAATACATAAAATTGAAAAAAAAATATATCTTAATTTTAGTAGGATTACTCTCGTTTTCTGCACTTTCACAAACTCACCAATCTTCAAACTTCGAGGACTTAACCATTCCTCTCGATACGTTTTGGAACGGAAGTGATTTGTTGGGAGGTTTCAACTCTGGAATGGTGAGATTTGAGAATGATTACGATACAGCTTGGGGAGGTTCGTGGAAGAAATTCGCTTATTCTTCCATGAGAGATACCACAACTGCAAGTTATACAAATCAATTTAGCTGTATTGCAGGACATGGGGTAAATAATTCTGCAAATTATGGAGTTGGATATTCCACAAGTACTGAGTTTGCTTCTTTATTTTCTTTAACCACTCCATCTTCGGGAATCTCGATGTTTAAAGGTGTTTATATCAATAATTCGACTTACACTTATTTAAGTATGAAAAATGGCGATGCATTTGCCAAGAAATTTGGAGACAGCACAAATGCCTCTGGTGCTTTGGACGGAACTTTTGGGAAAGACTGGCTAAAGCTAACTGTCTTCGGAGGATTAGATTCCTTGGAATTCTATTTGGCAGATTTTAGAGGACCAGATTCAACGGATTATATTATAAAAGATTGGACTTATTTGGATCTCACTCCTCTGAACGAAAACTTGAGTTTAAGTTTTAAATTATCATCTTCGGATACGGGAAGTTTTGGAATGAACACACCTGCCTATTTTTGTATTGATAGTTTGGTTTATGATGGAACCACTTCTGTAAAAGAATTGAATAAAAACTCGATATCACTTTACCCAAACCCAACTAACAATTTTGTTAAAGTTTCTCTAGGAGAAGAACTTCAAGAGGTTTCATTTCAATTGATTGATGTGACTGGAAAAGTAATTGAAAGTACCAAAATCCCAGAAACGAGTCAATTTCAGATTGATTTGACGAGTTATAATAAAGGAATTTATTTCATAAGAATTGAAGGAGAGAATAAGGTTTTTACCAATCGAATAATCAAACAATAATTGAAAAATACAATTCAAATACTCTGCTTTTCTTTCCTAGCCCAAATTGCTTTGGGTCAAGGAAATTTTGCCCCTTCGGCTGGTCAAACAGGCTCAACAGCAATGCACAAAGATAGCTCGAGTTTTGTGGCTTGGATAGATCGATGCATCGTAAGAAGAGGCCTTCAACAAATAAATGACACAAGTTTAGGTTTTGCAAATGTTGGAGATTCTTCCGATGCATTCGGAAAGGCGGACGGAACAACAGTGAGTTTGGGCGATGGTGGTGAAGCAATAGTTGAATTATCTCAGCCCGTTTTTAATGGTCCAGGATATGATTTCGCTGTGTTCGAAAATGGCTTTTCGGCCACTTTTTTGGAGTTGGCTTTTGTTGAAGTCAGTTCAAATGGAATAGACTTTTTTCGATTTCCCTCCACGAGTCAAACTCAGGTAGTAAGTCAGGTAGGGACTTTTGGGAATTTGTTTGCCACTGAGATTCACAATTTGGCAGGAAAATACCACGTAAATTATGGAACACCATTCAATTTAGATGAAATTCCTGATACTGGTTTGTTAAATAAATTTGCCATTACTCATATCAAAATAATTGACGTAATCGGAAAAATAAATGAGTCTTTTAGCACCTTTGATTCAAGCGGAAAAGCAATCAATGATCCTTGGCCAACTCCTTTCGGCTCTTCGGGTTTCGATTTGGACGCTGTTGGTTTGATTCATGTAAACGGAATCAATTCAGTGAAACAAGAAAAGCTTGTGTTGTCAATATTTCCAAATCCAGCACATGATTTTTTGACCATAGAATCCAATCTTCCTATTTCGCAAGTACAATTTATTGATCTTACAGGACGAGTTTTTGACTATCAAAATCAAAGAAAAATTGATATTTCAGGACTGAATTCAGGAGTATATTTTGTAAGAATCACAACCAATTCTCAATCCTATGTCACCAAGTTGGTTAAAAAATAAGGTTAGTATTTTATTTCTTTTTTTCGTCTATACGGGGTTTTCACAGAAATTGGATACACTTAATACTTTTGTTGTGACCGAAGTACTTAGCGAACTCAAAACATTTTCTCACATTGAATTATCAATGGATTCTAATTCTGCTCATTCTTTGGATGAATTGCTGGAACNGNCTCCNGTTTATTTAAAAAATTATGGGCAAGGTCAGTTAGCTACGCTTTCCATAAGAGGAAACGGAGCGTCTCAAACTCAAGTGTTTTGGAATGGATTTAAAATGAATTCACCTTCTTTAGGTCAAACAGATTTGTCATTGATTCCAGTCTTTTTTCTTTCCAATGCGAGAATCAATTATTCTGGAGGAAGCTCTGTAAACGGAAGCGGAGGAATAGGAGGAAGTGTAGATTTGTCCAACCAATTAAATTGGCAGAAAGGTGTTGTTGGTATGGCTGGCGTTCAGTTAGCGAGTTTTACAAATTCTATAGCGCGATTTCAGTTGTCATTCGGCAAAAACAAAGTGTTTCAGCAATTAAAAATGTACCACAAAAAAGGAAAGAATGATTTTGAATTTACCGATGTGAGCGACATCAAAAAGCCAAAAGTTTTTCAGGAAAACAACCAAATTAGCCAGCAAGGTGGCCAATATGAAATAGGAGTGAGGATGAACAAAAAGAACTTGATTCAGGGTACAGTTTTGTTCTTTAATAGCGACAGAGAAATCCCGCCTGTGCTTTCTACTGTTTCTAACAAGGAAACACAAGAAGACAAGTCCGTAAAATCATTTGTGAGTTGGAAATCATTTCAGGATAATTTCACAAGTGATTTGAGAGTTTCATATTTCAAAGAGCAGTTGAATTATACCGATTCAATATCGTCTATTTTTTCAACTTCAAATATCAACACCTATCAAGCTCAATGGAGAAGTAAGTTCAAACTGCTCAAGGTATTCGATGTAGAGACCTCTTTGGGGAATTCATTGTACCAAGTAGAATCTTCGGGTTTTTCTCAGGAAAAGACTAGGAATGAATTGGGACTTTATTCAAAAATATCAGAGACGTTACCCAAATTGTATTACGAGGTTTTTGCTCGTCAAGAACTTATAGATGTTTCTTTTTCTCCAATAATGTTTGGGGGAGGTTTTGCTTATTTGCCTTTCAAAAAGAAAATTGAATTGAGAGGAAATATTGCTAGCGTGTTTCGATTACCAACTCTCAATGATTTGTATTGGGCTTTGGGAGGAAATGAATCACTTTTGCCAGAAAAAGGTTGGAATTCTGAGCTATCGATATCTTATAAAAAAACGAAAAAACCGAAAGAATGGAGCACTTCCATTACTGGTTTTTATAATGAAACAGAAAACTGGATCCAATGGGTTCCTGCAAATAAAGGAGTTTGGTCTCCTCGAAATGTAAAGAAAATTACAAATACCGGAGCCGAATTATCAATCAACTATTCTTGTCAAATAAATGATTTTTCATTCGGGTTGTTGGGCTTTTATTCTTTTACTCATTCGATGAATAGAATTTCTGAAAATTCAAATACTTTATTGGTAGGTAAAATGCCAATTTATATTCCAAACCATAAGGCATCTGGAACTTTTGGAATGGGGTATAAAAAAATATCATTGACTTATAGCCAAATTTACAACGGTCGAGTTTTTATTGACGAAAGCAATTCAGCTTATATGCCTCATTATTTTCCAGCAAATATCTCTTTGGAATATAGGCTAAAGTTAAAATCTCAATCATTATTCCTGAAAGGAAAAATAAATAACTTGTACAACGAACAATTTCAGGTTGTAGCCAATAGACCAGTTGCAGGAAGGAATTATTCATTCGATATTTCTTACTTTTTTTAAATGAAACAGATACATATATATATAGGTATACTTTTTACAGTTTTGTCTTGTAAAAAAGAAATAGGTCCACAAAACTTAATAGATGATTCTTTAGGCTCGGGTTCTCTTTTAGTCTTGAACGAAGGGAACTTTGGATTTGGAAACGCATCGATTTCAAGATTGAATCCTAATTCTGGAGAGATTGAAAATAACCAGTATCGTTTGATAAATGAAGTTAGTATTGGCGATGTGCTTCAGTCTGCAAAAAGATATCGAAATCAATATTACTTTGTTGTAAACAACTCAGGAAAGATTGTAGTAACTGATACAAATCTTGTTTTTCAGCGCGAGATTTTAGGATTTAATAGCCCGAGGTATATTGAGTTTTATGGAAATACGGCTTATGTCACAGATCTTAAACAAAAAGCTGTGTATAAAGTAGATTTGTCAACACACTCTATTGTTTCCGAAATACCTGCCCAAGGCTGGACCGAAGATGTTATCCTTAATAATTCAGAATTATTGGTATTGGATAGGGGAGATTACCTTACAAATTCAGATTCAAATTGGGTGTATGTTATAGATCCAGATTTGGGAAGTAAAACTGACAGTCTAAAATTAGGAGTAAATCCAAATAGTATGCAACTCGATAATGAGAGAAATTTGTGGGTGCTCACATCAGGAAATACCGGAACCGAATTTTCTTCTCTCACACAGTATGATTTGATCTCTAAGTCCATTTTGTTTCAGTTTATTTTCACCTCAGGGGGCAATCCATCCAATTTGAGTTTCTCGCCAGAGAACGAACGGCTCTATTTCATTAATAACTCTATTTTTTCTATTCATTCGAGCGGAACTGAAAGCTCACCATCTGAATTCTATCAAAATCAAAATGAAAATTTTTATGGCTTGAATGTCATTGGGCGAAGGATATTTGCATTTGACGCGAAAAATTACAATCAAATTGGAGATGTTAACATTTTTACATTAGGAGGAGAAAAATTAAAAAAAGTGTCATCATCCCATATACCATCTATGGTTATTAAATAAATTCAGTTTTTTTTGACTTCAGTTATTAACAGTTTTTGTTTTATTGTTAACAAGTTTGAAGGAATATAAATTTAAAATGCGTTGAATTTTTCTTAATTTAACCAACTAAATGCATTCTATTAAGAATGAAACAGTGAAAAAATGTTAACCAAATAAACACAAATGAAGAAAAATTACTTTTTATTTATTCTCTTGCTTTTGGCAGGTAATTTAAT
>JGI26084J50262_1002068_pt1 | contig 10709 bp, 11 predicted proteins | sample SaaInl6LU_22_DNA_FD_50262 | JGI IMG/M metagenome (IMG submission 50262) | reverse complement strand
CATGTATCGATATCACCCGCCGTATAGCCCACAACCGTAGGCTTGCCCGTTGTCCCTGAAGAGGCATGCACCCGCGCGATCTGGTTTTGCGGGACCGCGAACATCCCGAAAGGATAATTCTCGCGCAGATCCTGCTTTACCGTGAAGGGAAATTTGGACAGATCAGAGAGGCTTTTCAGATCATCAGGGTGCACACCCGCCGCATCAAACCGTGCTTTGTAATGGGCCACGTTTTGATAGGCATGGCTCAAGCTCCATTTCATCCGCTCAAGCTGGAGCGCCTCAATCTCGTCGCGGCTGGCAATCTCGATCGGGTCTAGCTCGGATGTCTTGGGTGTCAGGTCTTCCATGTCAGGCCTTCTCTTCCTCAAAATGGGTGCCATCAATGATGCGTGAGGCTCCACGAAACAGCGCCACCTTGCGCCCGTCTTCGCCTGTCACCGTCACATCGGTAATCCCCGAGCGCCCGCTGAGCGAGACCTCCCGCGCCTCGGCCACCAAGGTTTCACCCTGTTTTCCCGGGCTGAGATAGGTGATGGAATTATGCTGCGCGACTGCAAGGCGGTTATGGCTGTTGCAAGCGAAGGCAAAGGCCGAATCCGCCAAGCTGAAGATAACCCCGCCATGTGCCATGCCATGCCCGTTCAACTGGTCATCGCTCAACGTGATGCTCATCTTCGCCCATCCAGGCCCAACCTCATCAAGCGTGAAGCCAAACCATTTCGAGGCGGCATCGGTCGCCCACATGGCTTGGGCCGAGCGTTCAGCGCGGATTTGTGGTGTCATGTCGTCTCTCCCTTATGTTCAACCTTGACGCAAACCCGACCGATCGGTCAAGACTGTTGCAAAGGGAGACTCAAAAAATGCTCGATCTTCAATCCTATGCGGCAGGCCGCTGGATCCAGCCTGACCAAAGCGCAAGGCAGATGTATTCAGCCGTCACAGGCGAGGCCGTGGCACGTGGCGGTGCCGCGCTGGACATGCAGGCCATGCTGGATCACGCAACCCGCCGCGGCGGCCCCGCGCTGCGCGAGATGGATTTCCATCAACGCGCCAAGATGATCAAGGCGCTGGCCAGCTATCTCAATGACCGTAAGGAAGAGCTCTACGCCCTGAACGCCATGACAGGCGCGACCCGCGCCGATGGCTGGATCGATATTGAAGGTGGCATAGGCACGCTGTTTGTCTTCGCGTCAAAGGGGCGGCGCGAAATGCCCGAGGGGCATGTCTATGTCGATGGCGGCTTGGAGCAGCTTGGCAAGACCGGTCGCTTTCTGGGGCAGCATGTGGCGGTCCCCCTGCAAGGCGTGGCCGTGCATATCAATGCGTTCAACTTCCCCGTTTGGGGCATGCTGGAGAAGCTGGCCCCCTGCCTACTGGCAGGCGTACCTGCCATTGTAAAACCCGCCACAGCCACCGCATGGCTGACCGAGGCCTGTTTCAAGATGATCATCGCGTCAGGTCTTTTGCCTGAAGGGGCCGTGCAGCTTGTGGTCGGCCAAACAGGTGATCTGCTGGACAGGCTTGGCCCGCAGGATGTGGTCAGCTTCACAGGCTCGGCTGATACAGCATTATTGCTGCGCTCCAACCGAAATATCCTGCGCCAAGGCACCCGTTTTATCGCCGAGCAAGACAGCCTTAACGCATCTATCCTCGGGCCCGATATCACACCTGACGCCCCTGAATTTGAGCTGTTCCTCAAGGAAGTCACCCGCGAGATGACGACCAAGGCAGGCCAGAAATGTACGGCAATCCGACGGATCATCGTGCCAGATGGCATGATGGATCAGGTCTCGGATGCGCTGAGCGCGCGGCTGGCCAAAACCCGTATCGGTGACCCCGCGCTTGAGACAACGCGAATGGGGGCTTTGGCAGGGGCCAGCCAGAAAGCGGATGTTCTGGAACGTGTCGCACAGCTCCGCAGCGAGGCCGAGGTGATCTTTGACGGGCAGGACCTGCAGATTGATGCCACTGACCCCGATAAAGGGGCCTTTGTGAAGCCCATGCTTTTGCGCAGCACTGATCCTGATGCCGCAAGGGTTATCCATGAGGTAGAGGCCTTTGGCCCCGTCTCAACCTTGATGCCCTACCGCGACCTGCCCCATGCCACCAAACTGGCCAATCAAGGGGGTGGCAGCCTTGTCGCCTCGGTCATCACCCATGACCCAAGCGTGGCTCGGCAGATGGTGCTGGCCTCAGGCGCATGGCATGGGCGGCTTTATTTCAATGATCGTGACAGCATGGCTGAAAGCACGGGGCATGGCTCGCCCATGCCGCATCTGATCCATGGCGGGCCGGGACGAGCTGGTGGCGGCGAGGAAATGGGCGGTATCCGTGGTGTTCTGCATTACATGCAGCGCGTGGCCGTGCAGGGCAGCCCCGATATGATCCAAGCCATCACCGAAGAATGGGTGTCTGGCGCGCAAGAGATCACAACCGAAACCCACCCGTTCCAGCGTGTCTTTGACGAGATCAAGATTGGCGAGACGCTGAGAACCGAGAGCCGCAAGATCAGCCTTGAGGATATCGAGCATTTCGCCCATTTCACGGGCGATACCTTCTATGCGCATATGGATGAAGAGGCCGCCCGCGCGAACCCCTTCTTCCCCGGACGAGTGGCGCATGGCTATCTGCTGCTATCCTTTGCGGCGGGGCTGTTCGTGCAACCCGATCCCGGCCCTGTTCTGGCCAATACTGGCCTCAATGCCTTGAGCTTTCAAAAACCTGTCAGCCCCGATGACCACCTATATGTGCGCCTGACCGCGAAACGCAAAACGCGGCGCACAGCGGATTATGGCGAGGTGGCTTGGAACGCGACCCTTTATAATCAGGATGATGAACAGGTCGCCGAATATGAGCTTTTGACGATGGTGGCTTTCACCCGCTAAAGCTGCGGGATGGAATTGAACCGCATCATCGAGACATATTTGCACGATCAGGGGCGACTGCGCGTCTGGTCGCTGATTGTGACNGTGCTTGGCGATATGGCCGCACCTCGCAAGGCCGCGATGCCGACGGCGCGTCTCGGGGTGTTGCTGGACGCGATGGGGGTGGGGCGACCCGCCCAGAAAACCGCGCTGTCACGCTTGGTCAAAGACGGGCTGGCCCTGAGGGAGAAAACGGGCCGCACCAGCGCCTATCGTTTCTCCGAGGCGACTTGGGCCGAAACGATCAAGGTGGAACCCTTGATCTATGCCGACCCTGATACTGCCGAGCCGCAGGACTGGGTGATCGCCCAATCCGACGCCCCCCGCGGGCTGCGCCTGACAGGCGGGTTTGGCCTTTGGCTGGCCGATCAGGCACCGCAAGATCTTGGCTTTGCGCTCAGAGGTGAGATCATCACAGGCAATCTGCCGCCAGCCGTGATCGGACAGGATCATCAGACCGAGGCTTTGGCCCTGACGCAGCTTTGCCATGGGTTGGAAGGTTTTGAAGGCACATCGCTGGAGCATGCTGTTGCGCGTGTTGTTCTGATCCATCGCTGGCGGCGCTATGTGCTGCGCTTTCCCAAAGTGCCCCAAATATTGGCCGAGCAAGGCTTTGCGGGAACTGAGTTGCCGGCAAAGGTGGCACGCATTTATGCCGCGTTAAGGGACGGCTCGGATATGTGGCTTGGCGAAGCAGGCGAGGGTTATGGCCCGATGCCTCCAAAACCCGCCACCGCACAGACCCGCTTTGGGCATTGATCAAACAGGTTACAAAAATTTATTGATTTTTGTTTTTTCGTAACCCAATATGATGCATCCTCACTCGGAGAAGATGCAATGTATTCCCAAGGATTGCTCGGCGCGGATAGCCGCTCGGAAGAAACGCCCGAATTTCTGGCGCGGTTTCAGGCCCGCATTGATGCCGATGAAAAGATCGAACCCAATGATCCGATGCCCTCGGGCTATCGCAAAACGCTGGTCCGGATGATGGGCCAGCATGCGCATTCGGAAATTGTGGGAATGCTGCCCGAAGGCAACTGGATCACGCGCGCACCCTCGCTCAAGCGGAAGGCCGCGTTGCTGGCNAAGGTGCAGGATGAAGGCGGGCATGGTCTCTATATCTATTCTGCCGCGGAAACCCTTGGGGTCAGCCGTGAGGAAATGACCGAAGAATTGCATGATGGCCGCGCAAAATATTCGTCGATCTTCAACTACCCGACCCTGTCTTGGGCCGATATCGGCACGATTGGCTGGCTGGTCGATGGCGCAGCGATCATGAACCAGATCCCGCTTTGCCGCTGTTCCTATGGCCCCTATTCGCGCGCCATGATCCGCGTTTGCAAGGAAGAGAGCTTTCACCAAAGGCAAGGCTACGAGATCGTCATGACGCTTGCCCAAGGCAGCGCCGAGCAGAAAGCCATGGCGCAGGATGCATTGAACCGCTGGTGGTGGCCATCGCTGATGATGTTTGGGCCACATGACTCCGAGAGCCAGCATTCGGACCAATCCATGGCGTGGAAGATCAAGCGCTTCACCAATGATGAGCTGCGCCAGAAATTCATCGACGCCACCATCCCGCAAGCCGAATATCTGGGTTTGAGCGTGCCGGATCCTGATCTGAAATGGAACGAGGCCAAAGGGGGTTATGATCACGGGCCGCTTGATTGGGACGAATTCTGGCGTGTCGTAAAAGGCGGCGGGCAGATGAATATCGACCGCGTGCGTGACAGGAAAAACGCTTGGGAGGAGGGCGCTTGGGTTCGGGAAGCCGCGCGCGCCCATGCCGAGAAGCGCAAGGCCCGCAAAACCGCGCTGGCGGCAGAATGAGGGGGCGAGGGGCCAGCCCCTCGCGCTCCCCGAAGTATTTTTGAAGCAAAGAGGTCAAGGATATGGTTGAGGCAACATCCCTTTGGGAAGTGTTCATTCGCCCGCGCAACGGGTTGAGCCATAAGCATGTGGGCAGTCTACATGCCGCCGATGAGGTTTTGGCCCTTCAAGCCGCGCGCGATGTCTATACGAGGCGCGGTGAGGGTGTATCGATTTGGGTGGTGCCATCGGCTGCGATCACGGCCAGCGACCCCGATCAGGCTGATGAGAATTTTGACCCCACGGCCGAGAAGATTTATCGCCACCCAACATTCTACGATATCCCCGATGATGTGGGGCATATGTAATGGCCCTTTTTGATGCTGTTCTGGAACTGGCGGATGATCACCTGATCCTTGGGCATCGGGTTTCGGAATGGTGCGGGCATGCGCCGATGTTGGAAGAAGATCTGGCCATGCCCAATATGGCGCTGGATATGATCGGCACTGCGCGCACGCTTTATGAGCATGCCGCACGTTTGGAGGGGAAGGGCCGCAGCGAAGATGACCTTGCCTATTTGAGGGTCGAGCGTGAGTATCGCAATCTTTTGCTATGTGAGCGCCCCAATGGAGATTTTGCGCAGACCATGCTGCGGCAACTCTATTTTGCGGCGTTTATGGAGCCCTATTGGAAGGCCGCATTGGAGAGCAGCGATGAAGTGATCCGAGGTGTAGCCGGCAAGGCCGTCAAGGAAATGGCCTATCACATCAGGCATGCGGGTGAATGGGTGATCCGGCTTGGCGATGGCACAAGCGAGAGCGCCGCGAAGATGCAGGCCGCTGTGCAGGAATTGCACCGCTATACGGGCGAATTATTCGAGGAAAGCCCTGCTTCCGCTGAGGCGGTTGAAAAAGGCATCCTTCCCGCGCGCGCTGATATGCGCGGCGAGTGGCAGCGCGTTATCGATATGGTGTTCAGGGAGGCCCTTTTGGAGCAGCCCGAAATCGGTTTCCCACAGACAGGCGGACGGGGCGGGCTCCATGGTGAATGCCTCGGGCATCTCTTGGCGGAGATGCAATATCTGCAACGCGCCTATCCGGGCGCGCAATGGTAGTGGTGTTGGATCAGGCCCGCGCNTGGGCGGCAGCAGCGGCGGTGCCTGACCCCGAGGTGCCCTGCGTCACTGTTGAAGACCTTGGCATTTTGCGCTCGGTCGCCTTGGTTGACGGGGTTGCGATCGCGCGACTTTCACCGACCTATTCGGGCTGTCCCGCAGTTCTGGCAATTGAGATGGCGGTCGAGGCCGCTTTGCGCGATGCGGGGTTCGACGCAAAGACCGAGCGCGTCATGTCCCCCCCATGGACCACGGACTGGATCACGCCAGAAGGCCGCGAGAAGCTGCGCGCCTATGGCATAGCCCCCCCCGAGGGGCCCGTTGGTAAAGGCGCTCTGTTCGGGGAAACCCAAGTGACCTGCCCCGCCTGTAGGAGCCGTGAGACCGAGCGTTTGAGCGAATTCGGCTCAACCGCCTGCAAGGCACAATATCGCTGCACTGCCTGCCTCGAACCTTTCGACTATTTCAAATGTATCTGAGGGCCGCCTATGTTTCATGACCTGACCTTGCAAGATGTTCGGCGCGAGACTGAAGATGCCGTGGTGCTTGTGTTTGACGCATCCGAGCCCGCTTTCACATGGAAGCCTGGCCAATACCTGACCCTGAGGGCCGAGNTTGGTGGCNGCGATATCCGGCGTTCCTATTCCATCGCCTCGCTGCCTGATGAGCCGCTTTGTGTCGGGGTTAAACGGGTTGAGGGTGGGGCCTTTTCAAGCTTTGCGCAGGCGCTGGATGTTGGCGCGCAGATTCAGGTCATGCCGCCCGAGGGGCGCTTTGTTGATCCTGGATATGAGCGATTGATCCTGATCGCGGCAGGCTCGGGCATCACGCCGATGGTCTCGATTGCGGGCGCGGCCTTGGCGCGGGGGGCCGAAGTGACGCTTGTCTATGGGAACCGCCGCAGCGACACGATCATGTTCCGCGAGACCTTGGAGACCCTCAAGGATCGCTATCTCAACAAATTCACCTTGATCCACATTCTCAGCCGCGAAGCCCAAGACGTGCCTTTGCTGCATGGGCATATCGATGGCGACAAGCTTTCGCGTCTGGCGCAAGCGGGTGCGATTGATCTGGCAGGGGCTGATGGTGTGTTTCTGTGTGGCCCCAGCCAGATGATTGACGGGGTTCAAGAAACGCTCCTCAAGCTTGGGGTGGATCAAGACCATATCCATCATGAGCGGTTCTTCGTTGAGGGCGCGCCTGTGCCTACAAGGCCGTCCCTGCCCGCCGAGGGAGGGGTGGCCAATGGCGTTGAGCTGGACATCATCCTTGACGGGGTGCGCAAACAGCTTCGGGTCGAAGAGAGCGATGCCACGGTTCTGGATGCCGCCGAGCGACAGGGGGTGGAGCTTCCCTATTCTTGCCGCGCGGGGATGTGCTGTACTTGCCGCTGTCGTGTTGCAGAGGGCAGCGCCGAGATGGCGGTGAACTATTCCCTCGAATCATGGGAGGCGGAGGCTGGGTTTATCCTTGCCTGTCAGACGCGCCCAACAAGTGAGAAACTGGTTCTGGATTTCGACGACGTTTAACGAAAGCTTAATAATTGCATCTATTGTTTGGCAAAGCGGGACAATCTTGTCGGTTTTGCCATCATTGATCCCAATTACTTGCGTTTCTCTGTTTCCGCGTCATTAACGATCCCTAGTATTTCCTGCCTTTGACCTAAGACTTTCCGCAATCGTGCCGTATTTGGAAACGATGCTGCATCTCGAAGCATAACTGAATGCAAGGAAGATCAATGGACCGGTTAACGGAAATGGAGGCCTTCGCGACAGTGGTAGACCAAGGTGGTTTCACTGACGCAGCCCGCAAGATGGGGATTTCGAAATCCGCCGTCTCGAAGCATGTTTCGAGCCTTGAGGGCCGATTGGGTGCACGCTTGTTGAACCGCACAACGCGCCGCGTCAATCCAACCGAAATCGGGCTTGCCTATTATGACCGCGCCCGCCGTGTCCTGAACGATGCAGGCGAAGCCGATGCGCTTGTCACCTCGATGCAAACCGCGCCCTCCGGCCTGTTGCGTTGTTCGATTGCGACTGATTTTGGTGTGAACCACCTTTCGCCGGTTCTGGGTCAATTCCTGCATGAATACCCCGAAATTACGGTCAATATGGTTCTCAATAACCGCTTTGTAGAACTGATCTCTGAAGGGTTCGATATGGCGATCCGTGTCGGAGAACTGGAAGACAGTTCGCTGCGCGCAAGGAAGATTTGCGAAACCACGCATCGCATGATTGCCTCGCCGAAATATTTCGAAACCCATGGCAGGCCCGAAAAGATTGATGACCTGAACGAGCACAAGCTGCTGCATTATTCCAACCAAGCCAGCGGCAATGTCTGGAAGGTCACGGCCCCCTCGGGTGAAAAACGCCAAGTCCGCACAGCCGGCTCCTTGACGGTAAATGATGGGCAGTCGCTCTTGAACGCTGCGGTCGGTGGTCTCGGGATCGCTTACCTCCCAAGCTATCTCTATGCCGATGCGGTGCGCGACGGCCTTCTGGAAGAGGCGATCCCAGAATTGCCGATCGATATTCAGGGTGTCTATGCCGTCTATCCTCCGGGCCGTTATACCCAGCCCAAGGTCCGCGCTTTCATCGATTTCCTCGTAGATCAATTCAAGGATAAGGGTCCTATCAACTGGTAGGACAGGTATCCGCCCGTCTAACGGGAACAGCTTTATGCCGCTCGTCCTGCTTCTTGGCAGGCGCGACTTGACCCGGTTTGCACATTGCAAGCCGGGTCCCTTTTATTCTGTGTTGAGCAAAATCGCCTCGACGCGGCGGTTGGCTTGGCGCCCCTCTTCGGTCGCATTCACTGCACGTGGCGCAAGATAGCCAACCCCTTCCGCCGCCACCTGTTCAGGCGCGACCCCCAAGCGATCAATCAAATGGAGGCGCACCGCATCCGCGCGCGCACGTGACAGGGCAATATTCGCATCAAGCGAGCCTTGCGCATCTGTATGACCAACAAAGGTGACCCTGCGGGTCGGGTCTTCTTGAAGGATCTCGGCGATCTCGGTCAAAACGGGATAATCAGCGCCAGAAAGCGAGGACAGGCCCGTATCAAAAACCAGATCATCAAGGCTGGCCCGTCCTTGGGTCAGCAATTGCTCTGCAACGGGCAAAGCGGCATTCGACAGATCGGGGCTGCGCGTGGAAAAGGTTACTGTGCTGCCCTCACCAGCGGCAGGGCCCACTTGCGCCACATAGAGATAGGCCCCCTGCCCCCCGCGCGATGCAAGAATTTCGATGTAATCCACCCCTTCATCCCCTGCGCGTTCGGCGGACAGGTAGATGTAGTTGCCAAGATCCACATGCATGACAGGTTCACGCGGCACATCGCGGGCAAAACGAAAATCAAACCCGCCGCAAACATCCGCCTGACAGCGCAACCGCGTTTGATAGCCCTCAGTGGTCAACATCTCCTCGATCGGGGCAAGCAATTGCGACACCGTTCCCGTATAGGGGGCAATGCGCCAGACGGTTTTGTTCAGGATCCCCGCAACTGCCAAGGTCTCGACGCCCGTATCCTCACGCCAAGCTCCGGTCGCGATATCGTATTCACCGCTCTGCTGAACATCATGCAGCACCGTTTGCGCCACAGGCGGCAAAGGCAGATCCAGCGCGACAGCTGGAGCCGCCAGCCCAATCGAAAGGGCGATATACAGGCTTGCGCGGATCACCGATGCGCGCCGTGGTAGTCTGCATTGGGGCGCATATCTACAGCCGATGCCATGCGGTTTGTCATGTTGAAGAAAGAGGCAACAGCGGCGATATCCCAGATATCACGATCCGAGAATTCATGCGCGCGAAGCGCCTCGCGATGGCTTTCTTCGATGCGGTGGCTTTCCTCGGTCATCATCACGGCAAAATCCAGCATCGCGCGCTGGCGCGGCGAGATATCAGCCACGCGGTAATTCATCACCAAGGCCTCGCCCAATTCAGGATTGCCCGATAACTCACGCACAGCCGCACCATGGGCCGTCAGACAATAGAAGCATTTATTCACCGAAGACACCGCCACCGCNATCATCTCGCGCTCCAGCTTGCTCAGGTTGCTCGCGCCCAACATCAGATCGTTATACAGCGCCGTGAAGCTGTTCAGCTTGTCCACGTCAAACGCATAGGATTGCAAGACGTTGGGGATCATCCCCAATTTGTCCTGACAGATATCGAAATATTTCTGCGTCGCCTCGGGCAGCGGATCGACAGGCGGCAGGTTCAATGCGGTTGGTTGGGTCATGATGCCTCGGGGTGAATTCTGTAGTGATACTGTCCCACAGGTTGGAACCCCATGGAAGCATAGAGCGCATTGGCCGGCAGATTCTCGCGTGTGGTCACAAGCGACAGGAAGGCCGCGCCTTGGGTCTGCGCCCATTGCGCCATCGCATAAACCATGTATCGCGCAAGCCCTTTGCGGCGATGCTCAGGCTTGGTCTCTAGGGCGTGAAGCATCGCCACATCTTGATGGATCGCGACATAGCCTGTGGCGGCCGGATGATCCTCTATTCTGCCAAATAGTGACGTTTTTACGCTTTCGGAACGCTCCATCACTTGGATGCGCGCGGGGCCAATGCCGCCCTCCTCCCATATCTCCAACTGCACGGCCAAGGGTGGCCAGATGTCATAGGCTTTGGCTGATTGGACGTCAGGCTTCACAATATCGGAAAGCCGCGCGGCATAAAGCGTCACTGGGTCCTTGATGACATAGCCAAGCCCTTCAAGAGCCGTATCCAATGCGTCATCGCCATCACGGATCATGAACAATTTGGGCTGACCCAATGCCGCCATCGCAGATTCCGCCTCGGCGATATCGGAGGCGCTTGCCTGACCCACGGCCAAGGTCGCCGATGACACACGGCT
>JGI26084J50262_1002066_pt1 | contig 10716 bp, 8 predicted proteins | sample SaaInl6LU_22_DNA_FD_50262 | JGI IMG/M metagenome (IMG submission 50262) | reverse complement strand
ATAAAAAAAACAATTAGCATTAAGGCATTTGCATAAAACTGCGCATTTTTAGTAACATTAACTAAGTAAAAACTATCTAAAAATAAACCGACCACAAAAAACAGATAAAGCAACCCTAAAGTTTTTAATGTGCTAAAAAGAAATGATTTTGAAGCAAGTACACTCATATTGCTAAAATAAAAAAATGACTCACAAAGTGAGCCATTTTAAACCTAATATTTTAAGGTAATTATAGTTGGTAACGGATTCTAAAACTTATAAATCTTGGTAAGATAAAGCGTTCATTTAATGTAAATGCATTTAGGTTTTGACTCACAGATGCTTCAGAGCCTGTTGCCAATAAGTTGTTACCCACAACTTCGTATTCTAATTTTGCATCTTTATCTTTTCGATACGCTAATTTTGCATTCCAAATACTAAAGGTATTTGTGGTTACCCCATTTTGTCTTTGATTTGTATAAGAAAAATCTGAAGTTAAAGTAATTGATTGCTTTATATACGCATCAAAATTAATAGAAGGTCTATGGTTTACCGATTTAAAAATTTCAGGCCTAGCTGTATTTTCTTGATTACTAAAGTTTACAGCATAACGTAAACTTACATTCGGAGCTTTTCTAAAATTTGTTCCAATCCTTGCATTTACACCATAATTATTATTAATGTTTGTATTCTCTGCTCTATTAANNGATACTGATATGTTTTGCTGTAATTATAGTTCCCTCCTATACGGGTTTGAATTTTACCAAAAGTTTTACCTGCAGATAAAATGGCTGTTAAATTCTCATTATCTAAAGGTGAGTTTATTGATGAGCTGTTAGAAACAACAGAACCCGGTTGAAAAATAACATTATTATTTACTTGATCTATTGTTTTTGTATATCTAATCGTAGAGAAAACATTACTATTATTAAATAAATTAAAACTTCTATAGCTTAAATTAACATTATGAAAACTTGCATTAATCAATTCCGGATTTCCAGAAAAGAAAGCATCGTAACTTCTTGCGACGATACCTCTAGCAATTTGATTTACATCTGTAAAATTTACTTGCTGTCTGTAGGTGAAATTTAAACTTTCGCTTTGCTTAAACTGTGCAATAACATTAAATTCTGGTAAAAATTTAAAAAATTTATCCTCAAAAGTTTCTAAACTGTATTGTGTATTGTTAGAATTATATGAGTGTAGTGTAAAACCAGGAGTAACCGTAAAAATTCCTGTTCTTAAACGATACCTTAAACCTGCATAAATATCTGTAAAATTATACTCTGTATCATTGGTAGTTGGTGGATTTGAACTACCTCCTACATTTGTTGGAATTGGGTCTAATTGAGTTCCATTNTCTAAAATCTGAAAGAACCGAGAATCAAAATTTTGTTGACTAAGTATGGTACCTGCAACAAAGTTTAAATTACTTTTTTGATTTAAAATATAATAGTAATCTAATTTTGCATCCAATTGATTCGAGGCTACCCTTCTATCTTGCTCTAAAGTATAAACCCTATTGGACCTATCTAAACCTAAAGTTTCTGCAGCATCATCAAATCCATCATTATCAAGGTTGTCATTATTGTTAGGATCATTTTCTAATGATGCAATATAAAAAGGATCTTCATCTTGCAATAAGTGTTTTACTTCTAGTGCGAAAATACTTTTTTCACCTGCAGTATAGAAATAACTAAAATCTTGATTGATAGTAAATGGAGTTGCTTTCTCGTACTGAGAAATATCACTCAAAACTCTAGAATCTACAGTCTGGTTGCTATATTCGTTAGAGAAACGACCAGAAATATTATAATTTAACTGATTGTTAAAATCTTTCTTGTAAATAGTGCTGAAACGAAATAAACCTGTGTTACTTGTTTGGTCTGTTCTAGTATCTCTAAATTCGTCTGGAATGTTAGGATCTACATAATCAATATCATTAATATTTCGTTGTCCATTACTATTCCCAGACCAAATTAAAAATCCACTTAAATCTAATTTTGGATTAGGAGAGTAACTAAAATTTAAAGCAGAAAGGGTTGTTTCAATTCTATTTGCATTTCTTGCCCCTGCATTTAAAAAACCAATACCTGCATCTCCTAAGCTAATATTTGTTCCGTTAGAAGGACTCTGNCTTTGAAAATTACCTCCAAAACTTCTAGCATCTCTTCTACTAATTACAACATCGCCAAGGTTATTTACATCTCCAATAACATTAATAGTATATTTAGGTGTATAATAAAATAGTTTAGGTTGAAACAAGTATAAGGTTTCGTCTTGAGACTGCCCTNCTCCAGCAGATATATCTCCAAACCAAAAGTTCTTTTTACCTTCCTTTAATTTAATATTTATAGCTACTCTATCTTGGTTGTTCTGCACACTACTTAACTGGCTAACATTCGAGTAATTTCTCAATACCTGAATTTTGTCTACTGCGTTAGAAGGTATATTTTCTGTAGCTAATTTAGTATCTCCACTAAAAAACTCTTTACCATCTACCATTATTTTTTCTACAGCTTTCCCTTCTACTTCAATTTGCCCTGCATCATTAATTTCTACTCCTGGTAGTTTTTCTAATACATCTTTTAATTTTCTTTCTGAACCATTTTTGAAGGAATCAGCATTGTAAATAATAGTGTCTCCTTTAACAGTAACAGGCATTTTTGCTACAATGTTTATACCTTCTAGCATGTTGTCTTCATACATACTATAGCTTTTAGACATGTTGGCTCCTTTCGTTGTAATAAATTCACTAATTTCCTTGAAGCCCACATAACTAATTTTAATATTATAAACAGTATTTTTAGCTAAGTCTAGTTTAAAAACACCATTAGCATCTGTAAAACCATAAGAGGCAATTCTTTTAGCTACAGTATCTAAAGCAATTACATTTGCCATCTCTAAGGGTTCACCTATAGAGTCTTTTACCACTCCAGTATATTTAATTTGTGAACTGGCTGCCCATGACACCATAAAAATGGCGATAAGAAATATTTTTTTCATAAATGATTTTGTTTCGATAGATAAGATTATAAACTACTAATGCATTAATACCTTCCTCTTCCACGTCTGTTCTGAAAACGCTCTTTTAGCTCCTCGGTCTTTTGTTTAATAATTTTATTATATTTCTCTCTGGTAACCTTTGTTCCTTTTTTTGGTTTTTCTATGGCTACAGGCTCTGATGGATTAATTACAATCTCTGTACACAACATGGTAGTCCTATCTGCATTTAATTCTAAAATTAAACCCGGTAACCCCCAATAAGATTCAGGACCTGAACTTACTGGAATTTGTGGTGTATACCAAGCAGTAACATTCAGCATTTTCTGTGCAGCGTTGTCTTTTGTTTTTGTAGAATCTTTTTGGGCACCTCTTCTACCTCTTCTAAAAATACCACCCCAATCGATTTTGGTATCTACAGTGGTCATTGTAGCTTTATAAACGGTATACTGCCCAATTTTTTTACTTTCTGTACCAAGCTCCCATTTAGGTTGCTCCATAGGTTCAACAACCAGAAAACGCTTACTAAATTGCTCTACATCTTCTATCATCTCGCGGTCCTTTAGATTTTTATAAACAGATCCTTGCCCGTTACTTGCACCCCATCTTGGTCCAGAAGAGCCTGGTGCGTCTAACTTAACTTCCTCTTTAAAAGACGATTCATTTTTATTAAAACTTAAAGTATACGTTTTCTCTAGAAAGTTTTTCATACGAGCCATCATTTGTTTTTTTTGTTGCTCGCTCATTTGATTTCCAAAACGTTCCATGTCCATGGTTGTTTTAGACATATAAGTTGCTTTACCTTCAAAGTTTTTTTGAGAAAAAGTAGCCATTGTAATCAATGACAAAAAGAGTGTTAGTAATTTTTTCATGTTTATTTTTTAAAATTTAATCAAAAGTACTTGTATATTATACACNAAGACTTAAAAAAAACTTAAAAGTTTAATGCTATTAGGAAAACTTTAACATATCTATCGTCCCATTTTTATTTGGATACCATTACCTAATTCAACTCCTTTTCTGCTCTTCATTTTCTCCATCATTTCGTCTGATTTCTGTTTCTGAATTTTATCGAACTTCTTTTGAGTTACAACTTTACCTTTATTGGGTTCTTCTATGACAACTTTTTTTTCTGGATTTAAAACAATTTCAGTACAAACAATTAAATTTTTACCATCATTAATTTCTAAGATTAAACCTGGTAAGCCCTGGTAATTTTTAGGACCGTTACTTATTGGAACTTGAGTTGTATACCAAGCAGTTGTTGTTACAGTTTCTGTAGTTTTGGTTTCTTTAGACGCACCATTAATCATACTTATTTTAACACTCTCTACTTCTTCTGTAAATGTTGCTTTATAACAAGTATACATTCCAATATTTTTAGTTTCAGAAGATAGCTCCCAATTATATTGCTTAAGCTTATCTTTTACTAAAAAGGGCTTACCCATAATAGCTGTTTTATTTAAAAATTTTTGATCCTTTATATTCTTATAATAAATATCTGTGCTGCCTGAACCGCCAAAAGACATTACCATAACACCACTTCTGACCCCCATTGGATTTGGACTATCTAATTTTACATCTTCTTTATAAATAGATGAAGTCTTATCAAATTCAAGAATAAATGTTTTTTGATTCATTTTTTGCATTCTCTTCTTCAATTCCTCTTGCATTTTATCGCTAATTCCTTTTTGATTCTTACCAAATTTAATAGTCGATTTTCTACTTGTTTTATACGTAGCTCTACCACTAAAATCTTGAGCGGATAAAGTGGTAGCCATAAAAAGTAGAAATAAGGTGTATATTGTTTTCATAGGTGTAAAAATTAAATTTAAAGATAGTCAATTAAATTTAAAAGAAAATAAAGTACACAGATGCCCCTAAAGATATTTTACATGCATGACTTCTAAAAAAAAGGAATGGATAACTTATTTATAAAGTTTAAATTAATCTATAAACTTTTTTACTCTATTATTTTTAGTAATTTAGCAATCCTTAATTTATTAGAATAAAGAAATGCATTTTGCAATAGCAGGAAATATCGGCGCTGGTAAAACTACATTAACCAAATTATTAGCCAAACATTACAAATGGAAACCTCATTTTGAGGCGGTAGATGAAAATCCTTATTTAGATGATTTTTATGGAGAAATGGAACGTTGGTCTTTTAACTTACAGGTTTATTTTTTAAATAGTAGATTCAGACAAATCTTAGATTTAAAAAAAACAGGTAAAAATATAATTCAAGATAGAACTATTTATGAAGATGCAAATATATTTGCACCAAATCTTCATGCCATGGGTTTAATGACAAACAGAGATTATAATAATTATAGTTCTCTTTTTGAATTGATGGAAAATTTAATCACCCCACCAGATTTACTAATTTATTTAAGGGCAGATATTTCTACATTGGTAGGCCAAATTCACAAAAGAGGAAGAGAATATGAAAACTCTATAAGTATCGATTATTTAAGTAGACTAAACGAACGTTATGAAGCTTGGATATCTACCTATACCAAAGGAAAACTACTAATTATAGATGTAGATAAATTAGATTTTGTGAAAAACCAAGAAGATTTAGGGTATATTATAGACCGAATAGATTCTCAAATAAACGGTTTGTTTTAAACAAAAAAATATTAAAAATCAAAAGAGACTTTTTTCACAGTCTCTTTTTTTTGTGGTAAAATAACCACTTATGATAGATTGTCCCCCAACTTTCTATCAAGTTTTTATCAAGTTTTTATCAAGTTTTTATTGAAATTAATCAATACTTGATCATTTCTAAGTACTTAAAAAATTAAATTGATTCTTAAAAAATAATAAATACTTACTAAAAAAATCATTTTAAAATTTGCTGCAAACATACTTCATATTTTTAAAATAAATACATTAATATATAAAAATTAAGGGATGAAAAAAGAAGGGGTTTATGAAAAAAAAACTTTTTTTGTAACATTTTTAATCAAACCATCGTATAAGTAAACAAGGAAAAGAAAAATCTCCCTTTTTAATTATATAGCATCTAAATGAGACAACTTAAAATTACCAAGCAGGTTACAAATAGAGAAACTGCTTCCCTCGACAAATATCTACAAGAAATTGGAAAAGTAGACCTAATTACGGCAGATGAAGAAGTAGAATTAGCACAGCTTATTAAAGCTGGTGATCAGAGAGCTTTAGAGAAACTTACAAAAGCAAACTTACGTTTTGTGGTTTCTGTGGCAAAACAATACCAGAATCAAGGGTTAACTTTACCCGATTTAATAAACGAAGGAAATTTAGGTTTAATTAAAGCTGCAAAACGTTTTGATGAAACCCGTGGATTTAAATTTATCTCATATGCTGTTTGGTGGATTCGTCAATCTATTTTACAAGCACTAGCAGAACAATCTAGAATTGTACGTTTGCCATTAAATAAAATTGGTTCTATCAATAAAATTAATAAAATGTATGCGTTTTTAGAGCAAGAAAACGAAAGACCTCCAAGTCCTGAAGAAATTGCTAAAAAACTAGATATGACTGTAAACGATGTTAAAGAATCTATGAAGAATTCTGGACGTCATGTCTCGATGGATGCACCATTGATTGAAGGAGAAGATTCTAACTTATANGATGTATTAAACTCTGGCGAATCTCCAAATCCAGATAGAGTATTATTACATGAATCTCTAAGAATAGAAATAGATAGAGCTTTAGAAACACTTACACCTAGAGAAGCCGATGTTGTAAAATTATACTTTGGCTTAGGAGAACACCAACCTATGACATTAGAAGAAATTGGAGAAACTTTCGATTTAACAAGAGAGCGTGTTCGTCAAATTAAAGAAAAAGCAATTAGACGATTAAAGCACACCTCTAGATCTAAAATCTTAATGACTTATTTAGGCTAAACGCAAAATACTTTAAAAAAACAAAACTCTCAAATTCATTTTTGAGAGTTTTTTTTTGCATTACGAATAAGCATTAGAAAGTTGTTCGCATATTGATTATAGTTTCATTAATATTTTAATTTAATTAAATCTAAGTTCTTTACCTAATTAATTATCTTTGTCAAAAACAATACAATACNAATGAGTAATTTAATAGCACCCTCAATACTAGCCGCAGATTTTGCGAACTTACAAAGAGATATAGAAATGGTAAATAATAGTGAAGCCGATTGGTTTCATATAGATATTATGGATGGTGTTTTTGTGCCAAATATCTCATTTGGGATGCCTGTTTTAAAAGCCATTGCACAACATGCTAAAAAAACAATCGATGTGCATTTAATGATTGTAAATCCAGATCAATACATACAAACTTTTGCAGACTTGGGTGCAGATATATTAACAGTACACTACGAAGCGTGCACGCATTTACACAGAACAATACAAGCAATAAAAGCGGCAGGCATGAAAGCAGGAGTTGCTTTGAATCCTCATACACCAATTGCGGTTTTAGAAGATATCATAGAAGATTTAGATATGGTTTGTTTAATGAGCGTTAATCCTGGTTTTGGTGGGCAATCTTTTATAGAAAATACGTACAAAAAAGTGAGTCAACTAAAACATTTAATTGAGTNTACAGAAGCCAACTGTTTCATAGAAATTGATGGTGGGGTTACCAACAAAAATGCAAACGCATTAATTGAAGCAGGAGCCAATGTATTGGTTGCAGGTAGTTATGTATTTAAAAGTGATAATCCAACAGAGACCATTGCAGATTTAAAGAATTTAATTGCCTAATTGTACACAGTAATAGACATAGAAACCACAGGTAATGGCTTTAAGGGGCAAAAAATTACTGAGATTTCTATTTTTGTTTTTGATGGTAAAAAAATTGTTGATGAGTTTACAACATTAGTAAATCCAGAACAGAATATACCTCCTTTTATTACCAATTTAACAGGCATTACCAATGCCATGGTCAGGTACGCACCTAAATTTCATGAAATTGCTAAAAAGGTAGAAGAACTTACAAGAGATACTATTTTTGTAGCACATAATGTAAATTTCGATTACAATATTATTAGAGATGAGTTTAAACGTTTAGGCTTTGATTTTAAACGTAAAAAATTGTGTACCGTTCGTTTATCAAGAAAAATAATGCCTGGCTTACGTTCCTACAGCTTAGGGAATATTTGTATTGATGAAAAGATACCCATAAATGGTAGACACAGAGCTAAAGGAGATGCAGAGGCTACTACAGAGTTGTTTAAAAGGTTAATTGAAAGAGATGAACATTTTATCATCAATTCATTTTTAAATCCTCGTTCACGTGAAGCAACCTTACCCCCTTTACTAGACAAAAAGGTGGTAGATCAATTACCTGAAACTTTTGGTGTTTACTATTTTAAAAATAGTGCAAAAGAAATTATTTATGTGGGTAAAGCAAATAATATCAAGCAAAGAGTAATCAGTCATTTTTACGATAAAAAGAAAAAAGAAAGGGAGATGTGCCTAGAAACTGCACATGTATCGTATACAGAAACAGGTAGTGAACTTTTGGCTCTTTTGTTAGAATCATCAGAAATTAAAANAAAATTTCCGAAGTACAACAAGTCACAAAAAAACAGTAATTCAGCTATTGGCTTGTTTTCTTACGAGGACCAAAAAGGAATAGTACATTTGGCATTTAACAAGCTAAAACTAACCCCTAATCCAATCATGACGTTCTATACCGTTGCTNAATGCAGAGCTTTTTTAGAAGGGTTATGTTCCGAGTTTCAATTATGCCCTAAATATTGTCATTTGCAAACCAATGTAAAAAGCTGCTTTAGTTACCACTTACAAAATTGTAATGGTGTTTGTATTGATAAAGAAGATATTGCTACCTATAATTTACGTGTGCAAAAAGCAATTGCCTCTATAGGTTTTGAAATTAAAAATCTGGTTATTAAAGAAACCGGAAGAAATGAGCACGAAATTGGTTTTACACTTATTTTAGATGGCACTTATAAAGGCTATGGTTATTTAGAGAAAAGCCAAGAAGCAGCGTTAAAACAACCAGAAGATTATCAATTCTTCTTACAGCCAAAAAGAGACAATAAAGATGTGCAACGAATTTTAACAGGGTATTTAAGAAAAAAATCAACCACAAAACAGAAATAAAATGGAGAAATCAGCCTATAAAATAAATATAATCGGTGCAGGAGTTAGTGGCTTAGTAGCTGCTCAGGTTTTAGAAAATTTTGGGTATCATCCAACCATTATAGAAGCTACTGATAAAGTGGGTGGTCGTGTAAAATCAGATAAATTTAAAGGATATACTTTAGANCATGGGTTTCAGGTATTGCTAACCTCTTATCCTGCAGCAAAGAAATATTTAGATTTTAAGGCCTTAGACTTACAAGAGTTTTTACCAGGTGCAACCATTTTTAAGAATGGAAAACAACAAACTATTGGAGATCCTTTAAGAAAGATTTCACTTTTAGTACCTACGTTACTTTCTAATATTGGTANNATTTCTGATAAAATTAAAGTCTTACAATTAAATACCCTTTTAAAGAAAAAAGAGATTGCCTCTATATTTAAAGAAGATGAAAAAACAACGCTAAACTATTTAAGAGATTTTGGCTTTTCTGAAGANATTATAACTGATTTTTTTAAACCTTTTTTCTCTGGAATATTTTTAGAACCAGATTTAGACACTTCTAGTAGAATGTTTGAATTTGTGTATAAAATGTTTGGTGATGGATTGGCTGTTTTACCCAAAAAAGGAATTCAAGAGATTTCCAACCAATTAAAAAATAAATTAACGAAGACTCGTTTTTTATACAACACTAAAGTTCAAGAAGTAAAAAANAATGCAATTTTAGTAGAGGGTGGTAAAGAAATACAAAGTCATATTACCATAATTGCCACAGAAGCAAGTGCGCTAATTTCAAACTTAAAAAATCAAGAAACAACTTGGAAAAATTGTGATACACTATACTTTGAATCCGAACAAAGAGTCATTCAAAAACCGCTAATTGGGTTAGTAACAAATAGTGAAGCATTGGTAAACAATATTTTCTATCATACAAGTGTTGCNACAGATGCTAAAAACACAAAAGAATTATTATCAGTTACAGTTGTAAAAAATCATCAATTATCAGAAGAACATTTAATTGAAAAGGTTCAGAAAGAGTTAAATGATTACTGTAAAATAACCAATGTTAAATTTTTAAAGAAGTATCAAATTAAAAATGCATTACCAAATCTTAGGAATATTCAATATGAAATTTCCAGTACAGAAACCAAATTAAAATCTACCCTATTTTTGGCTGGAGATCAGTTGCTAAATGGCTCTTTAAATGCGGCAATGATTTCTGGTGAGAGAGCTGCCTTAGGAGTTATACAAACTTTAGAAGACGGCTTAGTTGTAGATGAACTAACTTCTGAGTATCAATAAAAAAAGCCATACAATAAACAGCTTATACAAACCCTTTTACGAAATGGAGAGATTCATTTATTGCAATGCATAAAACAAATACTACACCTTTTAAAAGTTACCCTTTAAAAGTTTTCATTTTCGGATAATAATCATAAAAAAGTGACGTTATCCCGTGAAATTCAATAAATAAAGAGTATCTTTATAAACATATAACTAGTTGGCATTCATTGCTGAACTAAGACGAAATTGAACAATTATTAACTTAAATTATATAAATGAAAAAGAAATTAAAAATAACAGAATATCTAAAAACAGCTCTATTTGTTTTAATATTTATTGTCGCTTCAGTGATATTTTCAGATTGGGAACAAT
>JGI26084J50262_1002059_pt1 | contig 10733 bp, 10 predicted proteins | sample SaaInl6LU_22_DNA_FD_50262 | JGI IMG/M metagenome (IMG submission 50262) | reverse complement strand
CAAACCGCAATCGCGGGTTGGGTGCAGCGCCGCTATGGTGTGACCATCGAGGCTGCCGCGCAGGTTCTGCCGCTCAACGGTACGCGGGAAGGGCTGTTCAATGCGGCACTTGCTCTGTGTCCTGAGCAGAAAAACGGCCAAAAGCCCGCGATCCTGACGCCCAATCCCTTTTATCAAGTCTATGCCGTGGCCGCGTTGGCTGTCGGGGCTGAACCGATTTACGTGCCTGCAACCGATGAAACCGGAAATCTGCCCGATTACGCATCTCTGCCCGAAGATATTCTGAACCGCGTCTCGATTGCTTATATCTGCTCGCCCGCGAACCCGCAGGGCGCTGTGGCCAGCCGCAGCTATTGGCGGGATCTGATCACTCTGGCCGAGCGTTATGATTTCCGCATCTTTGCTGATGAATGCTATTCCGAGATCTACCGTGACACGCCCCCCGTTGGTGCGCTGGAGGTGGCGGCCGAGATGGGTGCTGATCCTGATCGCGTGGTGATTTTCCATTCGCTTTCGAAACGTTCGAACCTGCCTGGTTTGCGGTCGGGTTTTGCGGTCTCGGGCAAGGCCAATATCGCGGCGATGAAGCAGCTTCGCAATTACGCAGGCGCACCTTTGCCTGCCCCTTTGCAGGCGGTTGCTGCGCGCGCTTGGCGGGATGAAACCCATGTCGAGGTGAGCCGCGCGCTCTATCAAACCAAATTCCGCTTGGCGGATGAGATTTTCGGGGATGTGCCCGGTTATCACCCGCCCGAGGCGGGGTTCTTTCTGTGGTTGCCTGTTCCAGATGCGGAAGCGGCAGCCCTCAAACTATGGCGTGAGGTCGGGGTGCGGGTTTTGCCCGGCCATTACCTTGCGCGAGACATAAATGGCATCACGCCAGGCGCGGACAGACTCCGCGTGGCGTTGGTGGCTGAACAAGAAGAAATGCAGCGCGGGCTCATCTTGCTCCGTGACTGCCTCTATCGGTGAGGTTGAAGGGTATGGCGTATCAAACACGGCAGCGGGATCCGCTTCTAGACAGCAATATGCAGGAAGCGCTTGAGCGGCGGGGCAAGGAAATCCTCGGGATTGTATTGACCTGTATGGGTTTGGCGATTGGTTTGATGCTGGTCTCCTATTCGCCCGATGATCCGAACTGGATGGCGGCCACGGATGCCCTTCCACAGAATTATCTCGGTCGCTTTGGCGCGTCCTTCTCGGCAATCCTGATGATGATCGTGGGCTATGGGGCTTATCTGCTGGCCATCGGAGCTGTGGTTTGGGGCTTGCGTTTTACCTTCCATCAAGGCTCGGAGCGCGCGATTTCGCGTGCGATTTTCCTTCCCATCGCAGTGGCACTTGCCTCGATCTATTGTGTGAGCCTTGTACCGGGTGAGGGCTGGGTTCACAGCTTTGGCTTGGGCGGTTTGTTCGGCGATACGATCATGGGCGCCTTGGTCAATATTTTGCCCGTAAGTGCCTCGGTTGGTCTGAAGATACTCGCGGCCACAAGTTTCTTTGCGATGATCGGGTTCTCCTTGTTTGTCTTGGGGGCAGATCGGGCTGAGCTTCGCATTGCGTTCCGCTTCCTCGCCATCGGTATGGTCACCACAATTGATGCGATCGCCGCCCTTTTCGGTCATGCGGGTCGCGGAGCAGGTGGAGCCGCGATGAACCTTCGCGCCCGTCAGGCCGAGCGCCGCGAAGCGCGCCTGCATGCTGCGGCGCAAGCAACACAAGATGACGGCGTTTACTTCGAGGAATATACCGAAGAACNCGCGCATTACCCGCAACCTGCCCCATCGGTGCGGGCCGCAGGTGGGCTGTTTGACAAGGTGCCGCTNCTNCGGGCTTTGACCCCGTCTGAGCCAGAAACCACAGAAACTCCCGCCATGGGCCAAACGCAGGCCGTTGATCCCGATCAAGGGGATGACCGCATTCGTGGAAAAATCTCGGAAGTGATCAAGAACCGCGTCCGCCGTCAGCCAAGTGCGGTTGAAACGGCTGTTGCCGCCCGCCGTGGGCCCGAGCCATTGGTTGCCACGACAACCCGTGTGGAGCCGCCTTTGACCTCTGCCATGGCACCGCGCGTGCAAGCGCCACAGGCCAGCCCGACACCTGCGCCCGCGCCGCAGCCCTCTGCCATTGAGGACAATATGTTCCTTGATGAATTCGATGATGATTTTGCGCGCGATGCCTATCATGAACCAACGCCAGAACCAGCGCCAAGCCCCGCGCCTGCTGCGCCCGTTATGCCGCGTTTTCAGCCGCAAGCGAGTGAGCCGCGCAAGGTTGTGCAACATACGCAGCGCAAACCTGCGGCCCCGTCGCGCCAAGCGCTGGCCGATGCGCAACCCTCGTTGCCTTTGGAGGCAAAAGCATCGGATTATGAGTTCCCGCCGCTGAACCTGTTGACCAGTGCAATCGGGATTGAGCGCCATCATCTTTCGGATGAGGCGCTGGAAGAAAATGCGCGCATGTTGGAAAACGTGCTCGATGATTATGGCGTGAAAGGCGAGATTGTCAGTGTCCGCCCTGGCCCTGTTGTCACCATGTATGAGCTGGAACCCGCGCCAGGCCTCAAGGCGAGCCGCGTGATCGGTCTGGCCGATGATATCGCGCGATCCATGTCAGCCCTGTCGGCGCGTGTTTCGACCGTTCCGGGTCGATCGGTGATTGGCATTGAATTGCCCAATGTGCATCGCGAGAAAGTTGTCCTGCGCGAAATCCTTTCCAGCCGTGATTTCGGGGATGGCAACCAGCGCCTGCCCTTGGCTTTGGGCAAGGATATTGGTGGTGAGCCTGTTGTGGCCAACCTCGCCAAGATGCCGCATTTGCTGATCGCGGGGACCACGGGTTCGGGTAAATCGGTGGCGATCAATACGATGATCCTGTCGCTGCTTTACAAGCTGAAGCCCGAAGAATGCCGTATGATCATGATCGACCCCAAGATGCTGGAACTCAGCGTTTATGACGGAATTCCGCATTTGCTCAGCCCTGTTGTGACCGATCCGAAAAAGGCGGTTGTGGCGCTGAAATGGGTCGTGGGCGAAATGGAAGAGCGCTACCGCAAAATGTCGCGAATGGGTGTGCGTAATATTGATGGCTATAATGGCCGTGTGCGTGACGCGCTTGCCAAGAACGAGATGTTCTCGCGGACATTCCAAACGGGCTTTGACGACATCACGGGCGAACCCGTATTCGAGACCGAGGAATTCAAACCCGAAGTTATGCCTTTCATCGTTGTCGTCGTCGATGAAATGGCCGATTTGATGATGGTTGCGGGCAAGGAGATCGAGGCGTGTATTCAACGCCTTGCGCAGATGGCGCGTGCCAGTGGTATTCACCTGATCATGGCCACGCAGCGTCCATCGGTTGATGTGATCACCGGCACGATCAAGGCCAACTTCCCGACGCGGATTTCCTTCCACGTTACTTCTAAAATCGATAGCCGCACCATTCTGGGTGAGATGGGCGCCGAGCAACTGCTTGGTATGGGCGATATGCTTTACATGGCGGGGGGGGCCAAAATCACCCGCGTCCACGGGCCATTTGTCAGCGATGAAGAGGTCGAGGAAATTGTCCGCCACCTCAAGAGCTTCGGGCCACCATCCTATGCTGCAAGTGTTCTGGATGGGCCTGATGAAGACAAGGAAAGCGATATCGACCTTGTGCTTGGTCTTGGTGGCAATACCGATGGCGAAGATGCGCTATATGATCAGGCGGTGCAGATCGTCATCAAGGATCGCAAATGCTCCACTTCCTATATCCAGCGCAAACTGGCGATTGGCTATAACAAGGCTGCGCGTCTTGTGGAGCAGATGGAAGAGAGCGGTCTGGTCTCGGCGGCCAATCATGTCGGCAAACGCGAGATTTTGGTGCCTGAACAGGGATGATTTTCGCCGTTCACGGGGAGTTGTTATTCAATGTCAGGCATGGATGACATAGATTGAGGTCATGAAAAAACTTCTCCTCTCCCTCGCCTTGTCGGCTGTCACGGCCTTTCCCGTCTTGGCCGAGCCGATCCCGCTGGCCCGCCTCTCGCAATATCTTAATGAATTGCAAACAGCCGAGGGCCGTTTCACGCAAATCAATGCTGATGGCTCGGCCTCGGAAGGTACGATCTTTATCCACCGTCCCGGCCGGATGCGTTTTGAATATGACGCCGATGATCTGCTTGTGATTGCTGGTGGTGGTCAGGTTGCCATCTTTGATGGCCGTTCCAACCAGCGGCCCGAGCAATACCCGCTGCGCCGCACGCCCCTAAACCTTATTCTGCGCCGAAATGTTGATCTTGCGGGTTCTGGCATGGTGACCGCGCTTGAGCAAAACGGAGACTTCACCCATGTGACGGCTCTTGACCCTGAAACGCCTGAAGCAGGGACAATCACATTGGTCTTCTCGGATAATCCTGTGCAATTGCGCAGTTGGATGATCACGGATCAAGCGGGTGGGCAGACCCAACTGGAACTGGGCGCATTTGAACAAGGCGTTCAAATCGGTGCGCGCCTGTTCAACATCCCGCAAGAAATTGAAGAGCGCAGTTTGGACTAAACGCCTTGCCCGCTGCTATTGAGCGCGCAGATGCTTTAGCGACAGCTTGCCAATTGTAATTGATAGGTCTGCGCGCGCGAGGCGACCTCGCCCGCGATGCGGATAAGCCATGGCTTGGAATTATAGCTGCCCCGCGCATAGCCTGTATGGCCTTCGTGATAGGCCAGATACTGGTTGCGTGCGTCATGCAAGGGGATGCCGTTCCTCTCGAGGGTATTGGTCATATACCACCCCATGAAATCGGTCGCATCGCGGATATTCTGGCGTCTTGCGCCAAAGCTTCTGGTGGCGCGCTGATATTCTTCCCAAGTGCCGTCAAGCGCCTGCGAATAGCCAAAGGCCGAGCTTTGACGCCCCAAAGGGATCACGCCAAGCGCGTAGCGATGCGGGGTGCGGGCATTTCCGACAAAGCGGCTTTCTTGATAGATGGTCGCCATCTGAACATGGACGGGAACGCCCCATTCTCGCTCAGCCGCGCGCAGGGCACGGTAATATTGCGGGCGCTCGTCAATGATAGCGCATGCATTATCCAGATTGCGCGGTGCGGAATAATTCCCACCACAGCCGACAAGAAAAAAGGCCATTAAAAAAAGGGCTGCCCGAACCATTATTCAACTCTGCTCTATTGTTTTTATGCGATCGGTTATAGCGGATTACGGCAGGTTTGGGAATGGGTTGAAACCGCAAGGCGGGGTCTTGCCGTCACAAAGCTGTTATTCGAAGAAACCGCGCCATTGCGCAAATCTTTCGGTGTCGTTGTTGCAACTTCTGTTCACAGACTGTTTCCCAAATTCGGCTCTGTGACAATTTACAACCGCCAATCAGACGCGCTAGGAAAGCGCTGGGGGTATCACTGAATGCTACAAAGCCGTGCTAAATATAATCTTGGCGATGTTGTGAAACATCGCAGGCATCCGTTTCGCGGCGTGGTATTTGATATCGATCCTGAGTTTTCGAACACGGAGGAGTGGTATAACTCCATTCCTGAAGCCAGCCGCCCGAAGAAAAAGCAGCCCTTTTACCATCTCTTGGCTGAGAACGATAATTCTTACTATGTCGCCTATGTCTCTGAGCAGAACCTGCTGCCTGATGAAACAGGCGAGCCGATTGATCACCCCGATCTGTCAGACTTGTTTGGTGAGTTTACCAATGGTCGCTACCCGTTAGAGTATCAGCTTAACTGATCTACTCGGTCGGTAGCCCCTCGGCTTTCCATTTTCCAAAGCCTCCTTCGATCTCGGCAATCGCCTCGACACCCATATCCTGCAACTGCTTCACCGAAAGTGCCGAGCGCCACGCGCTGGCGCAAAACAGAACCAGTGTTTTATCGGTGGCAAGTTCCTGCTTGTGATAGGGGCTTGCAGGGTCGATCCAAAACTCCAGCATGCCGCGCGGCGCGTGAAACGCTGCGGGAATACGGCCTTCACGGTCCAATTCACGCGGATCGCGAATATCGACCAGAAGGGCTGTGCCTGCATCGACCGCCGCGAGAGCGTCTTGAGGGGAAAGCGATGTGATCTCGGATTTGGCTTGTTCAACCAAGGATTTCACGGGTGTGATTGGCATGGGCTTTCCCCCTCAACTAACGAAAATACGGCGGGCGCATGGGTTAATACCCAAGTGCTATCCCGTCCTTGCGGGGGTCCGACCCGCCTTCCAGAAGACCATCGGGATGGATGCGGATGGCTTGGGCACCGCCAATGGCTTTCTCGGGGATGATCACATCATGCCCCATGGCCTGCAATTCGGCGCGAACCTCCTCTGAATAGCCACGCTCGACCTGTAACTGGCCTTGGTCAAAGAAGCATCTTGGCCCGTCAATAGCCTCCTGCGGGGACATTCCGAAATCCACAATATTGGTCAGGAAACGCCCATGGCCTGCGGCTTGGTAAGCGCCGCCCATCACGCCAAAGGGCATGAGCGAACCATCACCCAATTTCAGAAAGCCGGGGATGATTGTGTGCATCGGGCGCTTGCCGCCTGCCGCTTCATTCGGGTGCCCTTCTTCAAGGGTGAAGCCTGCGCCGCGATTGTGGAACAAAATCCCAAACTTGTCGGAGGCAAAGCCCGAGCCAAAGCTGTGATAGATCGAATAGATCATCGAAACAGCCATGCCATCCGCATCGACCACGCTCAGATAAACCGTGTCCTTATGGACGGCCTCGGATAATTTATGGGCATCTGGAGCGGCCTTGCTTGGATCAATGAGATCAGCCAAGGCTTTGGCAGTGTCCATCGAGGTCATATGCTCAAGGCGGGTCATATGGTCGGGGTCAGCGATGAAACGGTTGCGCGCGTCATAGCCGAGTTTGACGGCCTCGGTTTCGATATGGGCGCGCTCGGTCCCGAAGGGGTCCATATTGGCGATATCGAAATGGGACAGGATATTCGCGATCAAAATCGCGGTGGCCCCTTGGCCGTTCGGTGGCAACTCAATCAGCTCGGCATCGCGGTAAGGACTGCGCAATGGGGTAACGTAATCGCAGGCAGTTGCAGCGAAATCTTCCAATGTATGGGTGCCGCCAAGTGCATTGAGGCTGGCGACCATGTCTTCGGCAACCTCGCCCTCATAAAAGCCAGCGCGGCCTTCCTTAGCAATGCGGCGCAGCACTTCGGCCTGTTTTGGTGCGCGGAAGATATGCCCCAGCGGCAGAGGTTTGCCTTGATCAAGGAAATAGGATGATCCCTCACCTGAAAGAATTTCGCCTTCGGCGGCATAATCAAAGGCCACACGAGGTGCGATTGGAATGCCCTCATCGGCGTAATGGATCGCGGGGGCCAGAACGTCGGCCAGCGGGAGTTTCCCGTGATCGGCATGAAGGCGGCAGAACCCGTCAACCGCACCGGGTACAGTGACGGCGGCGGCGTCATAAAGGGGAACGGTCTTATGCCCTTTGGCGCGCAGATCGGCGGCATTTAACCCAGCAGGCGCGCGGCCTGATGCATTTAGCCCGATGATCTCATCCGATCCGGGCTTGGAGACCATGGCAAAAAGATCGCCGCCGATCCCTGTGGATTGTGGTTCGCAAAACCCTAAAAGGATGGCCGCCGCGATTGCGGCATCGACTGCATTGGCGCCATCTTCCAGCAAGGACACGGCGACGCGTGCTGCCAAAGGGTGCGATGTGGCGCACATGCCTTTGGTGGAAAATGCGGCCGAACGGCCAGGTTTTTGGAAATCACGCATATCTGCCTCCCTGCAGGTTTTGCGCGAAGGTAAGCTGATTGCGGGCGATGGCAAGGAGGAAGGTGAAGAACCTCGACGTCGCTTACTGGGTGGGGGCTTGTAAAAACGCGACGCCGAGGGAAGCTTAGGCAGCTACAGGACCGATGTTGACGGTGTCGGGCGGCGCTGATGGGGAAGGATATGGGTTTCTTTGCGTCACAGTTTCCCGTTTTGGAACAGTCTTTCTATTCTGCGGGATTGTTTCGCAGCCCAAGATCAAGGATGAGGGTCGTGCGGTTTTGGGTGCCGATCCGTTGATAGCTGGCCCCAGAGCACAAGCTCCGAATTAAACCCCAGCCGAATCCCCCTTCAGGAAGATCATTCAAAGCCATATTGGGATCGAAACCTTTGGCGGATGATGGGGGCCCATGTGGCATCGCCTTGCCGTGATCGAGGCAGTCCGCTTGCAGGAAGCCGTTATGCAGCGAGAGCGAGACGGTAATATCGCCATCGGTATCACTATAGGCATGTTCAACAATATTATTGAGAACTTCGGCCAGAACCAGTTCCATGCTCTGGCTGTTCTCCACATCAATGCCTTGGCCTGCCATCCAGAGTGTCACGTCTGATAGCAATGCGCGCACGTGCTCCGCATGGCCCTGACAGGTCCAGACATTGTTTTCGATGAGCCGACCCTGATCTTCTACCATGGGCGGTGAATGCCTTTCCAAAATGCAGCTATCCTGCTGACGTGACCCCATGTGCTGCAAGCGCCGTGTCGCAAGTGCTGTGAATGGTGAAAACACTGTCCATATGCGTAAGCCGCATGACCTTGGCGACGATCGGTCTGAGCTGCGCCAGATCAAGGGCACGATCCGTGCCCATGAGTTTGCGCGCAGCAACCAACGCGCCGAGGCCGCTTGAATCAAGAAAATCGACCTTTCCAAGGTCCAGCAGCACATCGCCCGTGTTTTCGCTTACCAAGCTGCGAAACCCTTCCTTGAAGGCAAGTGCGACCGAGGCATCGATCCGATCCTCGTCTACAGTGATGACCAAAAGGCCTGCATAGGCTTGCACATCCAGTTTCATAGGTGTTGTCTCTTCCTAAAGGTAAGGAGACACCTAATCTTAAATCCTTTAGAAAAGGTGACCCTGAGCACCAAGGGGAGGGTTCTGATATGGTTGATGATGTTGTGATATGTGGCGCTGCGCGAACGCCAATGGGCGGGTTCCAAGGTGCGTTTTCAACCCTTGCCGCGGCTGAATTGGGTGGCGCGGCGATCAAGGCGGCGCTGGAGCAATCAGGCGCGTCCCCGCAGGCAATCAGCGAAGTGATCATGGGCTGTGTTCTGGGCGCGGGTCAGGGCCAAGCGCCTGCGCGGCAGGCGGGTTTCAAGGCGGGCCTCGGGCAAGAGATACCCGCCACAACGCTCAACAAGATGTGTGGCTCGGGCATGCGAGCGGCCATGATGGCGTCGGATCAATTGGCCTTGGGTCAGGCGGACCTCATGATCGCGGGCGGCATGGAGAGCATGACCAACGCGCCCTATCTGCTGCCAAAAATGCGAGGCGGTGCCCGTATCGGGCATGGGCAGGTGATTGACCATATGTTCCTTGATGGGCTGGAAGATGCCTATGACAAGGGCCGCCTGATGGGCAGTTTCGCCGAGGATTGCGCCGAGGCCTTCCAATTCACCCGCGAGGCGCAGGATGCCTATGCAATCGGGTCGCTGACCAATGCGCTGGCCGCCATTGAGACAGGGGCGTTTGAAGGCGAGGTTGCCCCAGTCACCCTCAAGAGCCGCAAAGGCGAGAGCGTGATTGCCACCGATGAACAACCCGCCAATGCGCGGCCCGAAAAAATCCCGCATCTCAAACCCGCTTTCCGCGATGGGGGCACGGTGACGGCGGCAAACTCCTCCTCTATTTCCGATGGCGCGGCGGCGCTGGTTCTGGCGCGCGCAGATTATGCCGAAGCACAGGGTTTGAACCCGCTTGCACGCATCGTCGGCCATGCTTCACATGCGCAGGAGCCGGGCTGGTTCACGACAGCGCCTGTGCCTGCCACGCGAAAGCTGCTCGACCGGATCGGCTGGAGCGTTGATGACGTGGACCTTTGGGAGGTGAACGAGGCCTTTGCCGTGGTTCCGATGGCCTTCATGCATGAAATGGATATTCCCCGCGAGAAGATGAATGTGAATGGCGGGGCCTGCGCGCTTGGGCATCCGATTGGGGCCTCAGGCGCGCGGATCATGGTGACGCTGCTCAACGCTTTGGAAAAGCGTGGGCTCAAGCGCGGTGTCGCGGCGATTTGCATTGGCGGGGGCGAAGGCACAGCCATTGCCATTGAACTTGTCTGAACGAAAGGCACTAGGCTGATGCGCGTTGACTATGGCGATCTGACAAAAACGATCCAAAGCCTGACCCATGGAGAAACCGATGACGTGGCGCTTATGGCGACATTGGCCTGCGAGGTTTTCCATTGCGACGCGCGGTTTGACTGGGTCGGGTTCTACCGCGTGACAGAGCCCGATCTGCTCAAGATCGGTCCTTATCAAGGCGGGCATGGCTGTCTTGTGATCCCCTTTGACAAGGGTGTCTGCGGGGCTGCGGCCCGAACGGGTGAGGTGCAATTGGTCGCCGATGTCGATGCATTTCCCGGCCATATCGCCTGTGCCTCATCAACCCGATCCGAGATTGTTTTGCCCGTCTGGAATGCTGCGGGCGATTTGATCGGGGTGTTTGATATCGACAGCGATCAACCCGATGCCTTCACGCAAGACGATGCCGAAGGACTGACAAAAATCCTGCGCGCGGTCTTTGGCGCTTAGGTTTTCGGCAGCGGCACCACATTGGCGGTATCGGTCTGGGCGATTTCCTCAAAGTCGAAATTATCGAGCTTGGTGGCCCTTTTGCCTGCCCGTTCGGCAGCGGTGTTGATCTCGTCGATATCTTTGCGGGCTTGGCCGAAATGGGTGTTCAATTTGCCCACACGCTCGACCACCAATTCCACATCGCGGTGCAGCATGGC
>JGI26084J50262_1002052_pt1 | contig 10749 bp, 9 predicted proteins | sample SaaInl6LU_22_DNA_FD_50262 | JGI IMG/M metagenome (IMG submission 50262) | reverse complement strand
CTGACAGCGGCAACCTGGGGCTTTTATGTCTAAAGACGCGCTCAGATCCCAACTATTGACCCTGAGAGATGGGCTCAGTCCTGCACGCCGAGAGACTTTGAATCAGCGAATTTCAGAGTACTTAATCGACATCCTGCCACAGCAGCCCCTGCGGATCGGTTCCTATCTGGCGTTCGGCTCAGAGGTCGACCTAGACACCTTCCATCACCATGTTTTCAGCCATGCTCATGAATTGCTGATTCCACGGATCCTATCCAACACCACCATGGAAATGGTGGCTTATCAGCAAGAAACAGATCTCGTCATCGGACGATTCGGGATCCGAACATCCAAACAGAATAGGGTGACAGAATTGCGCGCNCTTGATTGGTTGATCATGCCTTGCTGTGGCTTCGACCGACGAGGCTATCGACTNGGGATGGGCGGTGGTTTTTATGATCGCGCGCTCGAGCATTGCCCGCCAAAGGCGCCGATTCGGATTGGCGTGGCCTATGCCACGCAAGAGACACAATTTGAACCGGAAGACTGGGATCAGTCGTTCGACTGGATCATTACCGAAGACGGGTTTATCCGCCGATAATTGCGCTGTGCGCAACCGTGACTGCCAAAATCAGGCCGCCAATCATCATGAGCATTTTCAGTGGATCGCGACGATTCATGCATCCTGCACCTGTCCAAATTTCGTGCAGAATACGACAAAAAATAAAAATGTCAACTTTTATAGTGAGTTAAAGTGATTTATGAGAATCAACTTTTCATAAAGAGGCTAACTGCCGGATTTTCAGTTTCATCGAAGTAGGTATAACCGATGTCATCAAAATAACTCGACAACTCATCACGCTCAGACAGATCGGCTTGCATCGAAACCAAGACCCGACCATAGGCTGCACCATGGTTTCTGTAATGAAATGCGGAGATATTCCAGCGCGATCCGATCTTGTTTAAAAACTTCAACAACGCGCCCGGCCTCTCAGGAAATTCAAAACGAAACACCAGCTCAGAACCTGCCGCAGCACTCCGCCCGCCAACCATGTGACGAATGTGAAGTTTTGCCAGCTCGTTGTCAGTCATATCAACCACAGGAAGATGGGCTGCATTCAACTGAGTGACGAGCTGTGTCCGGTCATCCGTGCTTGGATCCGTCGTCACACCCACAAAAATATGTGCTTGCTCTTGATCCGCAAACCGGTAGTTAAATTCCGTGATGTTGCGACTTCCAATTTGCTCACAAAATGCTTTGAAGGCTCCAGGCCGCTCTGGAATCGTCACCGCGAGAATCGCTTCACGCTTTTCACCGACTTCTGCCCGTTCAGCAACATGCCGAATCCGGTCGAAATTGACATTTGCCCCCGAGAGCACCGCAACGAGAGCTTCGCCCGGTCCTTCACGCTCAGCGTATTTTTTGAGACCAGCAACCGACAAGGCACCAGCGGGCTCATTGACACTCCGCACATCGTCAAAGACATCCTTCACCGCCGCACAGATTTCATCAGTGGTAACAGTGATCACCTCATCACAGGTCTCTCTCAGAACGTTAAAGGTGTTCTCTCCGATCTGCTTGACCGCGACACCATCAGCAAATAAACCGACTTGCGGCAAGACCACACGCTCTTGAGCCTCCATCGCTGCAGCCAAACAGGCAGCATCCTCTGGCTCGACTGCAATCACTTTGATCTCTGGTCGCACATATTTAATGTAAGCCGCCATCCCCGCAGCCAGACCGCCACCGCCGACGGGGATGAATACCGCATCGACTGGGCGCGTCACCTGCCGTAGGAGCTCCATGGCAACTGTGCCCTGCCCGGCAATGACCTCAATGTCATCGAAGGGGTGCAAGTAGGTGTAGCCGAACTCGTCAACCAACTCCTGACTTTTCGCAAAGGCTTCATCAAAACTGTCGCCATGAAGAATGACTTGCGCACCTCGCGCCCTGACTGACCGCACCTTGATCTCAGGTGTGGTGGTCGGCATCACAATCACTGCTGGGATTTTTAATTTCTGCGCGCCAAGAGCGACCCCTTGTGCATGATTCCCCGCTGACGCCGCAATCACACCCTTCGCTAGCACGTCTTTTGGAATCCCAACCATTTTGTTGTAAGCACCCCGACACTTAAAGGAGTACACCGGCTGGAGATCTTCGCGTTTCAGAAGCACGGGGCGGCCCAAGCGCTTTGAGAGAAAGGGCGCTTGATGAACTGGAGTTTCGATCGCAACGTCATAGACGCGCGCCGACAAAATCTTTTTAATCAGGGTGTCAAACATGAGAAATCCAAACAGAAGCCCTTTATCATAGCGTCTGCGCTTTCTAACAGCTATGATTTTGCCCCCCTTATGGAGATCACGATGAGCCAGGATGCGAAAAAACGCCAGGTGGCCGAGGCCGCTTTTGAAAAAGTCCGACACCTTCTCGATTCAGAAACTCCCATTGGAATCGGAACAGGGTCAACAGCCAATTGTTTCATTGACGTGTTGGCCGAGAGTGGCATCCAAATCCTCGGTGCGGTTGCCTCATCCAAGGCCACAGAAGATCGCCTGACTCAATACGGCATTGAACTTCTGGATTTAAATGCAACCGGATCACTGCCCGTCTATGTTGACGGCGCAGATGAAGCCGATCCGCGACTGAACCTGATCAAAGGCGGTGGCGCAGCCTTGACGCGAGAAAAAATCATTGCCGAAGCATCGGCACAATTTATTTGTATTGCTGATGACTCCAAACGCGTTGAGGTACTGGGAGAATTTCCATTACCCATCGAGGTGATTCCAATGGCGCGAAGCTTAGTCGGGCGCGCAGTGGTTGAACTCGGCGGTAATCCTGAGTATCGCCAAGGGGTTGTCACAGATAACGGAAACATCATCCTAGACGTCTATGACATGTCCATTACCGACCCAAAAGGATTAGAATTGGCGATCAATCAAATCCCAGGTGTTGTGACCTGTGGCCTGTTCGCGAGACGCCCAGCTGATATTTTATTACTGGCATCAGAAACTGACATTCTTGAATTTTCACGAGACGCTTAAATGACTACATCGTTCGACAAATCGAAATTAAAAATCCTTCTTCTCGAAGGGATCCATCCATCAGCCGAGCGCATCTTCCGCGATGCTGGCTATCAGAACATCGAGACAGTCAAAACAGCACTCACCGGTGAAGAGCTGAAAAGTCGGCTGGAAGGCGTCCATTTTCTCGGCATTCGGTCAAGAACCACCCTGACTCGAGACATCTTTGAAGCTGCTGACAAACTGGTTGCAGTCGGTTGTTACTGCATTGGGACCAACCAAGTGGATCTGACTGCTGCCACAGAGCATGGCGTTGTCGTCTTCAATGCACCCTACTCCAATACGCGATCTGTGGCCGAGCTGGTGCTCGCTGAAGCCATCCTACTGCTCCGCGGGATCCCTGAAAAAAATGCCAAGCACATCGTGGTGGTTGGGCCAAAACCGCCAATGATTCCTTTGAGATTCGAGGGAAAACGTTGGGTATCGTGGGCTATGGTTCAATCGGCTCACAACTCTCTGTTCTGGCTGAAGGGCTTGGGATGCGCGTCATTTTTTATGATGTTGTATCGAAACTACCGTTGGGTAACGCTTCACAAATCCCGTCTCTGGAGGCCTTGCTAGGACAGGCGGATATCGTCACTCTGCACGTTCCAGATCTTCCCTCAACGCGTAATTTGATTGACCAAGAACGCATCAGTCAAATGAAACCAAAGAGCATCTTGATCAATGCATCTCGCGGAACCGTCGTGGATATCGATGCACTGACCAAAGCACTGGCTGATAGCCATCTCCTAGGAACTGCCATCGATGTGTTCCCTGTTGAACCAAAATCCAACAACGACGAGTTTCTGTCGCCGCTGCGTGGATTCGACAACGCGATTTTAACGCCACATATTGGTGGTTCAACGCAAGAAGCTCAGGAAAATATCGGTGTGGAAGTTGCAGAAAAACTGGTGCGATATTCAGATAACGGATCCACGCTCACCAGCGTGAATTTCCCAGAGGTCGCCTTACCACCGCACCCCAATCATCATCGCGTATTGCATGTCCATGAAAATCGACCGGGCGTTCTCTCAGCAATTAATACCGTATTTGCCGAAAACCAAATCAATATTGGATCCCAGTTCCTGCAGACCTCGGACAAAATTGGTTATGTGGTGATTGATGTGGACAGAGATTACTCAGACGTCGCTCTTGAAAAGCTGTCTGAAATCGAAGGCACGATTCGCTGCCGCGTCTTGTTCTAATCCACGAGAGCATGTCGGGGGAGCGCGTGACCGCTCGCCCCCGATACGTCCTCAGGAAATCCGAGGATCAAGCTCACCAGATGCATACCGCAATGCCATCGCCTCAAGCCCAATCACTTTGATTTTTGATGCCTGACCGGCGCAGCCAAACGCTTCATAACGGGCTTTCACGATCTCGCTCATCGCCTGCGTTGCTTCTTTCAAATATTTCCGTGGATCAAACTCCGCCGGATGTTTCGCTAAGTACCGNCGAATGGCGCCCGTCGACGCNAACCGTAAATCGGTATCAATATTGACTTTGCGAACCCCANATTTGATTCCTTCCTGAATCTCTTCAACAGGAACGCCATAGGTTTCTGGAATCTCACCTCCACATTCGTTGATCACAGCCAACCAATCCTGTGGGACAGAACTCGAACCATGCATCACCAAGTGGGTATCCGGAATCCGCTGATGAATCGCCTTAATGCGNTCGATCGCGAGAATATCGCCTGTCGGTGGGCGGGTAAATTTATAAGCTCCGTGCGATGTGCCAATCGCAATCGCCAGCGCGTCAACCCCAGTGGCTTTCACAAAGTCAGCCGCCTCATCTGGATCGGTAAGCATCTGATCATGCGACAGCGTCCCTTCTGCACCAACGCCATCCTCTTCGCCGGCCTGTCCGGTTTCAAGAGACCCCAGACACCCGAGCTCACCTTCGACAGAAACACCGCATGCATGAGCCATCCGCGTTGTCAAAGCGGTCACATCAACATTGTACTCATAGCTTGCTGGAGTCTTTTGATCAGCCAGCAATGAGCCATCCATCATCACCGATGAGAAACCAAGTTGAATCGATTGTTGACACACATCCGGCGATGCCCCGTGATCTTGGTGCATACACACCGGGATCTGCGGAAATTCCTCGATCGCCGCTTCAATCAAATGACTTAAAAAGCGACTCCCTGCATACTTTCGAGCGCCGGCTGATGCCTGCACAATCACTGGAGCATCCACTGCGTCAGCAGCTTCCATAATTGCTCGCATCTGCTCGAGATTATTCACATTAAAGGCTGGAACCCCATATCCCTGCTCCGCAGCATGGTCCAACATCTGGCGCAAACTGATTAAAGCCATAAAACTCCCTAAGACTCGTTTCTGGATTTCAACATGTGAACCGCTGGTAACTCCTTTCCTTCAACAAACTCAAGGAACGCACCACCACCTGTCGAGATGTAACTGATTTGGTCAGCGATACCAAACTGATCAATGGCCGCTAAGGTATCGCCACCTCCGGCTAAACTGAAGCCATCACTGGCTGCGATCGCCATCGACAACGCTCGCGTTCCACCCTCAAATTGNGGGAATTCAAACACNCCGACCGGACCGTTCCAAAGAATGGTTTTTGCCGACGCCATGAGCTCCTGGTACGACGCCTGAGTCTCTGGGCCAACATCTAAAATCATGTCATGATCAGCCACATCCTGCACCCGCTTCACGGTTGCCTCTGCGTCGATCGAAAATTCCGTTGCTACCACCACATCAACAGGGAGNGGAATGTCGACCTTCGACATCAAAGTCTTTGCCGTTTCGATCAAATCCACTTCCATCAGCGATTGACCNACTGGATAACCCGCTGCAGCCAGGAAAGTATTCGCGATCCCNCCACCAACCACAATCTGNTCNACCTGATTGGCGAGTTCCGTTAAGACGTCAAGCTTTGTTGACACTTTCGAGCCGCCCACGATCGCAACCGCGGGGCGTTCAGGATTCGCAAGCGCCTTTCCCAGGGCGTCAAGCTCAGCNGCCATCAGTGGTCCGGCTGCAACCTCAGGTGCAAAGCGCCCCACNCCATGGGTTGAAGCCTGCGCACGGTGAGCTGTGCCAAAAGCGTCCATCAGATACACATCGCATAAGGCTGCCATTTTTTTCGACAAGGCTTCGTCGTCTTTCTTTTCACCCTTGAGATACCGAACGTTTTCCAACAACACCAAATCTGCAGACTGTTCAAATCCGTCAATCCAGTCGGTCACTAATGGAACATCGCGCCCAAGCTTCGCTGACAGTGTTGCCGCGACCGGGGCTAAACTGAATTCCGGCTCGCACANACCTTCTTCAGGGCGCCCTAAATGGCTCATTACAGCCACTTGAGCGCCTTGCTCGAGAAGAGCTTGAAGGGTCGGTATTGCAGCATCAATTCGTGCCGTTGAAGTCACTTGGCCATCTTTAATGGGGACATTCAAGTCCTGACGAACCAGTACGCGCTTTCCTTGCACATTTAAATCAGACATCGTTTTGATCATTTGATTCACTCCCTAGAAATGGACTGCCAATGCAGCAGTAAATCGATGACACGATTGGAATAACCCCATTCGTTGTCATACCAAAAAAGCAACTTCACCAGCCGCCCGTTCACCATCAACTGCGTTGCATCAAAAATTGATGATGCCGGATGATGGTTAAAATCGATGGACACCAAAGGCTCCTCGTTCACAGCAAAAAGGCCGCCTTGGATTTGTGACCATTGATGCATTGCATCCATGATCTCAGTCTCTGTGACCTCGCGACTGAACTCGACCGTGAGATCAACACAGGACACGTTTTGTGTCGGGACACGCATTGAAAATCCCTGGATGCGTCCGGACAGTTCAGGCATGACCCATTCCAACGCCTTAATCGCATTGGTACTCGTTGGAATCATTGAGCTGTGTGCAGATCGACCGCGCCTTAAATCGCGGTGAGCGGTATCAATCAACACCTGATCATTAGTCACTGCATGAATGGTCGTATAAAACCCACGCTCAATAGAGACCGATCGGGTCAATCCAAAGACGCCAAGAGCAAGACAGTTCGTGGTGCAACTGGCTGCTGAAATCACGCGATGGGACTCCGTCAAGGCCAAATGATTCAATCCATAAACCACCGTTAAATCGACATCGGGACCGCCTGGCGCACCGATCAGAACACGAGGAGCACCTTGCGAACGATGCGCATCAGCAGAGTCGCGATTCGCGAATCGCCCAGAGCTCTCGAGGACCACATCAACGGGAGTCTCTGGATAGGCAATCTCGCTGGGTGACTGATGGTGTGTCAGCGCAATCGAACGGCCATTCAGCAAGTAACCACCGTGCGGATCCTTCTGAAACAACCGTTCAGAGCGGCCATGCGTGGAATCGTAGTGGGTCAGATGCACCAGACTCTCCGCATCGGCTGGATCATTGATCAAAACCGGTTGAATACGATCAAAAAGACCCCGTTCAGCCAACGCACGAACCACACACCGGCCAATTCGGCCATAGCCATTAATTCCCAGACGCCAAGCCAATTACAGTGCCTTAGCCGTTTCAACGACATGATCAACGGTAAAACCGAAATGTTTCATCACCTCACCGCCCGGCCCAGACTCACCAAAGGTGCGCATCCCAATCACAGCACCCTGAAGTCCCACATATTTGTACCAACCATCAGGATGGCCTGCTTCAATGGCTAACCGTTTCGCGCAGGCGCTNGGTAGAACCGANTCNCGATAACTGGCATCTTGTTGGTCAAATCGACTGGTCGATGGCATTGAAACCACGCGAACACCGCTGCCAAGAATGTCAGCCGCCGCAACAGCCAATTCAACCTCAGATCCTGTCGCGATCACAATGAGGTCCAAAGCGCCGGTCTCGGGTTTCAACACATAACCGCCACGAGCGATGTCAGCCAACTGCTGGTCATCACGTGGCTGGTTGGCCAATCCCTGACGCGAGAGGGCAAGAGCTGTCGGCCCTTGATAGGCCACCGCTTCTTTCCAAGCAACGAAGGTTTCTGTCGTGTCACAAGGCCTCCAAGTCTCAAGACCAGGGGTCGCTCGCAGGCTTGCGAGCTGCTCGATTGGCTGGTGCGTCGGACCATCTTCGCCCAAACCGATCGAATCATGGGTGAAGACATAAATCACGCGCTGTTTCATGAGTGCCGCCATCCGCACCGCATTTCGAGCATATTCCATGAAAATTAAGAAGGTTCCGCCAAAGGGCAAGAACCCACCATGCAAAGCAACACCGTTCATCAGCGCGCACATGGCAAACTCCCGAACCCCATAATGCAGATAGTTGCCACCGGGATTCGTGACGGTATTCGCCTGACAGTCAGGCCAAACAGTTAAATTGGAGTGGCCCAAATCCGCAGAACCACCGAGTACCTCCGGAAACACCTTGGCCACGACTTCGATCGCATTCTGAGAGGCTTTTCGCGTCGCAAGCTTTGGGGACTCCGATTGCGTCTGGCGAATGGCTTGATCCAAGGTGGTCATCGCATCTGCTGGCAGCTCGCCGGAAACCCGGCGCTCAAATTCAGCCGCAAGTTCAGGGTACTGCTCACGATAGCGCGCGAATAATTGAGCCCATTCAGCTTGTGCCTTCGCACCAGCCTCTGTTGCATCCCACGCATGTCGAATATCAGCAGGAACCTCGAAGGGTCCATGCGTCCATCCTAAAGCGTCGCGTGTCGCTTGAATTTCTGCATCGCCCAACGGTGCCCCGTGCGTCTTTTCACTGCCTGCGAGATTCGGAGAGCCAAAACCAATGACAGTCCGACAACAAATCAGTGTTGGACGCGAGGATTCCTGCCGCGCCGTCTTCAGCGCTGTTTCAATTTCCGTTGCATCATGACCATCGACGCCGCGAATCACTTGCCAGCCATAGGACTCAAATCGGGCCGGCGTGTCATCACTGAACCAGCCGCGCACATCACCATCAATGGAAATCCCGTTGTCATCATAAAAGACGATCAATTGTCCAAGGCCAAGGGTGCCGGCGAGTGAGCATGCTTCGTGGCTGACCCCCTCCATTAGACAACCATCACCCACGAAACAATAGGTGTGATGATCGACGATTGGGAAATCATCGCGGTTAAATTGTGCGGCAAGCGTTCGCTCAGCAAGCGCCATTCCAACAGCGTTAGCCAGCCCCTGACCTAAGGGCCCAGTGGTTGTCTCAACGCCAGCTGTATAGCCATATTCAGGATGTCCCGGGGTTCGCGAATGCAACTGACGGAAGGACTTGAGGTCCTCGATCGTCACATCATAGCCTGTGAGATGAAGCAACGAGTAAATCAACATCGAGCCGTGACCATTAGACAAGATAAAGCGGTCACGATTTGGCCATTGTGGATCAGCCGGATTGTGACGGAGCACGCCTCGCCACACCACTTCGGCAATGTCAGCCATTCCCATTGGGGCACCTGGGTGCCCTGAATTCGCGGCCTGCACAGCATCAATACTCAAAAATCGAATAGCGTTGGCAAGCGCCCTGCGGTCAGTCATGTGACGTCCTTTCTTATCACTGAGAAAAATTTCGAACCCGCATTGTTATGAAACCTGAGAAGAACCACAAGGTAGGATTTTGCGTTGACATTGACATATAAAGATATCTTTATACAATTATGTTTGCTTTGACGAACGCAGGACTCTTGTAATGACCGATTTGACCTATTTCACCTCAGAATCTGTATCAGAAGGCCATCCCGATAAAATGGCAGATCAGATCTCGGACGCGATTCTTGATGCCCTCATCACCGACGACAAGTACACCCGCGCCGGCATCGAGACAATGGTCAAAACTGGATTAGTCCTCGTTTCCGGCGAAGTCCGCACCGATACGTGGGTCGATATCGAAGACATCATTCGCCAAGTGGTCCTGGATATCGGTTATGACCACTCCTCACTCGGGTTTGACGGGAATACCTGTGCGGTTCTGAACGGCATTGGCAAGCAATCACAAGACATTGCGCAAGGTGTTGATCAAACCGAAAACCATGAGCAAGGCGCCGGCGACCAGGGTTTGATGTTTGGTTACGCAACCAACGAAACCGACAGTTTGATGCCTGCTCCAATCCATTACTCGCATACCTTGGTCCGTCGTCAAGCAGAAGTCCGCAAGAACGGCGACCTGCCCTACCTTCGCCCCGATGCGAAGAGTCAAGTCACATTCGCTTATGACGGTGACACCATCGTCGGTATTGACGCGGTTGTTCTTTCAACACAACACGACGAAGACGTCTCTCTCGAGCAACTCCAGCGCGATGTCAAAGAGCACATCATTCAGCCGGTGTTGCCAGAGGCATGGCTCACGGAGCAAACCAAGTATCACATCAACCCAACTGGGCGTTTTGTGATCGGTGGTCCGGTCGGTGATGCCGGACTGACCGGTCGTAAAATCATTGTGGATACCTACGGCGGGATGGCACGCCACGGTGGTGGCGCTTTCTCTGGCAAAGATCCATCAAAAGTCGATCGCTCAGCAGCCTATGCCGCACGTTATGTGGCGAAGAATTTAGTTGCCGCTGGTTTGGCCGATCGTTGCGAGGTCCAGGTGTCCTATGCGATCGGTGTTGCTGAACCGACATCCATTCGTGTCGAGACATTCGGCACATCAACATTTACTAACGCACAACTCGATCACTTGGTCCGCGCACACTTTGACCTGCGCCCGAGAGCAATCTCGACCATGCTTGATCTGAATCGCCCGATCTATCGCCCAAC
>JGI26084J50262_1002047_pt1 | contig 10760 bp, 10 predicted proteins | sample SaaInl6LU_22_DNA_FD_50262 | JGI IMG/M metagenome (IMG submission 50262) | reverse complement strand
GATAACAACAATGATTCAAAAGAGTTATTACGTCCATCATTATCAAAATTATTAAAAGAAGAAAAAAAACATAAAAAGAAAGAAGCCGTTCAAATTATTACACCATTAGAATTAATTATGAGAGAATCTAATTCACATGAAATAAGTAAAGATGATATTAAAGAATCTATTATCAATTTAATATCAAGGAATGATTATATTAAAGTATTTGGAAAAAAAAAATCTGCTGATACAATGTCTGCTTTTATTAATAATAAATGGAATAAATCAATAATACAATTTATATCATTCTTATTTGACAAAAAAATTATTTATAATAAGAATGAAATTATATATCAAAAAAATGAAGGAACTATTATTATTTAGGTTTATATATTGGTAACATTATCAAACGACCTTTATTTAAGAGTTCTTTAACTATTATATTACAATTTTCAAATTTTTTACCATCTGCATCAGGAACATTTAGTTGTTCTAAAATAGTTTTTTGTATATCTTTTTTTAATGAGGTACAATCTATACCTGTTTTTTTTCCTATACTTTTTCCAATAGTATATATTTTAAATACATTCATTATTATATCAGATTTATTTATTTTTTTTGGATAATATATACCCCATGGCATTTTTTCATCTGTCATATCTGGTATATAAATTGGTTTACTTCTATTTTTTTTTAATTCTTCTATTTCATTTTCAGTACAATCTCTATATTTGTTTTCTTGTTTAATATATATTGTAGCATCTAAATTTTCATTTGTTTCTTGATTTAAATTAAATATATTAACATAACCTATATATGTATTATTATTTTTTGTTTTAATTTCTTTTTTTCCTATTAAAGCTCCTTGTAGATAAAGACATTTTGCTATATATTCGTCTCTTTCATTTAATATTTCATTTTCTAATATATTTTTAACTATTGATATATAGGTTTTATTATCTAATGATGAATATAATGCTATAAATGTATTATTAATATTATTAATATCTATATTAATAATATCTTCTTTTTTCTTAGATAATTTTGTTTCTTTATCTTCTTTTAATATTATATTTTTTGGTTCTTCTATTGCTGATTTAGAATTTGTTTCATCTAATATTATTTTTATTTTATTTGGTATATTTTTTTGTATTTTAATAATATGTATACCATCTTCATGTGGAATTAATGTATAATCTTCTAATAATACATTTGGATATATTATTTTTCTTATACTTTCCATTATTACTTTTTCATCAAAATCTATAGCTTCTAATAATGTTTTATAATTAATAAAAAATATGTCATTATTAATACTATTAATAATTAAATTTTTTAATATTGTTATTACATTACTAGTAACATGTCTATATGTTTCTTTTCTAAATCCATCTGTATCTATTTTATTATTTATATTACATTTGGGTTCTATTAAATCACTATCACCATACTCATAATCAATGGTAACTCCTTGTGATGTTACTATAGGAATTTTTCCTAATTTAAAAAGTGATTTTGGAAAATAATTTATATTTTTCATAAGATAACAATCTAAAGAATTATTATTTATTATATTATCAATATCATTACTAATTTTGAATTTTCTTGTGGATATTCTAAAAGCATGTAAATCTATTGTTTCTTTAGAATTATCTTTTTCAACAGAAGCATGCATAAAAACAGTCGTGTTTTTATATTCTAATGGTAGGTTTTGATGTCTACAATTACGAATACCTCTTCCAATAATTTGAACACTTCTATTAAAATGATACCATGGTTCTATTAAATGTATTTCACGTGTATTATAGAAACTTAAACCTTCACTAGCAACAGGTGTTATTAATATTACTTTTATTTTAGATCCATCAATATTTTTAGGATCATTTATTACTTTTATTAACTTATCAATTGTAGTTGAACCCATTATTTCTTTATTATCACTAGTTAATATACAATATTTAGGATTTTTAATATTCTCATATTTTGGTTGATCACTAATAATAGTAGGTTTATCTAAAATATTAGTTGTTCCTTCTCTTGAAAATCCCATATGTTCTAATGCGATTGCTATAGGTATTATACCTGAATATCTATAACGAGAATAAATTACTACAATTCCTGTTGATTTTTTTACAAAATTACATATATTTAAAAATTTACCCGAATATCTACCAAGATGTTCTTCATCTGGCATTAATGCATTTTCATATTGTTTATTATATCTTACATTTAATAATTCTGTATCTTTTATAGATGTGAAAAATGTACTAAATCCTTTTTCACCTATTTCATTATCGTATACTATATTCATTGGTTGTAAATTATTAAAAATATTCGCATTTCCAATTTTTTCATTATCATCTATTTTTTTATTTTTTATATATTTATTTTGAATATCTCCTATTTGTGATGGCACAATACCTTCTGGAATTTGATTAATCCAATCTTTGAAAGTTTCTGGTATAGGTTTATTAAAAGGGTCTATTTTTGGTGTTTTTTCTATTATATCTATTCCACTGTCTTTAGGTGATAGTTTTAGAGCAAATGTAAAAGGATTATTACCTTTTAAATATGATATATATCTGCTTGCTAAAAATTTTAATATTTTTAATAATTCTTCATCTATTTTTACAGTATTTTTAGTATAATCTATACCAAAATATTTTGAATAATTATTTAATAGATCTGTTTGTTTATCATTTAATAATAATAAATATAATAGATCTAATATGTCAGTTGGTTCATTATACATTGGTGTTGCAGAAAGTAATACTAAACGGTTATTTATACCATTTGTAGTAGTATATTTTAAAGCACTATAAATCCGTTTATCTTCTGTATCTGTATTTCTTATATTATGAGCCTCGTCAATTATTATAACTTTGTCTTTTACATAAAGATTTTTTTCAATATAATTTTTTTCAATATAACTAGCATAAGAATCATATGTAAAAATTTTATATCTTGAATTAATTATTTTTTTTAGTGCTAATTGTTTTGAACTATCTTGATAATTTTCAGATGTCAAATTTAAAAGTTTTAAATAAATATCATTTGTACATTGATTTGATATCATATCAAAAGGAATATTTTCTGTACTAAATACCTGTTCTTTAAAACTTCCTTTTAAAGACAATGGCATGACAACCCATATTTTAGCCTCATCATTTGTTGAATGTTGACTTAAAAATGTTTCTGCTAAAGTTATAGCCGAACATGTTTTTCCTACACCAACACCATGATAAAGTAAAATACTTTTATACGGTGTTCTATTATTTATATATTGACTTATAAAATGTTGATATAATGTTTTTTCAAAAACACTACATAGTTTATTAGAAACATTATTGAAATCACCAATTGTATTTATAGTTTTATATTTTGGTATTTTATGTAAATTATAATCATATATATTTAGTAATTTATCTGTAAAGTTTTTATCATTTATATCAGGATAATAAAGTTGAATTTCATCAGATTGTTTTGGTACATCTTTAGATTGTTTAACTTTTGGTATAATATTAGTTGGTTTAGGAATATTTTGTATAACTGATTTTTTTTCTTTTGAAGATTTTTGTATATTTGTAGATACAACCTCTTTATCTGATTTTAATAAAATATCACATTGTTCTTTTATTTTTTTTAATATAGGACTTGTTTCTTTTAATGAATATCCTGTTATAGGATTGCGTTTTTTATCTTTAAGCCATTTATCACAATCCTCTTTATTTAACTTTCTTGGAAACATTATTCTTCTATATATTTGATACTTTCTTTTTTTCCATAGAAGTTATTAATATATTAGCTTTTTTAAATAATTCTTTTCTTTCTATATTATGACTTTTAATATTATTAAGAACTTCATTATAGCTGCACCATTTCAAAGAACGTATTTCTCTTACTTGTTCTAAACAATTATTATTAATATATAATGTTGAATCTTCTTTATTAATTTTGGCGATAAAATATAAATGTTTATAAAGAATATTATTTGTTCCAAAAAATATTTCTTCAAATGGTTCTATATCTTTTATATTAATATCATTTTTTGCAAGACCTGTTTCTTCTGAAAATTCTCTGATAGCACAATCTATATCTAGCTCTTTAATTTTTTTTCTTCCTTTTGGAAACCCCCATTCTGGTGTTGCTATATTAGATGTTATATAATATACATTAATTATATTATTAGCAATTAAAAATTCAAATTTTTGTTTAGATTCAATATACTCTTTAGTATGTTTAAAAGATGTTGAAGGATTATGACACCATGCATAAATCCAAATTTCATCAAATGTTTTTGTATATAACATATTTCTTTCAGTATATGTCATACAATTTATAAGATTTATGATGTAATGTTTTTCATTAACATTATATTTTCCTCTAATAAATTCCATAAATGATAATGAATCTTTTCTTTGTATCATTATATATTTGATTTCATCTGCTTCTATTTTATAGCAAATGATTCCAAAACTCATTATCGGATGTACACAATCTTTATAAAGATGTCCGTTATTTCCACAATTTCTACATGTTTGAGGTCTAAAAAATTGTTTTTTTTCTTCTATAATCATTAAATATTACCATTATATAGATATATAAGTATATGTCTTAAATGATAAAAAGTACATAATTTATTTATTTTGCAAAATATATTAAACTATTTTAAAAATAATAAAAATAAAAATTATGTACTCTTTTTAAGATATATAAAAATAATAAAATTAAATTTAATACGACATTAAATTATCAGTTCCAAATGCTTCGGGTTCTTCTGAATCCATCATTTTTATTTCAGGCATAGGAGCTGATTTAGGTACATTAGGAACATAAGCATTATCATCTTTTATTGAAACATAAATATCAGAACTATCATAACCCGTTGCTTCGGTAAAAGGGGTATTAGATGCACTATAGTGTGGTTGTTGAGGTACCATTTCTGCTGATGGTTTTTTAACTGGTTGTTCATCTTTTGATTGAATAGGCACTGAAGGCATTGAAGGCATTGAGGGCATTGAATCTAATGATATTGATTCATTTACTTTTTTAGATTCTTCTGATACCATCATATCTTTAGCAATTTTATTTGCTTGATCTGACGATACTTTGTTTGAATTTTGATTATCATTAATTCTTCCTATAGCTGTATTATAATTTGACATAGACATTATTATCGCAATCATTATTAATACACAATAAATTATTATAATAATAGTAATAAACCATGCTAAATATCCGCACCAGTTGCTTTTAACTGATTTATTACCTGAACCTGCTGAAATACAAGTTAATTCAAAAAGAGCAAAAAATACTGAGGGTATTGATGATAATATTATAAATAATACAACCATTAATCGTTGTTCAATTGAAATATCACTATTGCTAAATATTATGAAAAAGCAAAGTAGAGCAATTGTTAAAAAAATAGCTGTTGCAGCATATTTAGATTGTTCAGTTCCAAAAAATATATTATTTAAAGCATCAATAAATTTAACCATTATAAGAAATTTATTATATTCTATCTATATCATTAGAAAGAAAAATAAAAAATGATATATAAAAATTTAAAATATAAATAATATATATTATGGGTATACCTTATTATTTTTATTCATTGACAAAAAAATATTCAAATATTGTTAGTGACAATACTACCGATATTTCTAGCGATACTGATATATATTGTATTGATTTTAATGGTCTTATTCATCCTGTAGCACAAGATATTATCAAATTATATGATAAAAAAGATATTGAAGAAAAGATTATAGAAAAATTATGGGAAAAAATTAATTATTATATTAATACTTTTAAGCCTAAACAAATTATTATTTGTACAGATGGTGTTGCTCCACTTGCTAAAATGATTCAACAAAGAAAACGCAGATATTTAACTGTTTATAGAAACAAAATTGATAATATATCTATTAAATGGGATACAAATGCTATCACACCTGGAACAGAATTTATGAATAAACTTAATTTATATATTAAAACAAAAATTAGATATAATCCAACAGATGTTATTATTAATTATAGTGGTAGTGATGAAGTAGGAGAAGGAGAACATAAAATATTTCACAAAATTGCTGTAGAAAATATTGATAGTAAAATTATTATTAATGGACTTGATGCTGATTTAATTATTCTGTCTCTTTTATCTGGTAAAAGAAATTTATATTTAATGCGCGAAACAGATGATAATAATTCTACATTTCTTAATATTCTAGAACTTAGAAAAGCTATTGTAAAAGAACTTGTTAATATTTGGAATTTAGAGAGTAATTTATATAATGATATTTTCAATAATGACACAATTAATCTAATTGAAAGTTACTGTGTAGCTTGTAGCATTATGGGCAATGATTTTATACCTCATTTACTTACATTAAATTTAAAATCAAATGGTCTTGATAAACTTATAAATGCATGTAAATATGCTATTTCTAATCATGGTATGCTTGTTGTAGATGGTAAAATTAATTATAATACTTTATGTGATATTTTCACAGAGCTATCAAAAAACGAAGATGTAGAAATTTTTAAAGAATGCGAAAAATATATAAAAAAAAATATTAATGGAAATAACGAACTTGCTAGCGATTTATATGCACTTAAAAATAAAGATCCTTTAATTAATACTATTTATAATAATCCAAATAAATGGAGAACCGAATATTATAAAGCAATATTTAACACAAATATAACTTTACATAGCTGTATTATTACGTCTTCTGTATTAGCATATATTAAAGGAATTTATTGGACTTATGATTATTATAAAAGACGCGATATTGATCATCTTTGGTTTTATCCATATAGTAATGCTCCTATACTTAAAGATATTTCTAATAATGCTTTAGCATTAAATAATATTGTTTTTAATGAAAATATTAAAAATGGTACATTTGTTAATAGTACTATTCAATTACTTATTGTCTTGCCTAAAGAAAGTAGTCATCTATTAACTGATAAAAATAAAAAATATATGCACGATGTCAGTGAGGGACTATACCATATGTATCCAGAAAAATATAAAATACAAACATTTCTTAAAACTCATTTATGGGAATGTTCTCCTATTTTACCTAATATAAATTTAAAATATATCCTAAAAATTGTTAATGAATAAAAAAGAGTACATAATTTTATTTTTTTATATTTTTAAGAAAAATTAATATATTTTGCAAAATAAATAAATTATGTACTTTTTTTGACCTTTATTATAAAAAATTTGATTCTTATTTTTATCTTTTTAAACAACCTATAAAGATATGTCCGCATCTAAGAAAATTGGATTGACAAAAACTATCAAGAAAAATACACAATATAAAAAAAATGATTATGATAATGAAATATTTAATTCTCCAATTCAGTTTTCAAAATATAACATGTATGATATCTTAGAAGAGGATTATACAGAAGAGTTTCAAGTTGAATATAAGGAACATATTAAAATGAGTATTCTAGAAACTTTTAAAAGAGATTTCTGGAATTTTCAATACAAAAATAATATAGGANCAATATCATCATATATGAGTGTACAAGAATGGTTCACCGTCAGTAAATATATATTTCAATATATGTATCAATTGTCACAGACAAATAAAATAGAGGAAATGATATTTGAATACGGTATAACGAAGTGTTTCTTGTTATTGATAAATTTTTATAAAAATAATATTTCTACCATGGCTTCACAGTCAGATAATGAAATCATAAAATATATTTATTCACACCCTATATCAGCAATTTATGCAGATATGTCCCTTGCTATTTTGAGAGATGCAATAGGGCTTGGTCCTTATCATAATCTCATAAAAATGTAAGAATAAATTTGTCCTGAAATATTGATAATAGGAAAAAAATTGACTATTAAATTTATAAATATTATCACCTACAAAGGTAAAACACAAGCAAAGAACCAAAAGTTCAAAAACTACATTTACAACCAAAATGTCTTCTATGACTACCGCTATCATTGCTAAGTTCACTGAGTCTATTGATACTGATAAGGAATATGGTCTCGCTGAGATCCTTTCTATCTTGTCTGCTGATTACAAGGCTGTCAAGGCTATCACAACTCCTACAAAGTCTGCTAAGCCTGCTAAGGTTCCTGGTGCTCCTCGTAAGGCAGCCAAGAAGCTCAACTTTGATGAGGATGGTAACAGTATTGAGGCTGATTCCAGCGAAAGCGAGAAGAAGCCTAGGAAGAAGAATGTCAAGCGTGAACGCGATGCGGATGGCAATATCATAAAGAAGCGTGCTCCATCTGCTTACAATATCTTTGTTGCCGAGAAGATCGCAGAGATTAAGAAGGAGAACCCTGGAATTGACTCTAAGGAGGTTTTTAAGAAGGCTATTGAAGCCTGGAATCAGAAGAAGGCTGAAAACTTCATCGCTACATCAAGCGAGGAAGATGCTAACAACAGCGACGAGTAAAAATATAAATCAAAAAATACAAAAAATTAAAAGAAGTTAAAAATAACTTTTTTTACTTTGAAAGTTTTAGAAGTTTATCTATATTATCTTGCTTAAGACCCGGAAGATAATACCAACTTTTAACAGATGGCTCCCATCGTGCACCATACCCTTTGGCTTGATCTTTTTTAGCAAATGGAATTTTAATATATATTTTATCTTTACTATCTATACTTGTGTTATTCTCAAANTTTTTAGCNCTAATTGACGATATATTAGGTAAAAATGTAGTATTTACTGGTGATTCTCTATGNTTCCTTATTTCTTCATAAAGAGATTCAGTTGGATCTTCATCAATATTAAATAATTCTTTATTGTTTTTAGGAAAAAATGAATCAATGTCCTTATGTTTCTTATCAGTTTGTATGTTTTTACTAAGAATATTAAGTTTTTCTTTATTATGAGTATCAAGCGATATATTATAATACCAACTCTTCTTTTTAATATCCCATTTAGCCCCTAATTCTTTTGCCTTATCCTTGTTTTCAAAAGAAATATTAATATATACTTTTTCATCTTTTTCAATTGAATCACTATAAGGACACTGTGTATTCCCTATAGCTAAATTAGCCAATAAATCAGCTCCTTTATTACCAAGTGAATGTTCATCTGTATTATTAGTATGTGCATCAACATGATTTAATTTAATAAACTTTTTATAAGTATTATAAAGTCCGTGCGCTTTTTTTACTAATTCAAGATTAGGAGGTTTTTTATTAGTAGATGTTTTCCAATCATTTCTCTTTAATTTATCTCCATAAGAAGATAAGCATTTTATAACGTACTCTGAATCAGTATATATAGCAATTTTTTCATTGTTTTTAAGATTATTTTCAAGTATCTCAATAGCTCTTATTATACCTGTCAGTTCTCCTGTATTATTTGATTGTTTTCCAATCACTTTTTTTGATTCATTTCTAGAATCATTTTCGCTAAAATATACACCGTATCCAGCTAAAGCATTTGGTTGTCCATTATGAATACAACTACCATCAGTATAAACATTTATAGTCATATAAATATAATTCTATTAATTTAGAATACTTATATCATTTTTTATTTTATAATTAGTAAAGATGATTATAAAAATTATTAAATTATATAATTATATTAAACTAAAATTAATATGTTATAAATACAAATATAAAAAAAATATAGAAGATGCTACATTAAAAAAAGGTGTTAATATTGAGATGGTTAAATATATAAATGATAACAATTTTACAAATAGTATTTTTTTCAAGAAAAACTATATAAATAATATAACATATTTATCATATGTATAATATGTGTGATTATATTAATATCGCACAACAGTATGATAATATATCTAAAGATTTTGATAGATCACGTATTAGAATATGGAATGCTGTTAAAAAATTTTTACCAGAAACAAAAAATAATTTAAAATTATTAGATGCCGGTTGCGGTAATGGTAAAAATATGATATATGCTATTGATCAGGGATATATTGCTAAAGGTTTTGATATTTCTAAAAATCTTCTAGAAATATCTCTTAAAAAAAATTTAGATGTTTATTATAGCAATATTTTAGATATTGAGAACTATGATAATTACGATAAGATAATTTGTATTGCTGTAATACACCATATTAATGATGTTAATAAACAGAAACAAGCAATTTTAAATCTGATAAATCAATTGGTTTTAGGAGGAGAATTATTAATATCTGTATGGTCATATGAAATAAGATTAGACGAAGAAAAACAAAATAATAAACAATTAAATGATTATAGAAAATTTACAGTAGGACACAATTATTTCAAATGGAATAATAAATGTGATAGATACTATTATATTCATAATTATAAATCATTTAGTAATTTAATTAAAGAAGTTTCATACGAAACTAATATATCATATAATATTACTTATGAAAAACAAAATTGGTTTTGTAAAATAGTTAAATTATCTCAATAACATAAAGGATAATTAAAATATATATTTGGATAAAATATATATGGGTTATATATTTGATATGATTGATATAGTGGTATATACATATAATATATTGGATATTTTGGAACATTATATATTTTTTTAGGTTTTGGTTTAGATTCTAGTTCTTTTATTGTTTTTTTATTAGTATCTATTTCATTATTTAATTTATGTATTTCAGATTTTAATAGTATAATTTCATCATTTAAATCATTTATTAAATCATTTGTTTCGTCATCTAATTTAGGTCTATAAATAATATTATCACTTAAAATATTTACAGTTTTTTTTCTTTTTACCATTATTATATACTATATATATTTATATTTATATAA
>JGI26084J50262_1002044_pt1 | contig 10771 bp, 9 predicted proteins | sample SaaInl6LU_22_DNA_FD_50262 | JGI IMG/M metagenome (IMG submission 50262) | reverse complement strand
ATAACCCTTCTTTTTTTATTTAATTCTTTTCGAAGATATGGGGTTTATTATTGTTTGTTAGTAGCTACAATAATTATTTGATTAAAAAATTGACTTTATGACTTATCAGAAGTTTTAAACTAGAGATTTAGAAAAAATCTTTTGAAAATCAATTATTTAGATTAGTTTTTAACGCTTTTAATTACCTAATTAACAATTATATTTTAATTCTTTTGATAGCGTTTTAACGTTAATAACTATAATATTTATATTGATTATTAGTAGAAAAAAGAGAATAAATAAGTCTTGTTTACTAGCTCAAAATATCGCACTACATTTATTGTTTAATAATCATAATGATAGTTATTAAGATCTATTAACTACCTATCAACAATCAAAACCCTGTTCTCAACATGAAACTAGCCATTGGAAATGATCATGCCGGAGCTGATCTTAAGAAAAAAATAGTAGACCTACTTGAAGAACAAAAAATAGAGGTTATAAATTATGGAACTNATCAAAAAGAATCAGTTGATTATCCTGATTTTGCTCATCCGGTAGGTATNTCAATACAAGAAAATAAAGCTGATCTAGCCATAGTAATTTGTGGTAGTGGTAATGGAGTAAATATGGTAGTCAACAAATATCCTAAAGTTAGATCTGCTTTATGTTGGAATACTGAATTAGCAACTCTAGCTAGAAGCCATAATAACGCTAATATACTAGCAATCCCAGCGCGTTTTGTTTCAGAAGAAGTTGCTATTGAAATGGTAGATACTTTTTTAACAACCCCTTTTGAGGGTGGTAGACATCAAAATAGAGTAGAAAAGATTTAGATATGGAATTAAAATCTTTTAAGGAATTAGATAGTTCTGAACTCTATGAAATATTAAAACTTAGGGCAGAGGTATTTATTATTGAACAAGACTGCAATTATTTAGACCCTGATGGTCAAGATTTCAGTGCCTACCATCTTTATGATAAAAAGGGAGGTCAAATCGTCTCTTATGCACGCCTTTATGAATCAAATGAATATTGTCATATTGGTAGGGTACTCACTTCTAAATCTGTTAGAAGAGAGGGTTATGGTATTAACCTAATGAACGAAGCAATCAAGCATTGTAAATCGCTATATCCGAATAAAGATATTATTATATCTGCACAAGAATATCTTTTAAAATTCTACAGAGATTTTGGGTTTGTGGCTGAAGGAGAACGTTATTTTGAAGATAATTTACCTCACTTCAAAATGAGAATCAANTTGTNTTAATCCTTTATTCAAAGCTGCTGTAATTTTATCTGATTGTTCCAAATTAGAAGTAGCTAAATAACTAATAGCTAGGTGAATTGGGTATTCCTTAAATCGTTCATGTTTTCTATATCCTTCTCTAAGAATTCGTTTAGCTCGGTTTCGATCAACAGCCTTTTTAAATAACCGTTTAGGAGCAGAAAATAAAATTTTAGAATCTAGATTATCATTGATGATATAATGAAAACGCAAAGGATAAGTTGTAAAACTTTTACCCTCTTTAAACAACAGGGTAATTTGTTTATCAGATTTTAATTTTGCCTGTTTAGGGAGCTTGGTAGACATTATTTTCTTTATCTATATCTGCCATACGGCCTGTTGGGTCGATTTCTATTTTATCTATTTCAAGACCTTCTAAGGTGAAAGAATAAGAAGGTTTAGCCCAAGACCAATCTTTTAAAATTATAACCTGGTTCGATTCTTTTTCACCACGCATTTCAGCCAGAGGGATATAATAGCTTAATTGATTGCCATTTTTAAGAGTTACAACAACGTCTAGAGGCATTGGCATTAAACCAACTCTCTTTAAAGTAACCACGGTATTTTGATCATTATTAGAAACTTTATCTACCGCATAATCAATGGTGTTTGTGGTTTGAGTCCAATCTTGCAGGTACCAACCTAAATGCATACCACTTAATTTTTCAGCCGTTCTAATGATGTCTGTTGGGGTAGGGTGAGTAAACTTAAAGTCTGAATAATACTTTTTTAATGTTTGAGCCAGAGCTTCTTCTCCAATAATGTAACCTAGTTGAGAAAGAAAAACAGAACCTTTGGAATAGGCGCCAATACTGTAGGTATAATTGAAATTATATCGATCAGAGTGAGTAGTTAAAGGTTGTTCGTTACCTGATTTCACTAAACTGTAATAACCCCTATAACTTGATAAGTAAGGCTGTTCGTTTTTACGATCCATAATTTCATTCATGCACCAGCTTGATATATACGAAGTGAAGCCTTCATCCATCCAAGCGTGTTTTCCTTCGTTGGTAGCTAGTACATGTTGAAACCATGAGTGAGCTAATTCATGAACCATTACACCAACCAAACTAGAAAAACTTCTTTCACCAGTTACTAATGTCCCCATAGCATATTCCATACCACCATCACCTCCTTGAATAACACTGTATTGTTTGTAAGGATAAGGGCCTATATGCGTATTGAAGTATTTCATTGCATCAGCAGTTTTCGGCTGTAATCCTTTCCAGTTCTCTACTAGCTCCTCTTTGTTTTTATAAAAGAAATGTAATGTTATACCATCTTCTGTGATTAGTTGATCGTGAACATAATCAGGATCAGCAGCCCACATGAAGTCGTGAACATTTGGAGCTATGAAATGCCAAGACAACTTTTGTTGTTTACGCTTTATTCTAGGCTCAACTTCACTGTAGCCATGACCGATTTCATCGGGATTTTGAAGGTATCCACTAGCGGCAACAGTGTAAGGTTTATCGATATGTAAGGTTACATCAAAATCCCCCCATACTCCGTGAAATTCTCTAGCGATATACGGGTAGGCGTGCCACCCTTCAAAATCATATTCAACCATTTTCGGATACCACTGACTCATAGACAAAGCAATACCCTCTTTACTGTTTCTTCCAGATCTACGAATTTGTAAAGGAACTTGGCCCTGAAAGTCGAATTCGAGGATCGTTTGCTCCCCTGGTTTTAATGGATCATTAAGGTTAACTACTAAAACGGTTTCTTCCTCTTCTATTTTAAGCGCTATATCTCCATTTTGAGTCATATTAGAAACGTGTAGAAAGCCTTTCTCATCATCAGAAAGTTGGGCGATACGACTAAACTTATTTTCATCGACCATTCTAGAATCTGGGTCTGCTATCGATTGTAAGCGATGATCCATATCACTCCCCGGCTGAAATGCATTGAAATACAAGTGAAAAAAAACACGATTTAACGTTTCGGGAGAATTATTGGTATAAACTACTTTTGAGGTCCCGGCGTAGGTGTAATCTTCTACATTAACATCTACATTCATTTGGTAGCTTATTTCTTGTTGCCAATATCCTGGTTGTTTTTGAGCCAAACAGGTTAAAAATGTAACACTGAAAAGAAAAGCAAAAAGGTTTTTCATGTTAGTATCTATTTTGAGCTAATAATAACGCGTTATACAAATTTACAATACCTCCAGACTTGCTGAATCTATCAAAAGAATTGATTTCTTCATTGTCGGGTGTTAATACGCTAATAGGAAGTCTAATACTGCTATCCATAAGAATTTTCTTAAGATCAGAACCCTTGTGTTTTGGGAAATAAGCCGCGATCCATGCTGCCACTCCAGAAACAACAGGCGCAGCCATTGAAGTGCCCCCTTGAAATGCAAATACACCGTTAGGCATACTAGAGTAAATATCTTCTCCTGGCGCGAATAAATCGACTTTTTCTTTCCCATAATTTGAGAAGTCCGCAATTAGTCCTTGGTTGAAATAGGGGGCCAGTGCCCCAACAGACAAAAAATTAGAAGCGAATTCCGTATTAAAATCTGGCTGGTCGTCAGGATAATTTGTGTTTTTCATGACGTCTAAATCTTCTGACTCATTACCCGCCGCATGCACAATAAGCGCCCCGTTACTTTCAGCATACGAAATAGCCTCTTCAACCCATTTTCGATTGGGAGAAAAGGATTTTCCGAAGCTACAGTTAATAATTTTTGCACCATTATCTGCCGCGTATCGAATAGCTAGCGCAACGTCCTTATCATATTCATCTCCTGCAGGTACGGTTCTTAAAATCATAAGTTTTGCAAAAGGGGCTATTTGAGAGACAATTCCAGCCACATGTGTTCCGTGCGATTCTTCTATTACGCGGTTGATTACGTTTCCATTACCGTAACCCTTATCAGTTATATCGTAAGGATCGTCTCCTATCAACGTTCTACCGTCATAATTTACGTTGAGATTGTAGTCGGAACGTTCGGTGTAATAGGTTACGCCCTCAAAAAGGTCTTTGATCAACAAATCTGCACGATCGGTATAACTTAAAAACTGAAGAGCCAAGGCTTTTTGTTGAGCAATAAACGCCGATTCAGGTGTAAATTTTCTAAGAGACTCAGAGTTAAATTGATCGTCGTTTAATAGAACAGACAAGGTGTCAACTGCCGATTTGGCCAATTCATAGATTCGCCTNTATTGTCTTTTGTTCTCTTCTGCTTTTGGCAGTTCTTTTTCTAGAATGANGCGCGCTCTTTTTAACTGCTCCTCATCGCCAATTTCTTTTGCTATCATTCTAATGTATTCCATTTGTTCATAGTAACTCTCTCCTAGAAAATTATATCCATGAACGTCATCCACAAACCCGTTAACATCATCGTCTATGTTGTTGCCGGGAATTTCATCTTCATTTACCCAGAGGTTATTGTCGAAAACAGGGTGATTGATATCTACGCCTGAATCAATAATAGCCACGATTACTTCAGAAGCTTTTCGATTACCAACGACAGCCTTAGTTTTTTCAAAAGATATACCCGGCAGGGCATCTAAGATTGGGTCTGAGAAAAACCAACGTTTTTTTACCTCATCACTTAAGGTTTTACGTTCAGTTATTGAGGACACTTTTATAGGAGTTTCATCCTTAAAGATTCTTGTAGAAGAACAACCAACCCAGAGGGCTGATGATGTTAAGACAAAAAAGTATCGCCAAAAGGTATTTTTCATTTTATTCAAAATATTCATTGAATTGAAAGGACTGATTTAAACGAATTCCTTTCTCTGTTTGTTTAAGAGATATAAGCTCGTTATGAGCATCGTGTTCGAAGAGCAAAAGATAATCGTTTTTCAAGGCTTCTTCCAAGAAATTAGATTTCTCTTTTAGGGTGAGGAGCGGACGCATATCAAAGCTCATCACATAGGCAATTGGCAAGTGTCCAGCAGTGGCGATTAGGTCTCCAGTAAAGAAGATTTTTTTACCACGATAGGGTATAAGAGGAAGTACCTGCTTCTCGGTATGCCCATCAAAGTATCTAAGCTCGAAGGGAAATCTCGTGTTATCACCTATAAAGCAAAGCTGGCCAGACTCTTTTAAAGGGATTAAATTCTCTCCTAAAAAGGAGGCTTTTTCTCTGAGGTTTGGGTTCATTGCCCAATCCCAGTGCTCCTTAGAGGTCCAATATTTTGCGTTTTTAAAACGCGGATTAAGTTCGCCCCTGGGTGTTCGCAATACAGCTCCTCCAACATGATCAAAATGTAGATGAGTAAGAAGGACGTCGGTGATTTGGTCAGGATGAAACCCTTTTTCAAGAATGCTTTTTTCAAGACTATGATCCCCCCACAATCCGTAGTGGGAAAAGAACTTTTCACTTTGTTTATCCCCCATTCCTGTATCTACCAGAATTAATTGATCCCTTGTTTCAATGAGCAAACATCGAGCAGCGAGATCGATTTGATTGTTGTCGTCTGCCGGATTAGTTCTTTGCCAAATGCTTTTGGGAACAACTCCAAACATAGCCCCTCCGTCTAGTTTGAAATTTCCCGATTCGATGATATGGAGTTGCATGCGAGTGTTTCTATAAGTTCACGTCCGAAATAAACCAAAGCCTTTACCTCTGTTGGGCTCAGTAGCCGGTCCTTTTTAAGTATGAGCAGTTCATTTCCGCTAGATTCGATAAGGTATATAGGGCTGCTCTCTATCAAGAAAATAAGTTCTTTACTAAAGAGACTTCTGATTTTATCAGGTTGAGATCCACTCAGGTGAAATTTACGATTAAAATAGTTGTGACCTTCGACGGTTAAGTCCCCAAATCCTGCAATTGCATTTAAACGGTCTAATAAACCTTCTTTGTCTAACACGAAGGAGGGTATGTTGCTTTCTAGCTTGATGGTAAGTGCAGTTACTCTGGCTGATTCGCGCGCAATAAATTCTCCCTCGTTGAAAACGATGTCTTGTACCACACCGTTTGATATAGGATCAACAAGGGTGTTATAAATATGAACAATAGGTTTGGTTTCGAAAAAAAGAAATCGATACAAAGAAGGATCTATTGGCTGGTTTTTAGCACAGTATTCCCACCCNTATTCTTTCGACATTTTAGANAGGTTCTCTTGTCTNCGGCTAAACAATTTTTCTATAGAACCAAGCGTATTCTCTGTTGTCAGGTTTCTAACNGCAAAGGGGTGAGAAGAACTTGCCCCGTGAAGATCGAGACCAATAGTTGAAACNGTGCCTCCTTTTTTCTCAAAAGAGGCAATATAGTTTTCAACGGTTTGCATAGCGCTGTGGTCTACAAATTCACAAAGCGAAAAGTCGATAACAACCGTTTTTGTTGCACCAATAGCGTCCAGTTTTGACTTGAGCTTGAAGAGATTTAAGAACGAACAAAAGTATTTAACACTGACATAGAAAGAGTCGGTGTCCTTTTCTTTGAATGCAAGAACGTTGGGCTGAAACAGGTGCAGTAAAAAAAGCAAGGGCCTTCTAGTGATGACAAAATGAGATAGCAAGGTAATTAGAGTGCCTAGAAAAATTCCCGTAATAATATTAGTACTTAAAGTAATGAGGGAGGTTGCTATAAGAATGAGCAGCTGTTCTTTCCCCACTTTTACTGCCGCAACTAGCTTGAGGGGGTGAGCCAATTTATATCCTGTATAGACCAAAATAGCCGCAAGCGCAGAAAGCGGAACCCGATTTAGAAGCTTGCTAAAGAACAGAATAAACAAAAGCAGAAACATTCCATGAAAAAAGTTGGACGATCGATTATTGGCTTGCTGGGTCACATTTACCGAACTTCTTGAGATCACCGTTACCACGTTAAGCCCTCCGAGAAATCCACTAATCGCTGTAGCGACACCAAGGGCCCGAAGGTCTTTGTTTGCGTTAGACCTTCTTCTTTGAGGATCTAAGTTATCTACCGCTTTAATTGACAAAAGAGATTCTACACTGCCGATTACCGCAATAGTAATAGCCACCGACCAAAGCCCCCAAGAATTGATTAAATCAAAGTTCGGGTGGTAAATCATACTTTCTNCCGAATCAGGAAGCTGTATAAAGAGTTCGGGTCGAATAGGGTTTTCTATCCCCCTCAACTGACAGTAATAACTATAACCAACGGCCAAGAGAATCACCCACATGGGAGAGGGAATTTGCTGATAATATCGGTTTCGTATAGATGAATTGAAAAGTAGTATAACCAGAGAAACAACTCCCAACAATCCCGCAGCAAGTGTTGATGCTGATTCAGGTGCAGACTGAACAAACTCAGTAACGACCAAGGGGAGCTTGAGCAATTTAATTAAAGGGTTTCCGTCCCCTGCTTCAAGCCCAAGCATGATGGGGAACTGCTTTACAAGAAGACTTAAACCAATTGCAGCCAGCATCCCTTCAATAGCAGAGGCAGGAAAAAACTCTGCTAGTTTTCCCATCCGTAGAACCCCTAATAANGAGATAAGAANTCCAGCCAAAGTAATCGCNGCAAGGGTATGGGTATAGCCTAGAAAAAGATCGCCTCCACCCAGGGTGGTAACTGCGGTAAGAAGTACTACCACTAAGCTATATCCAGGTCCAGAGATGGTAACGTAAGACCCACCCAAAAGAGCAACAACGACACCCCCTACAACCGCAGAAACAATACCTGCGGTGGCCGGCATTCCACTTGCTACGGCTAGACTTAAACCTAAAGGCAAGGCAATAAGAGACACTACAAACCCCGCGAATAGGTTTTTGGGTAACGATGATATGAATTGATTTCTTGTCATTTTGCTCTACAGATCAGTAAGTCTGATGGTAGATCAGACAAAATGAATTCAATGTCTCGTGTTATGATTCGGCTTAAAAGAGAGGTTTTGACAGGAGCGTCCATTACCAAAAGATCAGCCCGGGTTACCTCAGCGTAATGACCGATTGAATAACCTCTTTTGCCGAAAATTGCCTGCTTTTGAACACTAATCGAATCGGTAAGTACTGCTGGAAGCTGGTCGATGAGCTCTGCAACCCTTCGATTTTCCTCGGCCTCTAAAACTCGTTTTTTTCTAAGACTTCGAATAAGGCTTCGGTCATCATCAACAATTACCTTGACCGATTTGTTGGCAATTTCTTCTACAATGGTAGCCTTGTTTGCACCTAGACACTGGGCTGAATAGAAAGCCTGAAAAAGGGTGTTAGGGAGCGTGCTTGTTTTAAAACCACTAATCACAACATTCTTGCAAGCTACGCGTTCTACCGCAGGCTTGATTAGTAGCAATACCGAACACTTAACGGATCGGGTAAGTTTACGTGCGACCGAACCTACATAAAATCGAAAGAGCGACTCGTGCTGCACAGCTCCTAAGACCAAAAGATCGATAGATAAACTTTCGGTAGAATCTAGAAGAGTGGTGTGCGGGTCACCCGTTATCCAGTGATACTCACAAACTCTTGAGGNTGATGCAGTTGCATCAACAATTGAACTTACTTTTTTCTGCTTTTCTTCAGTTTTTTCACCCACATGGAGCAGAATGAGTTCAGAATCAAAAAACTCAGCGAGACGCACTACCTCATGCAAATTACTCTCAAGGCTTGGCGAAAACGCAAAACCGAAGAGCATTCGTTTAAAAGGGTTGTGCTGGTGTAAGCTTTGATTCATAGCCCGTTTTTAGGGCTAAGAAGATACTAAATTCTATGCTTAGTCATTTAGTTTTAACACCGCCATGAATGCTTGTTGCGGGATTTCAACATTTCCGATTTGACGCATTCGTTTCTTTCCTTTTTTCTGCTTTTCAAGAAGTTTTCGTTTACGAGAAATGTCTCCTCCGTAACACTTGGCTGTCACGTCTTTNCGTAAAGCCTTGATGGTTTCTCGAGAGATGATTTTNGCTCCGATAGCTGCCTGAATTGGAATGTCGAACTGTTGTCTTGGGATGAGCTCTTTAAGTTTTTCGCACATTTTTTTACCGATTGTATGTGCGTTGTCAAAGTGAACGAGGGCAGACAAAGCGTCAACAGGTTGAGCGTTCAATAGAATATCTACACGAACCAGCTTAGATTCGCGCATCCCGATCGGGCTATAATCGAAAGAGGCGTATCCTTTAGAAATGGTCTTCAAACGATCGTAAAAATCAAAAACAATTTCGGCCAGGGGCATATCAAAACTAAGCTCAACTCTTTCGGGAGTCAGATAAGTTTGATTCGTAATATTCCCTCGTTTCTCAATACAAAGCGACATCACATTACCCACAAAGTCTGATTTGGTGATAATAGAAGCTTTGATGTAGGGCTCTTCTACTCGATCTAATCCAGAAGGGTCTGGAAGATCAGAGGGATTGTTTACAATGATTGACTGATTAGGGTTTTTCTTGTTGAAGGCGTGATAGCTTACGTTGGGAACTGTTGTAATCACCGTCATGTCAAATTCACGCTCTAATCGCTCTTGAATGATCTCCATGTGAAGCATTCCTAAGAACCCACAACGAAAACCAAAACCTAGTGCTGCCGAGCTTTCTGGGGCGAAAACCAGAGAAGCATCGTTTAATTGAAGCTTTTCCATCGAAGCCCGAAGCTCTTCATAGTCTTCGGTATCTACAGGATAAATACCCGCAAAAACCATCGGTTTTACTTCTTCAAAACCCTCGATTGCGGAGGTAGATTTTCTATCGGTTAAGGTAACAGTGTCCCCCACCTTTACCTCTCGAGCATCTTTGATACCCGTAATTAGATACCCTACATCTCCTGTGTGAATCTCTTTTTTTGGTTCTTGTTTCAGTCTAAGCGTACCAATTTCGTCGGCGAAATAGTTTTTCCCCGTTGCCATAAAGGTGATACGATCTCCTTTTTTAATTGAACCGTTAAGAATTCTAAAATAGGTTTCAACGCCCCTAAACGGATTGTAAACTGAGTCGAAAACCAGAGCTTGCAAAGGCTCATCAGGACTACCTTTTGGAGCTGGAACACGATCGATAATTGCCTTTAAAATGTTTTCAATTCCCAAGCCTGTTTTAGCACTTGCAGGGATAACCTCTGAAGGATCGCAACCAAGCAGATTTACGATGTCGTCGGTTACCTCCTCAGGATTAGCACTTGGCAGGTCGACCTTATTCAAGACCGGAATAATCTCTAGGTCATTTTCAAGCGCTAAGTATAAGTTTGAAATGGTTTGTGCCTGAATACTTTGCGCTGCATCTACAATAAGCAAAGCCCCTTCACAAGCGGCAATCGATCTCGACACTTCGTATGAGAAATCTACGTGGCCGGGAGTGTCAATAAGATTCAAGATGTATTCTTCACCTTCATAGGTATAGTTCATTTGAATCGCATGACTTTTAATAGTAATCCCTCGCTCTCTTTCAAGATCCATGTTGTCAAGAAGCTGATCCTGCTTCTCTCTTTCAGTGACAGAACCTGTAAAATCTAAAAGTCGATCAGCCAAGGTGCTTTTACCATGGTCAATGTGAGCGATAATGCAAAAATTTCGAATGTTTTTCATAGCCAAAACAGGGCTGCACATAATGATTTGCAGGCAAGCAAAGATAATCCATTATTTTTGCTATAAAATCG
>JGI26084J50262_1002036_pt1 | contig 10793 bp, 5 predicted proteins | sample SaaInl6LU_22_DNA_FD_50262 | JGI IMG/M metagenome (IMG submission 50262) | reverse complement strand
GTGAACGCCATTACAGATTCATCAGAGTCAGAACTACTGTTTTTACCGTATAGGTGTACATAGGCCGAGCTACCTTGGTTATCACTTGTTACCGAACTTGACCCACCACGTTCATAAAGTGTACCCCCGTAACTACCAGTAAAGTAGTTAGGGTCTGTGGCACTACCAGTAGATGAAGAACCACTGCTCGTATTGTTTGTACCAAGATTATCTACGATAGTTTTAGGTGGGCTATTTAGTGTAACGTTCCAGTTGTACGCAGCATGACCACCTTGTCCCATAAGGATCACTCTTGAAGAGTTGCGAATACTATTCCAGCCACTGAAGTTACCTACACGGAAACCTCCAGTTTGTCCCTGCATATTAGTAATAGGATTCCACGGACTGCCTCCGCCACCGGCTTTGACTGCGTTTGTGATGTGACCAACAAGCCAAGCGTCTTCCTCAGCAAGACTTTCTACAACAAAACCAGCGTATGTTGAGTTATCGGATCTGGTTAAATTCACAGATTTTACTGTGTACCCAGCAAAAGTGAAGTTTTCAGACGATGCACGATAAGTATAAGTATCTCCATTACGGAGCTGCAGCTGCGGCCCAACATTAATAAAGAATGGACGGTCTGCAAACGAGTAACCATCTGACGCTCTCAACGTGACAGCGGTGTTAGAAACAGCACCACTAGGTGTGCCTGTAATAGTATTACCTGTTAAAATTAGACCAGAAGGGAGCGAAGAAAGCGAACTATAACTTACAGACTGACCTTCAGGGTCTGAGGCGCTTAGAGATACTGAGCTATTAACAGTTTGTGTAAAATTTAAAGTGCTACCAGACGCGGGACTGCTCCAGACAGGAGGGGCATTGTTTACTTGGATGTTAAACTGGCGTGTATTAGCGTTACCAGCAGAGTCAGTAACCTCTACAGTAAAGGTATACGTTGTTGTTGGGCCGTTCTGTCCTGTACCAGAAATAACCCCTGTGGCTGAGTTTAAGCTGTAGCCATTAGGTAAAGACCCTTGAACTACAGAGTAAGAAGCTATCTGGTTTTCTGCGTCACTGGCCTGAAGGGTAGTTGAGGCGGTCTGATCCCATCTTGAGGTAGTAATTACGTTTCCACTGGAGGTTGAGAACGCTGGCACAGTACCTGCGTCAATTCCAGCGCTACTTTCCGCTTGAAGACCTGCACCATTGATCACTCTAATTTTGAACGGCTCATTAGCTACAGGTAAATTTACTCCGTTAGTAGCAATAAGTTGTGTCGCTCCAATAAACTGTACTGTTCCTGAAGTATACTCAAGACCATTATTACCGACAAATTTAACAGTTGAACCTGAGTCAAAGAACGCACCGTTAATGGTAAAGCTCTCACCAATTTCACCATTAAAGACAGTTGGGGAGATACTGGTTATTACTGGAGGACTAGCGATAGAACCCCAACCAGACACCGTAAATGTTTCAAAGAAACCAATCTGGGTGTTATAACGCATAGACCCTAAAGGTGGATTAGCAGGTCTCTCCGCAGTCGTACCTGAAGGGACTTTTATGTAATTGTTTGTGATTTCAGTGCTGTCCTGATTATCCACTCTGACAACAACTTTACCATCAGAACCGTTATCAACAACAGTAACAGTTGTATCACCCTCAACAATCCCGTTATTCGCAGGTACTTCATTAAGAGTGATGTAGCCAGCACCGTTGGTAAGCTGATTGTTATTGGTGATATAGTTAGCGTTAGTAGCACCCGTGTAACCTAGATCCGCCAGAGTCATAGCTTTAGAGGCTAAGCCTGTAACGTGTCCATATGTGTCAAGTGTAACATCTTGGATGACTGTAGTACCGGAGTTATTTACTGAGGCTTGGCTAGATGTGTCAGAGTGTGACAGGGTTACGTTACCTGTACCACCCCCAGAAAGACCACTACCTGCAGTAATAGTCTGATCCGCTGTAGCGTTAGTCTCACCTGTGTAGCCTAAGTTAGCTAATGTGATGTTACGTGTAGCAAGACCTGTAACGTGACCATAAGTATCTACATCAATGTCACTCACTACAGCAGCCCCAGTCAGAGCAGTGAGGCTTGCCTGTGTAGATGTATCAGCGTGTGAGATAGTGCGGTTAGCAGTTAAGTCTCCACCACCAGTAAGGCCTGAGCCAGCGCTAATAGTACGTGCTGTGGTAGTCTTGCCATCTAGTGCAGTCTGTAGTCCATCTACGTTAGAGATAACATGTGAGTGTGAATCATCCTGTACAACAGCTGTGATGCTGATATTACCTGTACCATCAAAGTTAGCGTTACCTGTCACGTCACCCGCAAGAGAAATATTACGTGCTGTGGCTAAGGCTGTAGCTGTAGCAGCATTACCTGTAGTGTCTTGATTACCTGTAGTGTTAACACCGGGAAGGTCAATGTTAGCTGTACCGTTAAAGGATACACCACCTATATTACGTGCAGTAGCAAGTGCTGTAGCAGAAGTAGCAGTACCTGTTACGTCACCTGTAACACTACCTACAAGATTACCTTCAAAAGAACCTGCTTTTAGTGCGGCATAAGAAACACTAGAGTCTGATAAATCTATAGCTCCTGCTGGAACAGGATCATACTCAGACAGTAAGACCCACTTACCCTCAGAGGCATCGTAATAGAAACCTGTATGAGTATAACCTACACCAGAAGTACCTGTGTTGTAGTTAGTAAAGAAACCAGAGTCTACATTGATAGGACTTGCTGTACCATTCCACTGATCGTTAAGAGTGTGACCCGTTGTAGAACTAAAGGTTACAGAGATGTTATCTGCGCTATGAATAAGCTGAGGATCACCTGTAATATCTACACCAGTAGCTGCACTTGTAACGAAGTTATCTATTGACCAAGCAAAAGTATCCACCCCGCCTGTACCTGTACCTACGCCATCAATCTTAACATAGTATGTTGTAGGAGTAGTTCCTGTAAAGTGACCTGCAAAGAAGGCATCGTCTAGGCCTGTACCACTAAAAGTAGTACCTGCCTCACCAATAGCATCACCCTCGTTAGCACGATAGAAAGGCGCACCTGCTGTAACGTCATTGGTAGACACAGAAGTAGTGGAGCCAAGAACAGTTAAGTTACCGTCAACCTGTAGGTCAGCACCTACGTGTGCCGATGTACGTACACGAAAGCTGTTTACGGAGTGGTTTTGTTGATTAACAAGAACGGTACCATCTGTAGCGTCTGAGTTAACGACCCACCCAAGGCACATAGGGAAGTTAGGATATAGAGGAGATGAGTTTTGTACCGCACCAGGAGTAAGACCTACAAAGAAGTTTGTGCCTGCAGTAAGACCTGACGTATCAAAGCCATCTAGCTGACCCGCAATGATGCAGTAGCCGTAGCTGTTGTTAGGAATATCTGATGCAGCAAGACCCTGTGCGTTATATGCGTTAACGTCTGTAGCATCAGCCAAGCCAACAGTAGGTACATCAATACTACCTGCAGTATAGTTACCGCTGAAGTAAAGAGGCTTACCTTTTAGGATGGTAGAACCTGTATCGTTATACACACGCTGGTGTTCTTCAATACCTATCTCATGTACAACATGAGTGTCATCACTGTAGAAGTTGAGCGTCTTGTGTAAGCTATCATAAAATATTCTACCTTCTTTGTGAGCAGGGTGATCTGGTAGAACCTCAAGATCAATATAGCCACCGATTTCAGCATTACCAGTAGTCTCTAGCGTAGTAAATTTGCCTGTAGCTGCTGCAGTAGCACCGATGGTAGTACCATCAATAGTACCACCATTAATGTCAATATCCCCATTAGCATCTGTATATACCGCTTTGGATGCAGGATATGTCATAAACACATCTTTAATACCTGCAGAGAAGTTCTCAGCAGATGTACCATTAGAGCCAGCTAAGACAGTAGTACGGGTAAGAGTGTTACCTGTGTTCCATGTACCTATTCCTACTTCCCACTCGTCTACACCGGAGGAGGTATGCACAATAGCGTAGTAAGTAGTATCACCATTAGTCATGTAGGACTGAAAAGTGTCAAAGGTAGCAGCAGAACCGCCTAATGTGATGGCACCTGTACCTGTAGAGGTTGTACCTTCTTTGACACGATCTTTGATGATAAACGCCATTGTGCAATAACCTTATAGTTAGTTTAGCTGATACGAATTACAGCGTTAGAAGCGTCTGCTGTTGGGAATACAACAGTGAAGTCACCGCTAGTGGAAGTAACAGTAGTACCAAAGTCAAATACTGCAATAGCAGCGTTGCCTTGAGATGCGTTATAAATGATTGCACCGTCTGCAGAGATAGTCAAGTTATTAAAGACCTCATCAGCAAAGTCAACGATAGCTGTGCTACCTGTTAAAGTGATTACAGCAGAGTCAAGTGTCTGACCACCAGCTGTATAGTTTGTACCTACGGCCTCATCTGTGTTGCCCGTAATATCAGAGTAGTTAACAGTAGCCGCACCATAAGTACCAGCAGGCGACTGTTTGATCAGAGCCACTTTGAGTGTATCTGTATCCAGATCGTGAACACCCCCAAGAAGCTCTTGCTTGAAGCTGTTGCACATTGCAGTTGTGATAGCCATCTTGTGATGTCCCTTTTATATGTGAAGAAAGCACAAAGGGGCCAGCATGTAGCCAGCCCCAATGTTAAGCCTATTAGGCAGCGTTGTAGTTAGCAACAATAAGAGCCTCTGGACGCAGGATCTTGCGACCATAGAGGTGCATACCACGAACGATGTCAGCAAAGCTGTCTGGGTCACGGTAGTTCTCTACTTTGTTGATTTGCTCAGCAGAAGCAACAGCCTCGTCCTGACCAGCAACAACTACACCGTAGTTAGTAGNCTGTGCAGTTGTACCGTTAGTACCAGCACCTGTACCCAAGTAAGGCAGGTTGTTGGATACGTAGATACGGAAGCCGTGCAGGTTGTTGAGAACCAAACCGTTCATCAAGCCTGAGCCACCGAAGTCTGCGTTCAGTACACGAGAGTCTTCGTCTTTCAGCATTTCAACAAAGATCGGATCGACAACCATCCAGCGACCACGTGCGTCAACGTTTTGTACGTCAAGCTTACGAGCCATACGTGCAACCACAGTCAAAGGAGAAACAGTTGTCGCAGACAATGCTGTTGCACCTGGGAGGCGTGGAGCGAGTGGGATGGAGTCACCTGCAGTAGCTGTACCAGAGATGGTCAAGTTACCGAAGTCAGTTGCGTCCAGTTTGTTGGTTGCCAACAGTTCGTCAGTACCAGCAGCAGCATTGGCTTTATCGCCAGAAGTTGTTGTGTTGACGGCCCAAGAGCCTGCACCACCAGCGTAACCAGACAAGTAACCCAAGCATTCTTCATCCATGGCGTCTGCCATTTTATAGGCTGCACGGTTGGCTGCCAAAGAGGTGAAGTCTACGTGAGAGAACTGCTCTTCAATGTCATCCATTTTGAAAGCAAAGTAGTTAGCTTTATCAATNGTCAAAGAGAAGTCTGTGTCATCAAGTTTCTCTACNGAGATACCTGTGTGACGCTGCAGAGCGTTGACGGTTACGTCTGGCTCTTTNTGGATGCGAACTGTGTCGCCTTGGTTTGCAATCTCACCAAAGTAAGAGTTGTTGGTGATTGCGTTAGTTACAGCACTTTTACGCAGAGCGATTTGTGCCTGTTTNGAGTAGATAATCGGGGAGAAGTTCCCGTTAAATCCACCACCAGCGGTTCCGATAGCCATAATAATTCTCCTTATAGATATGGCGTGAGAGATATACACTACATATCCACTAAAGAGGCTCGTCTTAGTAGGGTAGTCAGCTATGCTCTAAGGATGGCCGTCCGTTGAGCGCTGGGCCTATAATCTGAGGTAGTTCTTTGATGTGGCTTTAGTGCTTAGTGAAAAGCATGTACAGGCAGTTTATGCCTGACACTGTACATGCCTATAGTTTTATCTATGATTGAATAAGTGTCAAGTTATTTCTTAGACATATCATAAATAAATTTACCAGAGCGCTGAGCTTCAAAGATCTCATCATTGCGCTTCTCGTATTCTTTAAGGCTCATCTTAGCTACTTGTGATTCACTGAGATACCTTGAGGAGTCATCTGCATCCAATGCAGTACGACCTTTAGATTTAACTGAGGATGCAGCTGCTTTGTCTGAGCTAGAGCTACTCTTAGTCTTGATACCTTTATCTGACTTGTAGAGATCAATAACACGTGCTACAGACTTAGCGTCTTCACTGTTCTCGTATAGTGCATCCTGTACAACCTTAGGCTGCTTTTCTGCCCATGTATGAAACGCATCATCAGCACGAATATCTTGAAAGTCAGGGTGTAAGGACAACAGCTCTGCTTCTGCCTTCTCACGCTTAGCTGTAGCACGTAAAGATTCAATCTCTTTAAGACGCCCATCTAAATCAGCAGAACGTTCATTAGCTTTTCTATCAGCAATAGCCTCTACGATACCTGCAACGTCTGGGTACTTCTTAGCCCATGCTTCTACTTCGTCTTCTGACTTAGGTAGTACAAGTTCATTCTTTGTAGCTGCATCTAGTTGTGACTTAAGCTTATCAAGCTGTGCTTGAAACTCTTTCTCTTTCTCTTGAGTGTGTCGCCGTAGATCACCGTAACGCTTCTTAAAGTTCTTCTCTTCTGCACTCAGATCTTCATCTTGTGCTTCAGCTTGTGATTCTTCTTCTTGTTTGGTAACACTCTCTGCCTGAACTGTGCGCTCGACAGGCTCTTCGCTACGGGATTCCGCTTCAACAGTTTCTTCTTCTTCTGTTTCATCTGTCTGAATCCCTGCTTGTTTAAACAGAGCTTTTAGTTCCTCTTCATCACGTTGTACACGAGATATGTTACGATTATGGGACGCTGAGTCCGTCTGGATGGCTTCTGACATTTTCTTTCCTTATGTTGGGGCCAGCACTATTGCTGGGTAGCCTTATAGTTATTTGGTAGTCTTAGTAGTTACTTCTTCTTCATCAAGCCGCCTTTATTTAGTCCTGATATACCATAGGCAGTGTCTAAAGAAGCACCACCTGCTGTTGTATCATCTGATGCAGTAGAAGTACTTGTACCTGTTGTTATACCACTTGTGGTCTCTTTAGCAGCAGCTGTTTTTGCTTCAGCGGCAGCCTTAGCAGCTCTCATCGCAGAAGTATGGGTGTCATTGTCATTATTCCCACCCCCATTATTTTGTGAAGGTTGAGATGTAGGAGTGCTAACAGGGTCATTACTCTTGCTGTTTGCAAAGCCAGGCTCAAGAACAGCGCCTGTTGCATCATCTACAAGAACACCGTTTCTGTAAGATTTACCATCTCCTTTTGTTAGGATATTGGCAAGGGACTCTGTAATACTATTACCTCTGTATGTCTCACCACTTGTAAGTAATTCAATACCAGTAGGCGCTTCTCTAAGTTTATCAGAGCCGTCTGCGTTCTTACCTTGCATAATGTTGCGAATTTCTTCTAGCTTTTTAACTTGAGAAGTATTGCCAGTATTTGTAAGAGATTCAATCTGACTATCAAGGCCTTTAAGCATAGAGTTTTCTTGTAGTTTCATTAGACCTTTTACACCAAGTCCTGCTAACGGACCTAACATAAGACCTGCACCATAGGATAGGCCTGTACCCATACCCTTAATGTCTTCGTAAGTTGATAGAAACTTTTCAGGTGTAGCAACAGTAGGGTCAGACCAGTCAAAAGCTTCTGCTGGAGGAGGTGGTGGTGTACTATCATTGTCATTAGAGTTATTAGATGTAGCAGTACCTGTTGCTGCTGCTGTTTCTACTTGAGTAGATACCTGTTCAGCCGCAGTAGCTTCTTGAGTAGCGCCATCAGGAATAGGTGTTAAAGGTTTACCATTCATAAACTGAATATAATACTTTGTTCCATCTGCTCCAATAAAGGTACGAATCTCAAAGCCGCTGCTATCAGATCCTGTGGCAACGTGGTACGGTAGAGCGGATTCACCGCCTTCAGCATAACCAGAGATAAAACCACCTTGGTTCATCATAGGTTGCTCTTCTGAAGAGTCATCAACCATCTGTAACTCAGACACGTCAAAAGGTAATTCATCACCACCCATCTCCATGCCAGTCTCACCGATAGGCTCACCACCGATGCGTCCATTAGCTTCCATATCAGCAAAGCCTCGCTTGGCTTCATTACGGATGTCCTCAAAGAACTTAACGCCAAAGAAGCGTACTACATCAGCAGGTACAACATACTCACCTTCACTCAGTTGAGCAGGGATGTCATCACGTACTTCTTCCGGTAGTGAGCCTGTAGGTACTTCATTTCCTGACACAGGGTCTACACGTTCACCTTCATCACCGAAGGCCATTTCCATTTGTTCATCCATTACTGCTCCGCCCTCGTTGAATAATCTAAGTTTGCCATCTTTAGTTCTAACAGCAAGCTCTTTTAGTTGTGTTTTAGTGGGTTTCTTTACACCCTTAGCCAATACTAATGGCCCTACCTGAATAACCTCATCAGCCTCAAATACGGGAAGACCTGTATTCTTATCATAGAAATTACTCTGCCTGTAAGGGTTCATACCTACTTGTGTCCACTCAGAGTCAGATAAAAGCTTACGTGCTTGTTCTTGTAAGACGTAAGGGTCTTCTGGAACGTAGTCACCATACACACGAGCAATAGTAGCCTTACCCATAGGCTTCTCTGGAGTATCCGTACCTGCTTTTGCACCCCTTAATCGTGCTTTCCCTCTAGCAATATCTAGTGCATCCTGTGACTCAGACCCAAACTTAATGTTCTTAAGACGAACAGCCTGACCGTAACCTAGAACAGAACCTTTAGTGTCGTTCTTACCGTCATGAATAGATACTACCCAAGTGTCGTAGTTGTTGTACGCAGGGATGTCTAACCTAGAGCCTACACGAGTGCCTGCAGGTATGTCAAAACCCTTTACACCCACAACACCAGTCTTTTGTACCTTCTTACCTAAAGAGCCTGCGACCTGTGCAACAGTAGGCATTGAAGGCATAGTCTCTTCAGTATATATTGAAGTAACAGGTAAGTCTTCTTTGATTATATTACGTGCTTCTTTGGATGTGATACTACCTTGGTATAGGTCTTCTGCAGCAGCTTTAGCAGCTTCTGTATTTGCTTGGCGTTTATTTTCAGGTATCTTATTAGCCTGTTGCCAAGCTGAAAGAGCCTCATCACTATCTAAGATGGCAGCAGCTTCTGCTACATCGTCTTGTTTAGGTTTTAGCCTCAAGTTGCCTAAACCAGAACCCATAGCATTAGGATCTACCTCTACACGCTTAGCTACATCAAATACTTCTTTAGCACCCTTCTTAATAGCTTTAGCAGCAGCGTCACCTAAACCTGGTACAAGTCCTACAAGAGCAGCTCCGCCCAGCGCACCCGCTAAATAGTAGTTAGGCTCATCTTTCTGTAGTTCATCATAGACATCTTTAGCAGCCATAGCGTCACCAATAATAGGTGTCATACTAGCGACAAAAGTACCAGCATCTTTAAAGGACACCTCTGGTATATCGACTGCAAGCTTCTTGCCCTCTGCAGCCCAACCTAAAGCTTCCTCTGTCTGGTTGTCTAAGTCAGCCATTAACTTTATCCCTCAAGTACTTTAGTTGTCTCAGCGCTTTGATAGCACCCTGATGTCGGTATAGCTCTGCAGTATCAGAGATGTTTTCCATACTTCTATGTGTGGAAGAGATGCACCCATCAAGCTCCTCAATGAACGCATCCCATATCTGTTTATCGTTAACTAGCTTCTTAAGCGACATTACCGCTAAACCCTTGCTCACCCGGTGTTGGTGCTGTTCCTACGCCCATCTGCCCACCGCCACTTCCTGTGGTGTCCTGTACGCCCTGTGGAGCCTGTCCTTCTGGCGCTGGGCTACCTTGGGGCATGGGAACGCCTTCTGGGCCTGTAGGGGCAGGAGGTGGAGCCTGAAAGCCTTTTAAGATCTCAGACTGTATAGCAGCATCCTGCATAGAGTTAGTCACTTTGTCTGGGTCAAGATCCATAGACTTAGCAATCTCACGAATTATGTAGTCCATCTTAGCAAAGGGAGCTAGGACTGGGTTCTGTGCAACCTGCAAGAACTGCATCAAACGCTGTGAGCGTACCTCGTTAGCCATAAGGCTCTCTGTACCAGATGCACGGACCTCTAGATCTCCACGGATAGATGGGTCAAAGTCAAACTGCATGTTGAAGGCAAAGAAGGCCTTACCCATGGGGCGAATAAGGTAATCGTCTACGTTCTTTACTACCGCCCGAATAGAACCGTTAGCAGCAGACATAAGCATAGAAATACCAGAAGCTGTACGCCCAACGCCAGATACTCCGGTTTGTCCATGAGCGAAACTAGGGAATCCAGTACTTTCATCTGCTAGTACCCGTGCCTTATCAAAGAGTTGCATGTTCTCTTGTGCTACGTTGGGGAACTTAGTGCCGAAGATTCCTTGCCCTGGAGCACCCCCCTGACGCCGGAACACCTTGCCCGGATACACTGACATATCTTGACCTGGTACAAGGTTAGTCTCATCTACTTCAATGATAAGATTACCAGATAGTGCAGCGTTGTCAATAGCCATACGCATAAAGCCATTCATCAACGTCTGTGTATCGTCCATGTTCTCAGCAATGCCTACGCCAAAGAAGGAGTAAGGGTTGTGCTCATAAGGTACAGCATAGTAAGGAATACGTGCAGGCTTAAACGGATTCAATACAAAGCGCAGAACCTCACCGTTACAAACCCAGATATTACAGTTCAGTTCATCAAGGTCTTTATACTCCCGTGGTATATTAACACCATGCTCTTCTAGAAT
>JGI26084J50262_1002032_pt1 | contig 10806 bp, 7 predicted proteins | sample SaaInl6LU_22_DNA_FD_50262 | JGI IMG/M metagenome (IMG submission 50262) | reverse complement strand
AGATGTCAAAAGAAAAATTTGAAAGAAATAAGCCGCACGTTAACGTAGGCACAATTGGCCACGTTGACCATGGTAAAACGACCTTAACGGCGGCGATGACGCGCGTTTGTGCTGAAGTATACGGCGGCGAGATGAAAGCCTTCGATCAGATTGATAATGCGCCAGAAGAAAGAGAGCGTGGTATTACGATCTCAACGGCTCACGTTGAGTATGATTCAACGAATCGTCACTACGCACACGTAGATTGCCCGGGTCACGCGGATTACGTTAAGAACATGATTACTGGTGCTGCTCAGATGGACGGCGCTATTTTGGTATGTGGTGCGACTGATGGCCCAATGCCACAGACTCGTGAGCACATCCTATTGTCACGTCAGGTAGGTGTACCTTACGTATTAGTATTCTTGAACAAAGCTGACCTTCTTGCAGAAGACTGTGGTGGTGTTGGTTCAGAAGAGTACGCAGAGATGCTAGAGCTAGTTGAGATGGAGCTTCGTGAGTTGCTTGATCTTTATGAGTTCCCTGGTGACGATACTCCTATTATTGTTGGTTCAGCGCTAATGGCGTTGGAAGGAAAAGACGACAACGAGCTAGGTACTACAGCAGTAACTAAGTTGGTTGAAGCGTTAGACGCATACATTCCTGAGCCAGTACGAGCGATTGATCAGCCATTCTTGATGCCAATTGAAGATGTATTCTCAATTGCGGGTCGAGGCACGGTAGTAACAGGTCGAGTAGAGCGCGGTGTTGTTAAGGTTGGTGAAGAGATTGAGATTATTGGTATTGCAGCGACAGAGAAGACGACATGTACGGGCGTTGAGATGTTCCGTAAGTTGTTGGATGAGGGTCGTGCAGGTGAGAACGTAGGTGTATTGCTACGTGGTACTAAGCGTGAAGAAGTTCAGCGTGGTCAGGTATTGGCACATGTTGGTTCTGTTAAGCCGCACACCAAGTTCACTTCAGAGATTTATGTATTGTCTAAAGATGAAGGTGGTCGTCATACACCATTCTTTAAAGGCTACCGTCCACAGTTTTACTTCCGTACTACTGACGTTACAGGTGCTTGTGAATTACCAGCAGGAACAGAGATGGTAATGCCAGGTGACAACGTTCAGATGGAAGTTGAATTGATTCACCCAATTGCAATGGAAGAAGGTCTTCGTTTTGCAATTCGTGAAGGCGGCCGCACAGTAGGTGCTGGTGTTGTAGCTAAAATCATCGACTAAGATTTTAGTTGTTGTAAGGCATGTAGCCGAGGCATTTTTGATGTCTCGGCTTAGCTGTCAGTAAGGGTAATGTAAAAAAAGTAGGTTATAGGCCAGTAGTTCAATTGGTAGAGCACCGGTCTCCAAAACCGGCTGTTGGGGGTTCGAGTCCCTCCTGGCCTGCCATACACAGAGCGTAAGGTTGACATTGGTAATGAGTGAAATAGTAGAAGAAAAGCAGTTTCAGTTAGATTGGCTTAAGTGGTTGGTAGTAGGTGCTTTGGTTGCTGGAGCAATCTATGGCAACTGGTACTATTCGGCAGAGTCGGTTCTTTACCGAGTTATTGCTCTAATTGTAGTTGCACTGGTTGCGGGCTTTGTTGCTGCGCAAACTTCTAAAGGTGNTGCTATTGTTGAGCTCGCTATTGGTGCTCGCACTGAATGGCGTAAGGTTGTATGGCCAACTAAGCAAGAGCGCAATCAAACAACTATGATCGTTGTGGTTGTGATTTTATTAATGGCTATCGCTCTTTGGGGAATTGATTCTCTGTTGAGCTGGCTTGCTTCACTGATAATGGGCTAGGAGCACTAGATGTCAAAACGTTGGTATGTAGTTCACGCCTATTCGCTNTATGAGAAGAAAGTAGCAGCGGCAATCCAAGAGCGTGCAGAGCTGAATGGCTTGCAGGANAAGTTTGGCGAGATTCTTGTTCCTACCGAAGAGGTAGTTGAGATGAGAGCTGGTCAAAAGCGCACCAGTGAAAGAATGTTTTTTCCAGGCTATGTTTTAGTCAACATGGAGCTAGATGATGATACTTGGCATCTCATTAAAGAGACACCAAGAGTGATGGGCTTTATCGGTGGTAAAGCGGATAAACCAGCACCCATCTCTGATAAAGAGGCTGATCTGATTCTTCAGCGCGTGCATGACTCAGAAGAGGCGCCACGTCCTAAGACTATGTTTGAGCCCGGTGAGATGGTACGTGTTACCGACGGTCCGTTTAATGACTTTAATGGCACTGTTGAAGAAGTAAATTATGAAAAGAGCAAGCTGCGTGTTGCGGTATCGATCTTCGGACGATCTACACCGGTTGAGCTTGAGTTCACTCAGGTAGAAAAAGCCTGATTTGAATTGTAAGGGTAGGTTGGCAATGGTGCTGATTTATCGGGGAGCCTAAGAAAGCAAGGCTGTTTTGCAGCAATGCCCGAGGCGTTAAATACCCATAATAGGAGAGAGTAATGGCTAAAAAAGTTACAGCCTACATTAAGTTGCAGGTGCCTGCAGGACAGGCAAACCCAAGTCCTCCGGTTGGTCCAGCGTTGGGTCAGCACGGTGTAAATATTATGGAATTCTGTAAAGGTTTCAATGCCCAAACACAGGGTATAGAGTCTGGAGCACCTGTTCCGGTAATTATTACTGTCTATGCAGACCGTAGTTTTACCTTCGAAATGAAAACACCACCTGCTTCTTTCTTGCTTAAGAAGGCTGCTGGTCTTAAGAGTGGTTCAGGTCGCCCGAATACTGATAAAGTGGGAAGTGTAACCCGCGCTCAGCTAGAAGAAATTGTAAAAACAAAAGAGCCGGACCTTACAGCAGCCGATATGGATGCTGCGGTTCGAACTATTGCTGGTTCTGCCCGTTCAATGGGCATAGAAACGGAGGGCGTGTAAGTGGCTAAATTATCAAAGCGCCGTCGTGCGATTAATGAAAAAGTAGAGCTTGGTAAAGTTTACCAGGCGAGTGAAGCATTCAGTCTGCTTAAAGAGCTTTCTACAGTTAAGTTCTCTGAAACTGTTGATGTTGCTATTAACCTAGGTATTGATTCTCGTAAATCAGACCAGGTTGTTCGTGGTGCAACAACTCTGCCAAATGGCTCGGGTAAAGATATACGCGTATGTGTATTTGCTCAGGGTGATGCGGCGGAAGCAGCAAAAGCTGCAGGTGCTGAGCTGGTGGGTATGGAAGAGCTTGCTGAAGAGATCAAAGGCGGAAAAATGGATTTTGACGTAGTTATTGCTGCGCCAGATGCCATGCGTGTTGTGGGTCTTCTTGGTAAGGTTCTTGGGCCGCGCGGTCTGATGCCTAACCCTAAATCTGGCACTGTAACACCAGACGTAGCTACTGCAGTTAAGAATGCAAAAGCAGGTCAGGTTCGTTTCCGTGCTGACAAAAATGGCATTATTCACGGTGGTATCGGAATTTTGGCATTTGACGCAGATGCACTGCAAAAGAATTTAGAAGCACTTATGACTGATGTTCATAAAGCTAAGCCGGCTTCTGCAAAAGGGATATACATCAAGAAGATTACTATTTCTTCTACGATGGGTCCTGGATTAGTTATTGATCAGGCCTCTTTAGGCGCTTGATTATAGGCAGCGTTAGCTGTCGAACAGACTTTGGGGTCTGAGAATTGTTGTTTAATTCTTGGGCCGTCAAAGACCGTAGGTTCCCTCGGGAATAATAAGTTGAAACTGTTTAAAGCATTGACAGCTTCCCTACGCAGGCGGTGAGCCCAGACCAGAAATTTTGGTATGAATTCACCTTTGGTGGTTGAGAGTTTTTCTCAACTGTAACTCAGGTAAATCGAGGAGATTTATCGTGGCATTAAATCTCGATGACAAGAAAGCAATCGTTGCTGAAGTGAACGAGACAGCCGCCCAGGCTATGTCCTTGGTGATCGCAGACGCCCGTGGCGTTGACGTGACCGACATGAATGCCCTTCGAGCTAAGGCTCGTGCAGAAAACGTGCAATTGCGCGTAGTCCGCAACACCTTAGCAAAGAGAGCGTTCGCAGATACTGACTACGCATGCGTAGACGATGTATTGGTCGGACCGTCTTTATTTGCTTTCTCTATGGAAGATCCGGGTGCGGCAGCGCGTTTATTCAAAGACTTCGCGAAAGAAAACGAAGAATTTGAAGTGAAGGCGTTGTCGGTTGGTGGACAGCTACTAGCGAGTGAACAGCTTGATGTTCTAGCTACGTTGCCTACCTTAGAACAGGCCCTTGGCATGTTGGCTGGCGTAACTCTTGCTCCTGTCACTAAGTTGGTTCGTACTCTTAACGAGATACCAACTAAGGCGGCGCGAGTAGTTTCTGCAGTTCGTGATGCAAAACAGGAAGCCGCATAAGCGACTTCATGGTAAACAGATAAATTAGGAGGCTAAAATGGCCCTTTCAAATGAAGATATTTTGAACGCAATCGCTGAAATGAGCGTAATGGATGTAGTAGAGCTTGTTAGTGCAATGGAAGAAAAATTTGGTGTATCTGCTCAAGCGGCTGTTGCTGCTGTAGCTGCTCCAGCTGCTGGCGGCGAAGNTGCTGCTGCGGCTCAGACCGAATTTGACGTTGTTCTATCTGCTGTAGGCGACAAGAAAGTAAACGTGATTAAAGCAGTTCGTGCAATCACAGGTCTTGGTCTTAAAGAAGCTAAAGAAATGGTTGATGGTGCTCCATCTACTATTAAAGAAGCTGCTTCAAAAGACGATGCAGAAGAAGCGAAGAAGCAATTGGAAGAAGCAGGCGCAACAGCTGAGCTTAAATAGGCTGCTGTCTCGCATGCCTGAATTTTCAGGCTGGGCTGAGGGGAAATCCCTTCAGCCCTTTCTTGCTTGTAAGTAGGGGTATTTATAAGCAGAACGATCTTGAGATTGTCTCTTGATCACCAATTCAATACAGAACTGTCCCGAGGAATATAGATGGCTTACTCCTTCACTGAGAAGAAACGTATCCGCAAGAGCTTTGGCAAGTTGCCAGACGTCATGGATTTGCCTTATTTATTGGCAATTCAACTTGATTCCTATAAAAATTTTACACAGGCTGGTGTGGCTTTGGAAGATCGAAAGCACACGGGCTTGCACGCTGCATTAAAGTCGATTTTCCCCATCGTGGGATACTCCGGGCATGCTGCCCTTGAGTATGTCGACTACGTTTTAGGCAAGCCTGCCTTTGACGTTGAAGAATGTAAGTTGCGCGGTGTGACCTTTTCCGTACCCTTAAGAGTACGGGTTCGCTTGGTAATCTATGATAAAGAATCTACCAATAAAGCGATCAAAGATATTCGCGAGCAAGAAGTTTATCTTGGCGAAATTCCTCTAATGACTGATAACGGTACCTTTATTATTAATGGTACTGAGCGTGTTATCGTATCTCAGCTTCATAGAGCGCCTGGCGTGGTATTTGACCACGACAAAGGTAAAACTCACTCGTCAGGTAAGCTGTTGTATACAGCGCGAGTTATTCCTTACCGTGGTTCATGGTTGGACTTTGAGTTTGATCCAAAAGATCTTCTTTTTGTTCGAATTGACCGTCGCAGAAAGTTACCAGTAACTATCCTGTTAAGAGCTTTGGGCTATAACTCTGAAGAAATTCTTGGGATGTTCTTTGATACCAGTACTTTCCACTATAAGAAAGGTGAGTACAGTCTTGATCTTGATCCTGAGCGTCTTCGTGGTGAAATCGCGGTGTTCGACATTGTCGACAAGAAAGGCACAGTTGTTGTTGCCAAAGGTCGCCGTATTACAGCAAGGCATATTCGTCAATTAGAGAAAGGCAAGGTCACTACTCTTGCTGTTACCAGTGAATACTTGGTAGGTCGAGCTTCAGCAAAAGATATTGCTGATCCTAAAACTGGTGAATTGATACTCGAGTGTAATGCTGAGTTAACAGAAGAAAGTCTAGCGGCTTTTAATGATGCGGGTATCAAGGAAATTGAAACCCTTTATACCAATGACCTAGATTGTGGTTCATTTATTTCGGATACCTTGCGAACAGATCCTTCAAAGACTCAGCTTGAGGCTATGATTGAGATTTACCGCATGATGCGTCCAGGTGAGCCGCCAACTAAAGAGTCAGCGGAAAATCTATTCTTCAATCTTTTCTTCAACCTAGAGCGCTATGATCTTTCTGCTGTAGGNCGNATGAAATTNAACCGTCGTTTAGATCGTCCATCAGAAGAGGGTGCAGGCATCCTTTATGATCANCGATTCTACTCAACAGTTAAAAGCGATGAAGCTAAAGAATTGCAGGAAAAATATGGCGAAGGCTCAGATATTGTTGATGTTATTAAAACATTGATTGAGATTCGTAACGGTAAAGGTGCCGTGGATGATATTGATCATCTGGGTAACCGACGTGTTCGTTCTGTTGGCGAGATGGCTGAAAACCAATTCCGTGTTGGTTTGGTGCGTGTTGAGCGCGCTGTTAAAGAGCGTCTTGGTGTTGCCGAGTCTGAGCAGCTTATGCCTCAGGATCTTGTGAATGCTAAGCCGGTCGCTGCTGCTATTAAAGAGTTCTTTGGTTCAAGTCAGCTGTCTCAGTTTATGGATCAAAACAATCCGCTTTCAGAAGTGACGCACAAACGTCGTGTGTCAGCTTTAGGGCCGGGTGGTCTGACTCGTGAGCGTGCTGGCTTTGAGGTGCGAGATGTGCATCCAACTCACTACGGTCGCGTATGTCCAATTGAAACGCCAGAGGGACCAAACATTGGTTTGATTAACTCTTTGGCAACCTATGCTCGCACTAACAATTACGGCTTTATTGAAGCTCCATACCGTAAAGTTATTAACGGCAAGGTTAGNGATGAGATNGAATACTTATCNGCTATTAATGAGTCTCAGTACGTAATTGCACAGGCTTCTGCGAAGCTAGATGGCAAAGGTAAGTTTGTTGAAGACATGGTGGCCGTGCGTCATCTCAATGAATTTACAGTTAAAGGGCCAGATGAAATTGAATATATGGATGTTTCACCGCGCCAAGTAGTATCTGTGGCGGCATCTTTGATTCCTTTCCTAGAGCACGATGATGCAAACCGTGCATTGATGGGCTCGAACATGCAAAGACAGGCTGTTCCTACTCTTAGGGCTGAAACGCCGTTGGTAGGTACAGGGATCGAGCGCACCGTAGCAAGTGATTCTGGTGTTTGTAAGGTTGCACGTCGCGGCGGTGTTATCGAGAGTGTTGACTCTGCCCGTATTGTTGTAAGAGTTGGTGATAAAGAAGTCGAGTCAGGTGAGGCCGGTGTAGATATTTACAACCTAACCAAGTACACCCGATCTAACCAAAACACCTGTATTAATCAGCGTCCAATCGTCAAGCAGGGTGATACTGTTTCACGTGGCGATGTACTGGCAGATGGTCCATCGGTTGATTTNGGTGAGCTAGCGCTAGGGCAAAATATGCGTATCGCATTTATGCCTTGGAATGGTTATAACTTTGAAGATTCGATTCTTATTTCTGAACGTGTGGTTCAAGAAGATCGTTTCACTACGATTCATATTCAAGAACTTACCTGTGTGGCGCGTGATACTAAGTTAGGCTCTGAAGAAATTACTTCAGATATCCCAAATGTAGGTGAAGCTGCATTAGGTCGTCTAGATGAGTCGGGTATTGTTCACATCGGTGCTGAAGTTGTTGCTGGCGATATTCTCGTTGGTAAGGTAACGCCCAAGGGTGAAACCCAGCTGACACCGGAGGAAAAACTTCTGCGTGCAATCTTTGGCGAGAAGGCTTCTGATGTTAAGGACACTTCACTGCGTGTACCAAGCAGTATTAAAGGAACCGTTATTGATGTTCAGGTCTTTACTCGTGACGGCCTTGAGAAAGATCAGCGATCTCAGGATATTGAGAAAACTGCTCTAGATCAGTACCGCAAAGATCTTAATGACGAATATCGCATTATTGAAAATGCAACATTGGGTCGTTTGTTCAATGCACTTAAGGGNAACAAAGTAGTGAAGGCTACTGATCTTAAGAAAGGTGCTGAGCTTACTCCGGAGGCTGTTGCTGAATTCAAGGCTGACGATTGGTTCGCAATTCGTATGCAAGATGCAGAGCTTAATGAGTTGATTTCTGGTGCTCAGGACCAACTGGCAGAACGAAGAGCTGATCTTGATGCGCGCTTTGATGAAAAGAGCGGCAAGCTTAAAAGCGGTGATGACCTAGCACCTGGCGTACTAAAAACAGTTAAGGTTTATTTGGCTGTTAAGCGTCGTATCCAGCCTGGCGATAAGATGGCCGGACGACATGGTAACAAAGGTGTTATTTCGGTTATCAAGCCGGTTGAAGATATGCCCTATGACGAAAATGGCGAACCAGTGGATATTGTTTTGAATCCACTAGGTGTACCTTCTCGAATGAATGTGGGTCAGGTTCTAGAGACTCATATGGGTATGGCTGCTAGAGGTTTGGGCGTTAAGATTAATGCAATGCTCAAGCAGCAGGCAAAAACTGCTGAGGTCCGTAAGTTCCTTCAAGAGATTTATGATGTTGGCGATACAGTGTATGGCACTGATATCAAAGAACTGAATGATTCTGAGGTTATGGAGCTAGCTGGAAACCTAAGAAAAGGTGTTCCAATCGCTACCCCAGTATTTGATGGTGCAAGTGAAGTTGAGTTGAAGCAATTATTAACTCTTGCTGACCTTCCAGAAAGTGGACAGGTGGTGCTTCATGATGGACGTACCGGAGACAAGTTTGATAGGCCAGTCACAGTAGGCTACATGTATATGTTGAAACTCAACCACTTGGTTGATGACAAAATGCATGCACGGTCAACAGGGTCGTACAGCTTGGTTACTCAGCAACCGCTGGGTGGTAAGGCACAGTTTGGTGGTCAAAGATTTGGTGAGATGGAGGTATGGGCACTTGAAGCATATGGTGCAGCTTATACTCTACAAGAAATGCTCACCGTTAAGTCTGATGACGTCAACGGTCGAACTAAGATGTACAAAAATATTGTGGATGGTGATCATAGAATGGAACCTGGCATGCCGGAATCATTCAATGTATTGGTTAAAGAAATCCGCTCACTCGGCATTAATGTCGAGCTGGAAAACGAATAAGCACTATATTGCTTACTGACCGCTGGGGCTCCTTAGGAGTCTCGGCTCATTCAGTCACTGGAGGATAAGCCTTGAAAGACTTAGTCAATCTACTCAAGCAGCAAGAGCAGAATACAGAGTTCGATAATATTCGAATTGGTCTAGCATCACCTGAAATGATCCGTTCATGGTCATTTGGTGAAGTTAAAAAGCCTGAAACGATTAATTACCGTACATTTAAGCCCGAAAGAGAAGGTCTATTTTGTGCCAAGATTTTTGGTCCAATAAAAGATTATGAATGTCTCTGCGGCAAATATAAGCGAATGAAGCACCGAGGCATTGTCTGTGAGAAATGTGGTGTTGAGGTTACGCTAACCAAGGTACGTCGTGAACGTATGGGTCATATTGAATTGGCCTGTCCTGTTGCGCACATCTGGTTCTTAAAATCATTGCCATCTCGTATCGGTTTAATGCTCGATATGACTTTGCGTGAGATTGAGCGCGTACTCTACTTTGAATCGTTCGTGGTTACTGAGCCTGGCCTTACTACTTTAGAAAAAGGTCAGCTTTTAACCGATGAAGAATACTACGACGCACTTGAAGAGTTCGGTGATGAGTTTTCTGCCGCTATGGGTGCAGAAGCGATTCAGTCGTTACTTAAAGAAGTTAATCTTGATGACGAGATTGCAGATATTCGTGAGGAAATTCCGAATACTAAATCTGAAACTAAGATTAAGAAATTCTCAAAGCGTCTTAAGCTATTAGAAGCATTCCATGGTTCGGGTAACAAGCCTGAGTGGATGGTATTGGAAGTACTTCCAGTATTACCGCCAGACTTACGTCCACTAGTACCATTGGATGGTGGTCGTTTTGCGACCTCTGATCTTAACGATCTGTATCGTCGTGTCATTAACCGTAATAATCGTTTAAAGCGTCTGCTTGATCTAAGCGCGCCAGACATTATTGTGCGTAACGAAAAACGTATGCTGCAAGAATCAGTTGATGCCTTGCTAGANAACGGTCGTCGCGGAAGAGCGATTACTGGTTCTAACAAGCGTCCGCTTAAATCTTTAGCCGATATGATTAAAGGTAAGCAGGGTCGTTTCCGTCAGAACCTTCTAGGTAAGCGAGTTGATTACTCAGGACGTTCGGTAATTGTTGTTGGTCCTACGCTAAGATTGCATCAGTGCGGTCTTCCAAAGCGTATGGCTCTTGAATTATTCAAGCCATTTATTTTCAGTAAGCTTTCACTACGTGGTCTTGCGACTACCGTTAAAGCGGCGAAGAAAATGGTTGAGCGTGAAGAAGCTGTAGTGTGGGATATCTTGGACGAAGTGATTCGCGAGCATCCGGTATTACTTAACCGTGCACCAACACTTCACAGGCTGGGTATTCAAGCATTTGAACCCGTTCTAATCGAAGGTAAAGCTATTCAGTTACACCCCTTAGTTTGTGCGGCTTATAACGCTGACTTTGATGGTGATCAGATGGCGGTTCACGTGCCGTTAACTATTGAAGCGCAGATGGAATCGCGCGCCTTGATGATGTCTACTAATAATGTTCTTTCGCCAGCTTCTGGTGATCCGATTATTGTACCCTCTCAGGATGTTGTACTGGGCCTATATTATATGACTCGCGATCGAGTTAACGCTCGCGGTGAAGGCATGGTCTTCTCTGATGTGCGTGAAGTATCGCGCGCTTATTATTCAGGCAATGTTGATCTTCAGGCTCGCGTTAAAGTTCGTATTATTGAAAAGTTGCTTGATAAAGCAACGGGCGAG
>JGI26084J50262_1002030_pt1 | contig 10813 bp, 11 predicted proteins | sample SaaInl6LU_22_DNA_FD_50262 | JGI IMG/M metagenome (IMG submission 50262) | reverse complement strand
AGGCAGATCCAATCGCCAAAGCTGGCGAAGAGCTTGTCCGCATCCAATATTCAGGCATTTGCGGATCGGATATGCATGCATTTCTGGGCCATGATGCGCGCCGGCCTACGCCGATTATTTTGGGGCATGAAGCCTCTGGGACGATTGTGGGCGGGCCGCGCGATGGCACTTTGGTCACCATCAACCCGCTCAATGGCTGTGGCACATGCCATGCCTGCCGATCGGGAAAGCCCAATATTTGTCTGGGGCGCCAAATCATTTCCATGCCGCCACGTCCGGGTGCCTTTGCAGAACTGGTCGCCATTCCAAGCGAAAATCTTTTGGTGGTGCCACGGGCGGAGCTTTTGCAATCGGCGGCTTTGACAGAACCTTTGGCCTGTAGCTGGCATGCCGCACGCCTTGGCCTGCGCTTGCAAGATGACCCGGTTGAGACCCTAAGCTGTGTGGTCCTCGGCGGCGGAGCCATTGGGCTTGGCGCGGCGCTCTGCCTGCGGGCGATGGGCGTTCAAGACATCACTTTGATTGAGGTCAACCCGCTGCGTCTGGCCACATTGAAGGGTATGGACGGGTTTAAAGCCAGCGATGGCAAGGATGCCGATGCCCCAAAAGATGGCAGTGCTGATTTGGTGATTGACGGCGTTGGCTATGCGGCCACCCGGGCGGCGGCCTGTGAATTGGCCAAGCCGGGCGGGGTGATCTCGCATATTGGCTTGGGCTCGGGTGAAGGTGGCGTCGATGTGCGCCGTATGACCCTGCATGAGATCACTTTGATTGGCTGCTATACCTATACCCCCAAGGACTTCCAGGAGACCGGTGAGGCGATTTTTGCCGGTAAAATGGGGCCTTTGGATTGGGTCGAAACCAGGCATTTATCAGAGGGGCAAGGCGCCTTTGATGATATTCGCAGCGGCAACACCCCTGCGCCTAAAATTATTCTAATCCCCTGAAAGGAGCATCATGTCCGTGAGTGAGAAAATAGTGGCTGATTTCGTTGCAAATGGCATCGAATTTGTCACGACCGTACCGTGCAAGCAGCTTGGCGGTGTGATTGATGCGGTTGAAAAAGAACCCAGCATCTATCACATTCCTTCGAATAAAGAAGATGAGGGCATGGGCCTTTGTGCAGGTGCTTTCATGGGGGGCAAACGTCCAGCCATCATCATGCAAAATACGGCCATTGGTGTCACAGTGAACACATTGGTGACACTGACCCAGTTTTACCGCATGCCCCTGCCAATGCTCATCTCTTATCGGGGTGAATTGAAAGAGCCTGTGGCCTGCCAGGTGGAAATGGCTGTGCATACCAAAGCTCTGCTCAACCAATTGAACATCCCAACCTATCATTTCCACAAGCCGGGCGATGAGGAAGAGTTGGATGCGATTTTGAAATACACCTTCATGTGCAACAAACCCGTGGCAATTTTGACTGATGCGACGTTCTGGGGAGGTTACTAATATGATCCGTTCTGAAATCATCCGCGACATCGCCCCAATTTTGCGAGACCAATTGGTTGTTTGTAACATCGGTCTGCCCAGCCAAGAGCTGCATATGATCGACGACCAAGCCAGCAATTTCTATATGCTTGGCACCATGGGCCTGTCATCATCCATCGGTCTTGGGGTTGCGCTGGCGCAAGATAAAACCGTGATCTCCATTGACGGTGACGGTTCTGTTCTGACCAATTTCGGCACATTGCCCACGATTGCAAATAACGTGGCTGACAATTTCATTCTTTTGATCATCGACAATGGCAGCTACGGCTCCACGGGGGATCAGCCCACCTATGCGGGCGGGAAAACCTCTTTGGCGGCTGTGGCGAAGGCCTGTGGCTGTGAGACGGTGATCGAATGCCAGGCCGAAGAAACTGGCGCAGTGCTCAAAGCGGCGATTGCGTCGCAGAAAATGACTGTGATCGTGTCCAAATGTGAGAGCGGCAATATCAAAGTGCCGGTTATTACAAAAGATCCGGTTGTCATCCGAGACCGTTTCATGACCGAGATTGCACGCCGCAACGCTTAAGTGCGGCACTACAATTAGGTTTGAGGCTCGCCAAGAAATTGGCGGGTCTTTTTATGAGATTTTCTATATGGCATTTGCCTGGTGTTGCCAGCAGAACTCTTGATGAAGGGATGGGATGCCCGGGCGCGAGGTTCGGAATTTTTCAGGAAATGGCATGGCTGCGGAGGATTTTCCGAGCGATAGTGCCCGCCGCAAGCTTGCGGTTTTCATTTGGGTCGCACTGCACAGAAAGCCAATGGCATCCCGTAGGGGAATCGAACCCCTCTTTTCAGGTTGAAAACCTGACGTCCTAACCGATAGACGAACGGGACACTGCTGATAAGCCGCTATTTATGGAAAGCTGCAGCGGGTGGCAAGTCGATTCTTTACTTTTTATCGATGTTTTTGCGTTCCCAGTTTTGGCAGGGTGTTAGGCGGGGCTGGCGTCTTCGATGCGCAGTTGTGGACGTGAGCGCCCCCCCCAAGTGTTGATCTCCAAACGCCCAGCGATGTGCATTTTTCCACCCTGGGCCGCGGTGAGCGCGGGGCCGAGAGGGCCATCAAATGCGCCAAAGCAAATTGCGTCTAATTTTGTCCCGAACCCATCGCTGAGGGTGATTTTCAGATGCGACTCTCCCACCGGCTTTGCAAAGGCGATGGTGCAATCGGGAAAAGCAAATCGCGGCGCAGAGGCGCCCGCGCCGAAGGGGCCGGCTTGCTCAAGCTGCTCAATCAACTCAACCGTGGCGCCGCCTGGCATCAATGTGCCGTCAATTTTGAGATCTGCCGGACCCAGTGCGCCAGCGCCTTGGGCATCGAGCAATTGCCCCAATCGCTCCATGGCCGGTTCGAGTTGCGCACGGGTGAGCGATAGGCCCGCCGCCATTTTGTGACCGCCTCCCGACGTGATTAACCCTTCGCGCGCCAATTTATGGATCGCGGCACCCAGATCAATCCCGCTGACAGAGCGGCCGCTGCCTTTGCCACTGTCGCCATCAAAGCCAATGACCACGGCGGGGCGGTTGGTTTTTTCTTTCAGCCGCGCGGCAACAATACCGACCACGCCAGGATGCCAGCCCTCTTCTGCGGCCCAAGCCAGCGGTAAATCCAGTCCGCGCGCTTCTGCCTGCTCCAGCGCCGCCAGTCTTACCATGGCCTCAACGCTGCGCCGTTCGGTGTTCAGCTCTTCCAATTTTTCTGCCATGACAGCCGCCTCATGCGGGTTGCTGCAGGCCAAAAGCCGAGCCCCCAAATCCGCTTTGCCAATTCGCCCACCGGCATTGATTCGCGGTCCCAAGACATAGCCAAGATGATAGGCGCTTGGCGCAGCATTCAGACCCGCTGCATCCGACAGGGCGTTTAGTCCCACGCGTTTGCGCTGGCCCATGACTTTCAAACCCTGCCGCACAAAGGCCCGGTTTACCCCGATCAAGGGCGCGACATCGGCCACTGTCGCCAAGGCGACAAGGTCGAGCGAATTGATCAAATTGGGCGGGGTTTGACCATTTGCCCGCATCATCCGGGCCACTTGGGTCAGAACCATAAAGACCACGGCCGCCGCGCAAAGATGGGCCAAATCGCCCGTCTCATCCTGCCGGTTAGGATTCACCACGGCCCGCGCCTCGGGCAGGGTCTCTGCGCCCAAATGGTGATCCAAAACCACCACATCTGCGGCCCGCGCCGCTTCAAGTGCCTCATAGGCTAGGGTGCCGCAGTCCACGCAGATGATCAGATCATGGCTCTCTGCCAAAGCTGCCATCGCTTTGGGATTGGGCCCATAACCCTCGGTGATCCGATCGGGCACATAGAGGGTGGGTTGAATGGCAAATTGATGGAGAAAATCAATTAACAAGGCCGCAGACGTGCCGCCATCGACGTCATAATCGGCAAAAATAGCAATTTTTTGTTGATTTTGAATGGCTGTGAGCAGAATCTCAGCGGCTGTGGCGCAATCTTTGACAGAGAGCGGATCGCTCATACTGGCGCGGAGGGTCGGGTTGAGGAAATCGGCGACCTCGGCCGGAGCAACCCCCAAACGGGCCATCACATAGCACAGAGGCAGTGGCAAATCGCTCTGTTGATGGAGCGTCAAAGCGTCTCGTTCAATCGCGAGAGCGGGCCCGAGCCACCGGCGATTTGAGATTGACTGTTCGACGCCCAGATACATTCTAATGTGACGGCGCGCGGTAGGTCATGCGCCGCACTGAGCCGGTTTTGGACCGCATCAAAATGGTTTCCGTGGTCAAAAATCCCGGTTCGCGCTTGATGCCTGCAAGGATGGAGCCATCCGTAACACCTGTGGCGGCGAAAATGACATCCTGCGTCACCATTTCATCGCGGCTGTAAATCCGGTCCAGATCGGTTATTCCGGCCTTGGCGGCCCGGCCGCGCTCATCATCATTGCGGAAGGTCAACCGGCCCCACATTTGCCCGCCCATACATTTCAAGGCGGCGGCGGCCAAAACTCCCTCGGGCGCGCCACCGAGCCCCATATACATATCAATGCCGGTCGTATCTGATTCCGCGCAGTGAATAACGCCAGCAACATCGCCGTCGGTGATGAGGCGAATGGCGCAGCCCGTGGTGCGCAACTCGGCAATCATCGCCTCATGGCGTGGACGCTCAAGGACGCAGACAGTGATATTTTCCGGCATGCAGTTTTTTGCAGCCGCCAGCGCCATAACCCGTGTTGCTGGCTCCATGGTCAAGGAAACGACATTCTCCGGCAAGCCTGGCCCCACCGCAAGTTTTTCCATATAAACATCTGGAGCATGCAGCATGGAGCCGCGCGGCCCCATGGCGATCACCGTTAAAGCGTTGGGCATGTCTTTCGCGGTCAATGTCGTTCCTTCGAGAGGATCAAGCGCGATATCAACCGCAGGCCCGTTGCCCGAGCCGACTTCCTCACCAATATAGAGCATCGGCGCCTCATCGCGCTCACCCTCGCCAATGACAACCACACCTGCGATATCCAAAAGATTCAACTGTGTGCGCATGGCGTTGACAGCGGCCTGGTCTGCAGCCTTTTCATCGCCGCGACCAATCAGTTTGGCAGAGGCCAGCGCGGCTTGTTCGGCGACACGGGCCAGTCCTAAAGAAAGAGCGCGATCACGAAATTCTGTGGCATCAGACATATGAGTTTCCTTTATACATTTTGCCTGCCCTAGCGCAGCGATGCCGGTCGTGGCAAGACTGTGCGCGCTAACAGGTCTGCAGTTCTGAGCAATTGGCGCTCAAAGCCCGTGTTCGAGCTCGGGCAGGCCCCATCACACCGCTTCAATGCGCAGAGCAACCGGCTGGCCCTCAACAACCTGCGTCTTGGTAAAATCTTCTAAAATCTGATCAATCGCTGCGCGGGTTGTCTTATGGGTGACGATGAGCACAGGGGCTTGCTCGGCATCATGGCCATATTGGCGCATCCGATCGATGGAGACTCCCGCTTCGCCCATAACAGCGGCCACTTTGGCCAAGGCACCGGGCTTGTCGAGCAATTGCAGGCGCANATAAAACGGCGCGGTTGTTGCCGTCATGGCCGGTTGAGATTTTACCAATCCTGTCGCCGCCTGCCCAAAGGTATTGAGCCNNAGACCNCGCGCGAGATCCACCACATCTGACATGACGGCAGAGGCCGTTGGCCCCTCGCCAGCGCCTGCCCCGCGCAGCACGATTTGCCCCACATCGCCGCCCTCTAGGATCACCATATTGGTGCCCCCTTGGAGTTGGCCAAAGGGCGAATTGGCCGGAACCAAACAGGGCGTCATGCGTTGCTCAAGCCCGCGGCCGGTCTGTTGCGCGACACCCAAAAGTTTGACGCGATACCCCATATCGGCAGCGGCATGAATGTCCTCAATGGTGATGGCTCCAATACCTTCGATCACAACAGATGCAAAATCTACCTCTGTGCCAAAGGCAATGGCGGCGAGAATTGCCAATTTATGCGCCGCATCAATGCCGCCCACATCAAGGTTTGGATCTGCTTCGAGATATCCTAGGCCATCGGCCTCGGCAAAGACCTCTTCATAGGTCAGACCGGCATCTTCCATACGCGTGAGGATATAGTTGCAGCTGCCGTTCATGACCCCCAGAACGCGTTGAATCTCATTACCCGCCAGGCCCTCGGTCAGTGCTTTCACCACGGGAATGCCGCCAGCAACGGCGGCTTCATAGCGGATCACACGCCCGGCAGCTTCTGCACTGAGGGCCAGTGAATGCCCATGTTCTGCGAGCATGGCTTTGTTGGCCGTGATCACATCTTTACCAGCGGCAATGGCGGCCTGTGTGGCCTGTTTGGCGGGGCCTGTGCTGCCGCCGATCAATTCGACAAAGACATCCACATCATCCCGTTTGGCCAAGACGACCGGATCATCTTCCCAAGCATAGCCTGACAGATCGACTCCGCGGTCTTTACCACGCGATTGGGCGCAGACGGCAGACACTGTGACGGCGCGGCCAGTGCGCTGCGTGATCAAGGCTGCATTTTTTTGGATCATTTTCAAAACGCCGACGCCAACAGTGCCGAGCCCTGCAATACCAAGTCTAAGAGGAGCCGCGGTCATGGTTACTTCCTTCCGGTCACGAAATTGTCGTCCGTGTCTAGTCGTAAAACCCCGAAACCGCAACGGGGGCGGGCGTGGAACTCAGTCCAATTTAACAGATATTTTCGGGTCGGCTTGGGCTCACTCGCCCGTCAGATCCCGTCTGCGCAGCGCCTTTGCCCTTTGGTCCAATTGCGCCTGCCCGGAAAGCTCTTCGGCGGGCTGGGAGTTCATATCTGTGCCGACAGCGGCGCGTAAATCGCTGGCTGAGAGAAACGTGGGGTAGGCACCGGCCTGTTGTGCGGTCGGTTGAGTCTCATTGAGCTGAGGAACAGAGGCGCAACCGGCGAGCAGAGCTGCGAGGCAGAGATGAGATATGGAATCGCGTCCGGTCATGACGGTGACGTAGCGCGCAAAGTGATCTGCAGCAAGCAATGATCATTGATCTGAACGCTGGTTCAGTTAATATCTCCACATGGCGCGCAAAACTGGTTCACATTCGGAAATTACTGGCCCAAAAATCAAGCAATCCGCGCTTGAGCTTTTCGCGCGCTATGGCTTTGCAGCTGTGACCATGCGCCAGATTGCGGCGCGGGTGGGGGTGCAGGCGGGCGCTATTTATAATTACACCCCCGATAAACAAGCGCTTTTATTTGATCTTTTGCACGGGCATATGGCTGATCTTTTGGCCCGCTGGGCCGAAGAACAAGTGCCGAGCCATCCGGTTGCGGCTCTCGATCATTTTGTGGCTTTCCATCTGGATTTTCACATCCAGCGCCCGGAGTTGGTTTTCATCTCCTACATGGAGCTGCGCAATCTCACCGAGGAGAACTTCAAGGCGATTGAAGAAAAGCGCAGCCGCTATGAAAAGATTGTTTATGACATGATTCTAAAGGGCGTTTTGTCGGGAGATTTTCAGGTCCCCGACGCCAAAATCACCAGTTTTGCTTTGATCGCCATGCTCACTGGGGTGGTGGATTGGTTCCGCGAAGATGGTCGATTGTCCAGCGAAGAGTTGACGCGCCAATATTGTGCTTTGGCGCGCCAAACTTTGGGGGTTAATGCGCTGGCTTGATAAAGGTGCCGTTGCGCAATTCACTGAAGGCTTGCATCAGCTCTTCGCGGGTGTTCATGACGATTGGACCGTGCCAGGCGACGGGCTCATCAATTGGAGCGCCCGAGATTAGCAAAAACCGCACGCCCTCTGCGCCGGCTTGTAGGCTGACCTCATCGCCATTGCCAAAGCGGATCAATGTGCGGTTGCCCGAAAGATCACGGATATTCACCTCTTGGCCGGCCACTTCTTTTTCCAGCAGCACGCCTGTGGGTTTCGCCGCATCCACAAAGGCCGCGGCACCCTCGAAGACATAGGCAAAGGCCCGACGATACGTATCTATTTTAAAGGTCTTTTGAACCCCTGGTGGCACATATATGTCGAGATATTGCGGATCGGCGGCTATCCCGTCGACCGGACCTTTTTTACCCCAATATTCACCGACAATCACCTTCACGCGCGTGCCATCATCGTCAATGACCTCGGGAATTTCCTTGCCGGCCACATCTTGATATCTCGGGTCCGTCATCTTCAAACTGCCGGGTAAATTTCCCCAAAGTTGGAAGCCATGCATCTGTCCGTTGCGATTGCCCTGGGGCATTTCTTGATGCATGATCCCCCGGCCCGCGGTCATCCATTGCACATCGCCTGCGCCGAGCGTGCCTTTATTTCCAAGGCTATCGCCGTGTTCCACACTGCCCGAGAGCACATAGGTGATGGTTTCAATGCCGCGGTGCGGATGCCACGGAAAGCCCTTTTCAAAATCTTCCGTCAATTCATTGCGAAAATCGTCAAAGAGCAAAAACGGATCCATTTCCGAGGGATCTTGAAATCCAAAAGCGCGGTGCAGTTTGACGCCGGCCCCTTCCAAGGTGGGGGTGGCTTGCCGTGTTTCAAGTGTGGGGCGTAGTGACATGGGCTTATCCTTTTTAGCTTAGTTGAGAGATAAGCCACAGCGATGTGAAATCAATATCACGGTCGTGACCACCATTGCGCGGGTTTCAACCGTCCCTGGCGCCAGCGGTCCAGCCAGAGCGCTAGACCTCGAGCCGGTGAGAGTGCTAATTTGAGCCAAAGCCTTTGCGGCCAGCTCCTGAAGTCGCGGTTGAAGGGGCAAACGCGCATGCAAATCGCACAATCACTGCTGAGTTTGGTCCAAAACGAAAAGCATTTCTCCGCATCAGAGGTCCATTTTTTGACACCTTGAATGGCAGACGGGCCGCCACCAAATTTGGGTGGGCCCAGCGGGAGGGCTTTGACCGGGCAGGCGTCGGCACATTTGGTGCANATATCGCAAAATTTCGCGACCCCCGGTCGTTTCGGCCGGTCCGTCGCCAGNGGCATATTGGTAAAAATTTGAGAACCGCAGCCTCGGCCCGAACTGCGGCGTGATAACCAATTGATTTCTGGCGTATTCGCCCAAGCCTGCTTGCACTGCCATGGGGATGACCAGGCCGGTGTCGTTCATGGAGGCCACGGCCTGATAGCCCAGATTGCGAATATAGGCCGCCAGCTGCATGACAATGGCCGCCTCATGGCTGTATTCGCGCCCCGTGGCGGCACCTCCAAGGGCGGAGGGGTAACTGCGGACCAATTCGAGATCCATCTCGTGGCCGAGCACCACCACATGCGTTAGCCCCTCTGGCAGGCCAAGGGGCGCTGTGGACATGTCGCGCACATCGACCCGATCCTCATAAAGCCAGCGGGGATCCAGATCGGTCACGCCGCAGAGATCTGCACCAAAGAAAACTGCCGCTTTTTTGACATTGGCGCTGGCGGCGCTTGGGGTTTCAAAATGTACTTTTTCTCCAGCCACGGGCGTGTCATTGCTGATGGGGGCTTGGAAGCCTTCGCGCCTGCCGTCGGCGGCGAAACGATCTGTCATAATGTCCGAAATCAACCAACTGGCATTGCGCAGGGCAAAATCTTTTTGCGTGAATCCGTCGCCCCGGCGGGGGATGGCCTCCATGCGATAGCTCGCAAAAAAGGCCTGTGACGCCGCACTGCGGACGGTATCGTCCCAAAATGCGCGGGAGAACACATCATTGCGTTGCGAAAATCTTTTGAAGTGCGGTGTGGTTTCAATGCCAGCGGCAAGATCGTCTGGGTTTTCCATGAAAACACACTGCAAAATCACAAGCCGGATGACAAGCGTCGCAAATGAGGGCGACATGTCGCCAATGGTTGCTTTTCTACGGTCAAAGTTCATTTGGGAGAGAAGACATGAAAGTTGGATTTATTGGCTTGGGCAATGTTGGGGGCAAATTGGCGGGCAGTTTGCTGCGCAACGGCATGGATCTCAGCGTTCATGATCTTAACGATAGCTTTGTGGCAGATTTTGTGTCGCGTGGGGCCAAAGACGGGTCAAGCCCAGCGCAATTGATGCAGGACTGTGATGCCGTCATTACCTGCCTGCCCAGCCCTGCCGCCTGTGATGCGGTGGTCAGTGAGATGTTGCCGCATGTCGGGCCCGGCAAGATTTGGATGGAGATGTCAACGACAGATGCCAGTGAGGTGAAGCGGCTTGGGGCTTTGGTTTTGGCCGCGGGCGGTGAAGCGGTGGATTGCCCCGTGTCAGGCGGCTGCCATCGGGCCGACACGGGCAATATTTCTATCTATGCCGGCTGCACCCGTGCGACCTTTGACAAGGTTCTGCCAATCTTAACCCATATGGGGCGGCGCATTTTGCATGTGGGAGAGATTGGCAATTCCAGTACTTTGAAAGTGATGACCAATTACCTCGCCACAGCCAATTTGATCACGGTTTGCGAAGCACTGACCGTGATGAAAGCCGCTGGAATGGACCTTGGCATGACCTATGAGGCCATCGCGATGTCCTCTGGCACCTCCTTTGTGCATGAAACCGAAAGCCAGTTGATCCTTTCGGGATCGCGCGATGTGAATTTCACAATGGATTTGGTGCAAAAGGACATTGGCCTATTTCAAAAGATTGCCGATGATCACGGCGTGCCATTGGAAATTTCTCCGATGATCATTGATATCATGAGCGATGGGCAAAAACGCTATGGCGTCCGTGCGCAATCGGATCGGATCATTGAGCGTCTGGAGGAGGCTACCGGATTGAGCATTCAAGCTCCTGGCTTTCCGCAAGAACTTATTGATGATGAACCCGAAGAGCGCGGCTATGAGGTGGTGGTGCGCCGCTAAGGCAAAGTTTAACCTTCCATCTTGGCGCGTTTCAAGGCAGGTAGACCGCGAGGCGCC
>JGI26084J50262_1002024_pt1 | contig 10828 bp, 4 predicted proteins | sample SaaInl6LU_22_DNA_FD_50262 | JGI IMG/M metagenome (IMG submission 50262) | reverse complement strand
CTGAAGGGGCAGATTGGCGCGACCAGATTGGCGCGACCAGATTGGCGGGTCCAGATTGGCGGGTCCAGATTGGTACGACCAAAGTGGTCTAAAGCAGAACCGATACGCGTAATGAGCACCATGAATTCAATTAGCCAGATAAAAGTTCCGCCCTTGATGACTCGCAGCCATGAAATTGCGAGCGTCGTGCGCGATGAAATTCTCCGTGGTCAGTTTCGACCGGGCGAGCGCTTACCCTCCGAAAGAGACCTTGCAGCGCGCTTTGGCGCGAGCCGAGGCGCGGTTCGCGAAGCGCTATCGCAGATCGAACAGCTGAGGCTTATCGACATTCAGCCTGGCGGTGCACGGATAAAAGAGGTGAATGACGCCAGCATCGCCGTTCTCGGTCCACTCCTGGGAATGGGGTCAATACCTNATGCGGACTTAGTCGATCAATTCCTCGACACCTTTTCAGTACTGGCGCGATTCACGGCGACCAGAGCGATACCGAAACTCTCTGAGGCCCAACGAATCGATCTCCTTACGCAGCTGGATTCGATGGCAGATGACCTAGATAGCGTCGAGTCTCTCCAACCCAAAATGCGCGCCTTTCTGATGACGCTCGGTGGTATCGCAGACAATTTAGTCGTGCGCCTAATCAGCAACGATCTTCAGGCGCAATTTGTTGAGCGGATGCTTCAGCTGCATCCGCGTCCCAGCCTAAAGCCGGAGTTACTCAGAGAGTTAGTCGCCGGCATGCGGCTGGGTGTCCAAAACGGCGATGGAGAAGCGGTTGCTTCGGCGCTGGACGTTCATTTTTTAAGTATGCGCGCGTTGGTAGCCCAGGCTCTCGCGAGCGCTTGAAACGCGTTTACCTAACTACGCCGGCGTGGAGCCTGTCTCTGCGTTTGGCAGTGAGTTTTTAAGTCTAGGAGTTAGACATGAAGCGAGTATTGATGCCAATCGGCATTCTGTTGGGAAGCATTGTCATTACGGTTGTCTTGATTCGCAACCCAACGCGAGTGTCCGAATCGGCGCCAGAGATTATTCCGATAAGCGTGCGCGTTGCAGAGGTGCAATCTGAGNCCGTGCAATTGTTCATCGAGTCNCAGGGCAAGGCGCAGGCTGCTCGGCAAGCGAGTCTCTCCTCGAATGTGCAAGGCCCCGTCGCATGGGTGTCACCCTCGCTGGAGGCTGGTGCCTACGTGAAGGCGGGGGAGCCGCTGCTGAGACTCGAACTGGCTGATTTTGAGACGGCAGTGACACGAAGCCGTGCGAGCTATGAGCAGGCGTCGGCCGAAGCGGCGTTCGCAACTGCTGACCTCGCACGCATCACCGAACTCGCCGCAAAGAGGCTCGCCAGTGAGTCGGAGCTTCAGAATGCTGAGCGCGCTGCGACCGTTGCAACGGCACGACTAGCCGACGCCGAAGCCACGCTTAAACAGTCTGAGCTCGATGCCGAGCGCTCGATACTCCGCGCGCCTTTTAACGCCGTTGTCGCTTCGCGCGATGTTGAGTTGGGGCAATTTGTTAACCGAGCACAGAGCGTCGCAGTGCTATTCGACGCCGACAGTGTGGATGTGCGCGTGCCCTTAGCAATTCGGCAATTAGGCTATCTCGACGTCCCAATGGGCTTCCGCGGCGAGTTCGATTCGGCTCAGGCACCGCAGGTGGAGCTCACTGGCAGCTACGGCGGTAAGCAGTATACGTGGGAAGGTAAGCTCCTGAGAACAGANGCTACGATCGATCCTAATAGCAACACAGTGCAATCGATAATACGCATCGAGCAGCCATCTGCTGATCGCGGCGGAGAATCCATACCTCTGCCCATTGGGCTGTTTGTTGAGGCGCGAATTGCAGGCAAGCTCGTCGAAGATATTATCTCGCTTCCACGTTCCGTCATTCGCAACAATTCGCAGGTGCTTGTAGTGGATGCTGAAAACAAAATGTACTACCGCGATGTAGACATATATCGGCTAGAGCAGGATCGCGTTTTGATTAGCGGAGGCCTTTTACCGGGCGAAAAAATCTGTACCTCGCCCATTCAAGCTGTGGTCGACGGCATGTCAGTGCGACCTGTTTTAGAGATGATCTAAGCTTCAGGCAAACTTTTAACACGCTAGCAGCATGAGCGCCCGAGGGCGCGTGGAGAATGTCAGTGCGAACTCCCATAACTTGGTTTGTAAAAAACCCTGTAGCAACGAATCTGTTGATGATGATTTTTCTTGCCGGAGGATTTGTTTCCTATCTCAATCTCAATCAAGAAGAATTTCCCGATATTGATTTCGGTGTCGTTCAGGTGAGCGTCGCCTACTTAGGCGCGACACCAGACGAGGCAGAGTCCGCGATATGCCTTAGGATAGAAGAGGCTCTTGAGGGCGCAGAAGATATAGATCGCCTTACCAGCACTGCGCGAGAAGGCGGCTGTGACGCTACAATCGAATTAACCAGCGGTGCGGACCTGAATAGAGTTCTGAATGATGTGAAGGGGAAAATCGATGCGGTGAGCACCTTCCCCGTCGAAGCAGAACAGCCGATTATCAGGGCGTTCAGCGCGAGCGGCAATGTCATGACGCTCGCGCTTTCCTCTAATACCGATGATGCGGGTCTTAAACTTATTGCCGAGGAGATTCGCAATGACATCCTCGATCTGGACGGAATATCTACCGTCAATATCGCTTACCTTCGACCTTTCGAGATTTCCGTTGAGGTTTCTGAGACCACGCTGCGCCAATACGGATTGACGCTTGGTCAAATTTCCAATGCCATTGACCGTGCCTCGCTAGACCTGCCTGGCGGCACGATCAAAACCGCCTCGGGTGAGATTCTGCTTAGAACGAAAGGGCAGGTTTACAACGGAGATGAATACGAAAATATAGTCGTGCAGTCATATCCCGACGGCACGCAGCTACGTCTAGGACAGATCGCGACGGTCAAAGATGGATTTGAAGAAGGCTATCTCGACGCGCGGCTCAATGGCGTGAACGCGGCAATTATCGACGTTCTCAGAGTCGGCAATGAAGATATCGTGAAATCTTCGCAGCAGGTGAAGCGCTGGATGGCGTCGAGCGAATTTGATCTTCCAGAAGGGATGGCGTTAAAAATCATATCCGACTCGGCAATATCCACGCAGGATAGAATCGAGACGGTTGCGGGCAACGCTTATACGGGGTTGATGCTCGTGCTCGTAATTCTCGCTTTGTTTTTACGATTTAAACTCGCGATCTGGGTCGCCGCAGGTATTCCCATTGCGATCGCGGGCGCGCTGTCTCTCTTCCCCTCGGTCGGACTGACCATCAGCTCGCTTACTGTGATGGGCTTTATTTTGGTGCTGGGTATCATCGTTGACGATGCAATCGTCGTCGGTGAACGTATCCACGCCTTTGAGGTGAAAGGTTTCTCCAAGGAAGATGCGGCAATCGAGGGCACTATCGAGGTGTCGGTGCCGGTCATTTTCGGTGTCTTGACGACTATCGCCGCCTTTTTACCTATTCTTCTATTAGGCGGGCAGTTAGGCGCGTTCTTCAACACGATCGGAGGTGTGGTAGTTTTCTGCCTTATCGCGAGCCTCATCGAGTCACAACTCATACTCCCCGGCCACATCGCGCATCGAAAAACCGTCGGCTATCTAGGCGACGGTTCGCGTTTCGTCCTCGCATGGCAGGCGTTTCAGGGAAGGATCGCGCAGGGCATGGAAGACTTCGCGGAGTACCGATACAAACGCGGACTCAAGAAAGTGCTTAAACATCGCTATGCAGCATGGGCGACCGCGACAGGCGTTATCATGGTGACTTTCGCGCTTATGCTCAGTGGCCGCGTTGGTCTCCAGTTTTTTCCTTCTATCGAGGGAGATACCGTCTGGGGCACGGTCGTCATGCCTGTCGGAGTGCCGGGCTACATTACAGAGAATGCTATCGATGTGATCGAAGAGAAAGCCATAGAATTGGCGGCCGAACTCGAAGCCGAATTGATCGACCTAAAAGCAAGCGGTCGAGCACCTGAGGCAACCGAGCGCGTGGTCGACAGTGTTCTGACAATCATCGGTGGTCGCGCGCCCCGTGGCGGGCCTTCTTCCCCTGGTCGCGGCGGCTCAGGCAGCAGCGAGGTCGCAGAAGTAGTCATGTATCTTTCGCCCTTCTTCGATCGCGGTGAAATAAGTTCGGCAGAGGTGCGCGATCGCTGGCGCGAGAAAGTAGGCAGTATTCCCGATGCGCTTGAGCTGACCTTTGTCTCAGATGCGTTCTCTGCTGGGGATGCGATTAACTACCGTTTGGCCGGTCGCAACGAAGACAATTTAAAAATGGCGGCAGCCGAACTACGCGCTGAGCTCAATCGCTATCCCGGTGTTTTCGACGTCTCTGACTCGTTTCGAGCGGGAAAACAAGAAGTTCAGATACAAATTCTTGAGCGAGGGAAAACCCTCGGCTTGACCCTGAATGATATTGCAAATCAGGTTCGGCAGGCATTCTTTGGTGCAGAATCACAGCGGATTCAACGCGGCTCCGATGACATCAGAGTAATGGTTCGATACCCAGAGGAAGAGCGGCAGTCGCTCGCTAATCTCGAAAATTTACTCATTAGGACGCCCTCAGGCGCAGAGGTGCCGTTTCTGAGCATTGCTGACTTCACACTGGGGAATAGCTACTCGAGTATTAATCGCCAAGACGGACGTCGAATAATCACGGTTCGTGGTGATGTCGACAGAACGGTCGTTGCGCCCGACGAAATTCGCCGCGATGTGATCCGTAAATTCCAAGCTCAATGGCAGCGCGATCTCGATGTCGAGTTGGTAGTAGGCGGCGAGAGTGAACGTCAGGCCGAGTCATTCGGCGATCTTCTGTCGACATTCCCTATCGCGATGATGGTGATTTTCGCGCTGCTCGCGATTCCGCTGAAATCCTATTTCCAGCCTCTGATCATTATGAGCGTGATTCCGTTCGGTGCCATCGGTGCAATCTTCGGTCACTTCATCATGGGCGCCGATCTCGTGTTCTTCTCCGTGCTTGGAATCATTGCGCTGAGTGGCGTTGTGGTGAATGCAAGCTTGGTGCTTGTGGTTTCGGTCAATCGCCTGCGAGAGGAGGGCATGGGAATGGTCGATGCGGTCTCTACCGCGGGCGCGCTGCGATTCCGGCCAATATTTCTTACCTCGCTGACGACGTTTATTGGTCTGGTTCCGCTGATGATTACGGCAAACCCTGCGACTTTCTTCGTCGTACCAATGGCCATCTCTCTCGCGTGGGGCGTGTTATTTGCAACCGTGATCACGCTATTCCTTGTGCCATGTCTCTATCTGATTCTGCATGATTTTGCCGGACATACGGATTCTGATGAGGAGCGCGCGAAAGCCTACGAACACACGCCAAAGGCTTTAGTCGAGAATTAGTTCGTCGTTAGCGCCTGAGGGCATTGCATCCCAATGCCCTCAGGTAATAGTCTAAGGCTTTGGCTTACTCTCAATTAACCACTTTCATTGGATTCGACTATGACGCGCTTCCATTCGCCNCTNTTAAAGCTCTCTCTANTAAAGNCCGTTCTACTTCTAAAACCCGCTTACCTTTCAATGGCAGCTTCTGCCGCTAAAAATCTGACAATCGCAGGGGTACTGATCATGAGCTCTGCAGTAGCCAATGCACAGGTAAACCGCATAGATATAATCCGCCCCGATGCACCGAGCTTAGCTGCGTATGGCGAATTTAATATTGGCGTGCGCACTCTAACCCTCACTGATCCCAATAGAATTGACGTGCTAAATACGCAGCGCGGCGCTGAGGCTGCGATCTACGACCGCTCCTTAACCGTTGAGGTTTGGTATCCTGCTCAACTAGCAAGCGGGCAATNACGAGGAGGAGAGTATCGCGCGATTACCCGTAATCCTGAGATCACCGCGGTGCTTTCGGGCCANGCTGTGAGAGACGCGAAGCCAGACACAAGCGCCGGCGCGTTCCCNTTGGTCGTCATCTCACACGGTTATCCAGGCAATCGATATCTGATGAGTCATCTGGGCGAAAACCTTGCTAGCAAGGGCTACGTCGCTGTCTCTATCGATCATAAAGACAGCACTTATGATGACGCTCAGGCATTTGCGAGCACTCTGTATAATCGCCCGCTGGATCAACGCTTCGTGATCGAGTCCATGGCGCAACTCTCTGTCGATCCCGAGAGTTTTCTTTTGGGCATGCTCGATGCCGACAATACGGGAGTTGTCGGCTACTCGATGGGCGGCTATGGATTGGTGAACAACTTAGGCGGTGGTTATAGCGATGAGATTGTTCCATCGTTTATGTCACCGCCCAACGATTTGCTCGCGCTACATGCAACGGGTAACCCAGAGTACAGAGACAATCTCGATACGCGCATAAAAGCCGGCTTCGCAATAGCACCTTGGGGTATGGAGCGAGGATTCTGGCGCAAAGAAGATTTAGCTGGGATTCAAGTTCCGACATTTTATCTAGCCGGCGATAACGACACGGTCGCGGGCTATGAAAACGGCGTTCGCGCAATCTATGAAGCTGCGGTGAATAGCGATCGCTATCTTCTTACTTATAAGAACGCAGGCCACAACGCGGGCGCTCCCTATCCAGTCCCTCGAGAAATTTTAGATAGCGAGACGGGCGAAGGCGCAAGTCACTATACCGATCCTGTGTGGGATAGTGTGCGAATGAATAATGTCATGGATCACTTCGTGACAGCCTATTTCAACTATCACCTCAAAGGGGATGCGTCGATGTTAGACTATCTCGATGTTCACCCTGATGGCGCCACGGCAACCTATTCGGTTAAAAACGGCGTGCCCGATGACGCACATACTTACTGGCCTGGATTCGAAGAAGGGTCGGCCGTCGGGTTGAAGCTCGAGAAACTTGCACGGGGCGAATAGCGCCCCGCTATTTTTCGACGGAGTAGACCAGGTCTACGCTTTGCTGAGTGCCGGATTCGGCTTTGAGCTTTAGACGATCACTCAGCGTGTAATCGAGATTCACTTTCGAGCTGCTGTCGAAGATTCCGACCCCGTAGCGTGCGAATAAATTAGGGGTTAGATATTTCCCGACTGTCAGCACACTGTTGTTTAGTGTGTCCTTGGTATCAATCGAGAGTTCGTCGAGGCCAAGACCGCTTCTAATCTGATTAGTCAGACCGCTGTTTCTTTCTAGACCAAGAGACGCGAGCGTGCCGAGCAGCGCACCTTGGTCGCGCTGGCCGATCGACGCGAACGGTCGACCTGTTGCAAGCATCGCGAGAATGTCAGTCTCGCTAAGATTCGGCGATGAGAATAGCGTGCTATTCATGTTCTTCAGGGTCCCACCCATCTGCACGCCCACTGTTTGTGTATTTATCTCCCGAACCGCGCGCACATCGATACCCGGATTATCAAGCGCGCCCAGAAACACGAAACGGCCCTGCCGAATAGCGAGGCTCTGTCCGTATAGCGTGTAGGTTCCCTCAGACAGGGATAGCTCGCCGTAGGCGAGATTGCTCTGATTCTGCGCACGCTGTAGACGAAGACGCCCGTCAAGTCGCGTATTAATTCCAAAACCCTCGATTGAAGCCTCGTCACCAAGCGCCAGAACGAGTTCGCCAGCGATTCCCTTTTGCGTTGCGCGTTCGAGAAGCGAAAGCGGTCTATCTGACTCTTCCTGCACCTCTACGAGCACGGTGTCAGCAGAAATATCGATCGCGTTAGGAGGCAGTTCGCTGAGCGTGATTTTAAGCTCGGGAATGGTGACGTCGCCGAAATAGTGTAGCGCGCCACCGTCTGCCAATAACGTAAAGTTAGGCGATGCAGTCGCCCGCAGTGTGTCTTTATCGATAATGAGGAAGTCGTTTCCCTTAACGGTCGCCTCGCCACGCGGGGCGCCCGCGCCTGTAGCACTCTGCAATAGATGCAGGGCTGATGCAGAAGCGGCGATTTCGACGCTGCCTTCGCCCGACTGACCCTGTGCCTTGAGTGTAAGAGTCTGAGAGTCGGTCATCTCGGCATCCAGGGTGATGCCTTCTATTCGAATGCCCAAGGTTGGCAATGTGACAGCGCCGTCGATCAGCGTCGACGTCGCAGAGACCAGCGGATTTTCGAGGCTACCCGAGACGCTGACTTCTGCCGCGAGCTGACCACTCAGCGCCTCCAGTTCTGGGGTAAAGGCTTCGAGCCAGTCGAGCCCCAAGGCTCGCAGTGTAATCTTGCCGGTAAGCGATCGATCTGCAGCTAGTTGCCCCTCAGCTTCGATGTCGGCTACGCGCGTCGCTGTGAGACTAGAGACATCGAGCGTGCTATTCGCTCCGCCGCTCACATCGACTGGCTCCGACGCGGGGGCTTTGAGCAAAAGCGCTCGACTCTGCAAACGCCAAGAGCCTTCTTCGAGGGTCGCTGCGAGGTTGGCTTCTTCGAGTGAATAGTTTTCTCTCTCATCGCTTTCGCCAATGTGGAAGCTAAGCTGCTGCGCGGTGAGACTCGACGTGAGCACCGCCGGTGAGGTGTCCGACTCGGTGTAAGAGGCTGAGGCGTTAACAGACCCGGCTGCACCATAAACGCTGATGAGATCGTCCAACACGGGCATTTCCGCCAATCGAATTAGCGCAGAAAGCGGCAGGTTTTCGACGGCCAGCTGGGCGCGCCGTTGGGAATCTTGTAGAGTAAACTCGAAGCAGGCGGTGGCAGACTTTTGGCGCCAGCAGCTAGGCGGCAGGAGCACGCTGTTGCGACTGAGTGTAAGCACCATTGGTGTTTGCAAAGTCCACGGCGCGCCTGCAGGTACGTAGGCTAGCTGCGCTGTGTCTGAACGCCCCGTCCACTCTAAATCCGCATCCAGAATAAAGGGCGCGCGGAATCCACCTTGCACAGACACCGAGGAGGAGGCGGGGCCTGACTCCATCGTGAACTCTAATGAATGCGCTTCGGGTGAGCCGACTACTCTTCCATTTATCGTTACGGGGCGCGTCTCGCCTTCAGTAAAAACTCCGTTTTCGAGTAAGAAACTCCCATCAACGTTCTCTGTATTCACGTCTGCATCGATGGTAAGGCGCTCGATTGAGAATGACTCAAAACTCAAGCCCGAGCCTGCGATGTTGATAGTGGCAGTCGGAAACTCGGTGGTGCCGTCGAGGTGTCCCTCGCCCACAAGTGACCCACTCGCGCCGGGAACGAATTCATCCCAGTCGGTGATGTTAACGAAAAAGTCGACGCTTAGACGGTCCCTTGCACTGCCGCGGGCGGTGATCAAATTGCCGGCGGTGGCGAGCTCTAGTTCTTCAACCGTTACACCTTCGGCCGAAAGGTCTAAACGTGTGGCAAAACTCAGAGGGGTTGTGTCTATTATCGTCTCTAACCTGTCGATAGAGAGAGCGATCGAACTGAGAGACGTCTCACTGAGCGTCCCTGTCGCAGAGAGGGGACCAATGTTCAATGATGACAGTGTGAATTCTGTGAAGGCGGCTATAAGTTCGGCGGGTTCTTGTGCCGATACGGCGAAGTTCGCGGTACGCGCTGTAAGGTCGGCAGACGCGCTAATCTCAAGGTTTGGCGCGCTCGTTGAGGTTTGCATCGCGCGCTGACGATTGCTCAAGTCGTCGAGCTCAGCGGTGAGGTCTATTGTTAGAGTCTTCTCGTCGCCCGCAGTTGTGAGTTTAGGGTTTAGTAGAACCGGCTTGGACTCTCCTTCTCTAAGTAGAAGCTGCTCACTCGAGTGCTCAAACGCATACGCAAGCGCGAAGGGTTCCACAGTGCCCACCGAGGTGATTTCCCACGGTAACATTAAGTCGTGGCTTATCGCTATCGAATCAAAATTGCCTGAAAGGCTCGCTCTGCCAGAGAGGGAAAAGTCACCTGCACGCGGTGTCGCGAGCGTCCCTAGCAATAACGCAATCTCGTTCGTTGATTGGATGTCCCAATCGAGTGTGAAGTACCGGATCTGGCTTAGGTCGAACGCGCCACGGCTCGAAAAGCGTATTGTCGGATAGCCTAAAGATTCGGCGGGCGCGGTGTAGCTGCCGGCAAATTGCTCGACGACCAGTTCACGGCGAATCAGTGCGAGCAGAGAAATTTCAGCAACAAAGTCGTTGATCGCGTAGACCGCTTCTCCTTGCTGGATTAGAGCGCGATCGGCGTTTACTTGCCGTAGTAGAGTTCCAGTTACTCCTTGCATCTCAAGACTAAAGTCTTGCGTATTCGTTCGCTTCAAAATCTGCGTCAGGAGCGCGCGCGTGCCGCCCTCGGTGCCGACGCCCAGAAAAAGTGCTGCCGTGAGAATCAGCAGCAGCGAAAGCGAAATCTGCAGAAAACGTATGCCAATGCGCCTCATAGATCAGGCCCCATGCTTAGGTGGAGTCTCACACCCTCGCCGCTGTTTATAGGGCGCGCGAGATCGATGCGTATAGGACCTATTGGCGAGATCCAGCGAATGCCTACGCCTGCGCTTTGCTTGAAATTAACTTGATTGAAATCATCGAAGGCATCACCCACATCTGTAAACAGGGCAAGACGCCATTTTTCTGCGATGCCAAAATCAACCTCGGCGGACGCGACAGCGAGACTCTTGCCGCCAGTGATCAAGCCCTCGGAATTACGCGCGCCGATCGACTTGTAGTCATACCCGCGTATGCTTTGATCACCCCCGGTAAAGGTTTGAATTGATACGGGGAGTTCGGCAATCGAGTCAGCAACGGTTGTGACGAGTTCGAAACGCGAAATGAAACGCCCTCGTCCTAGCGGCGTGATCCATTTTCCATTGAGGTTGAACTGCACAAACGTTTCACTAGCGAGCAGGTCGGATGATGCGCCGCGGACCTGCGCAAATAGCTGCCAGCCTTTGTTGGGGACGAGCGCGCTGTCCGCTTGCGTTTTCGTAATGCTCAC
>JGI26084J50262_1002013_pt1 | contig 10850 bp, 7 predicted proteins | sample SaaInl6LU_22_DNA_FD_50262 | JGI IMG/M metagenome (IMG submission 50262) | reverse complement strand
AATAATAATAGAGGTCCAAGGCAAGAAGTTGTTAAAAAAGAAGAGCCTTCAGAGGAAGAAGTTCAAAAACAAATTAGAGAGACTCTTGAAAAACTTCAAGGCAAGTCTAATAAATCTAAAGGAGCCAAATACCGCCGAGATAAACGTGTACAACACCGTCAGAAGTCTGAAGAGGAAATGGCACAGATGGAGGCAGACAGTAAGCTGCTTAAAGTAACTGAGTTTATTACTGTTGGCGAAGTTGCAACGATGATGGACATTAGTTCTACTGAAATCATTTCAGCCTGTATGAGTCTTGGAATCATGGTAACCATGAACCAACGTTTAGATGCAGAAACTCTTAGTATTGTGGCGGATGAATTCGGCTATGATGTTTCTTTCGAGAAAGCAGATTTAGAGGATAATATTATTGATGAGGTTGATTCTGAAGAAGATCTAATGCCTCGTGCACCTATTGTTACCGTAATGGGACACGTAGATCATGGAAAAACATCCTTGCTTGATTATATTAGAGAAGAAAATGTAATTGCTGGAGAATCTGGTGGAATAACACAGCACATTGGTGCATATGGAGTAACATTAGAAAAGGGTCAGAAAATCACTTTTTTAGATACTCCTGGACACGAAGCCTTTACAGCCATGCGTGCTCGTGGGGCTCAAGTAACGGATATTGCAATTATTGTTGTAGCAGCTGATGATGATATTATGCCACAAACAAAAGAAGCTATTAGCCATGCACAAGCAGCAGGTGTTCCTATCATTTTTGCTATAAATAAGATAGACAAACCTGATGCTAATCCTGAAAAAATTAAAGAAGCCCTCGCGGGTATGAATTTGATGGTAGAAGAATGGGGAGGTAAAATTCAATCTCACGATGTTTCTGCACTCAAAGGAACGGGAGTCAATGAGCTTCTGGAAAAAGTATTGTTAGAAGCAGAGCTCCTCGAGTTAAAAGCAAATCCTTCAAGAAAGTCACGAGGAACAGTAGTTGAAGCGTTTTTAGATAAGGGGCGTGGATATGTTTCAACTGTATTAGTTCAAAATGGAACCCTTAAAATGGGAGACTACATGCTTGCTGGTAAACACAGCGGTAAGGTAAAAGCGATTGTTAACGAACGAGGTGTAAGCCTTACGGAAGCAACTCCTGCAACTCCAGTTTCTGTTTTAGGATTAGATGGAGCCCCACAAGCAGGGGATACCTTCATGATTTTAGAAGACGAAAAAGAAGCAAAACAAATCGCTGCAAAANGAACTCAATTGATTCGTGAGCAAAGCGTTAGAACTCAGCGACATATTACACTTGATGAAATCGGTAGGAGGATTGCACTTGGTGATTTCAAAGAATTAAACATAATCCTAAAAGGAGACGTAGATGGATCTGTTGAAGCTTTGACCGATTCTTTGCAAAAACTTTCTACTAGCGAAATCGAAATAAATATTATCCATAAAGGAGTGGGAGCAATTACGGAATCCGATGTTCTTTTAGCTTCGGCCTCAGATGCCATCGTTATTGGGTTTAATGTTCGCCCAATGGGTAATGCAAGAACCATAGCCGATAAAGAAGAAATCGATATTCGGTCATACTCTATTATTTATGATGCGATCAATGATATTAAAGACGCAATGGAAGGAATGCTCTCTCCAGAAATGCGTGAAGAAATTACAGGTACTGCTCAAATACGTGAAACTTTCAAGATTTCTAAAATTGGAACCATTGCTGGCTGTATGGTTACTACTGGTAAAATTCTAAGGAATTCTGGAATTCGAATCATTAGAGAAGGAGTAGTTATTCATACAGGCTCGCTTATTTCATTGAAACGATTTAAGGATGATGCTAAAGAAGTTGCTAAAGGGTATGACTGTGGTCTTCAAATCAAAAATTACAACGACATCAAGATTGATGATGTGATTGAAGGATTCCAAGAAATAGCGGTTAAAAAGTCTCTCTAAGGCATTCTCTTTACTAAAAGAAAAGCGGCAGGAAAAGTTCGCTTAAGTGTGTCAAGGGTTTTTAAACCTTTAATTTTGTCTTTGAAACGCCCTGCATGTATTTTATAGTTAGGGGTTTCAAAACTTAATTCAGCCGATATATTTGGAAATTTTTCTTTTGAAATTTTTAGAATTTCATTCGCTTGATCTAAATTTCCATAATACAATTGTAGCGTATAATACTCTTTAGAATAGCGCTCCCGATCCAATTCAATTTTTTTGTTTAACAAGCTGTCTATTTTAGGATCTTGTTTAATGTTGATTTCTCCTTTTTGTGCATGAGATAAAAAACCAATCACAAGAAAAAACAATAAATAAAGGGATTTACAAGCTACTTTTTTCATAACACAAAAAAACAAAAAATTATTTTTAGAACACTATAATTTAACAAATCTAAATCCTTATTTAGAATAATTATAAATTATAAAAATCTTATTTTCTAAAGTATTAAAAAAGGACTCTATGACTTATTTTTGTCGTGGATTTTAGAAAAAAATTTTGGAGCACAATACAATTACTGCAATTAGGATTAGCATCAATAGATGTAATAAATCCTTCGTTTTCCCTTTATTGTTTTTATTAAGTCTTTTGACCTCTTTTAACACTGTTGCACAAGATGATGCAGCAATTCAAGCGGGAAAAAAACTATTTAATGCAAATTGTGCCGCCTGTCACAAAATCAATAAGCGTGCTGTAGGGCCTGCATTAAAAGGGGTTTCTGCAAAATACGATAAAGAGTGGTTGTACAGCTGGATTAAAAATAGTACTGCTATGGTTAAATCAGGTGATGCACAAGCTGTTGCTATTTATGAAGAATACAATGGTTCTGTGATGACCTCCTTCCCTCAGTTATCTACTACTGACATTGATAACATTATAGCGTACACGGATTACACCCCACCTGCGCCTGTTGCAGCAGCAGGAGCGTCTGCTCAACCTGTACAAGCTTCCTCTGGAATAAGCAACACCCTTATTCTAGCAGCNTTATCACTAGTTTTTTTAGTTCTTGTTGTGATGTTGTTTTTGGTTCAAAAAACCTTAATTCGTATTGCAGCTGCCAGTGGAGTTGACATAACGCCTCCAGCTAAACCTAAAAGAACACCTATCTGGTTAGCATTTGTTCAAAATCAATTTTTGGTTATGATTAGCGTTATTCTACTTCTTTTGAGTAGTGCTTATTTCGTATATGGATTTTTTATGCAAGTTGGAGTTGATCAAGGTTATATGCCTGTTCAACCGATTCATTACTCTCACAAGATCCATGCTGGAGCAAATCAAATAGAATGTAAGTATTGTCATTCCTCAGCGCGTGTTTCCAAACATTCGGGGATACCTTCTCTGAATGTATGTATGAACTGTCACAGGAACATCGCAGAATACAATGGTGAGGAAGATTTAGAAAATGGTTACACAAAAGACTTTTATACCAAAGAAATTAAAAAGTTATATGCCGCTGTAGGTTGGGATGAAACCAATCAAGCTTATACAGGAGAAACACAGCCAGTAAAATGGGTACGCATTCACAACTTACCCGATTTCGTTTATTTCAACCATGCGCAGCATGTAGAAGTTGGAGAAATTGCATGTCAAAAATGCCATGGACCTGTTGAGGAAATGGAGATTATGTACCAATATTCACCGTTGACTATGGGATGGTGTATTAATTGCCATAGAGAAACAAATGTGAAAGTTGAAAGCAATGAATATTATGCTAAAATTCATGAGTCTCTTTCGAAGAAATACGGAGTAGAAAAATTAACAGTTGCTCAGATGGGTGGCTTAGAATGTGGAAAATGTCACTATTAAAAGGNGATCAAGAAAGATTTATGGCATCAAATAAGACATACTGGAAAAACATTGATCAACTCGACCCTGAGAATGTAGCAGTTAAAAAGTTGGAACAAAATGAGTTTGTTTCTAAACTTCCAGAAGATTTTTTAAGCGATGAAAAAACGCTAGAAGAAAGTAGTACCTCACGACGTGATTTTTTGAAATATGTTGGGTTTAGTACAGCAGCTGCTACACTTGCAGCCTGTGAAGGACCTGTCATTAAGTCCGTTCCTTATGTTGTTCAGCCCGAACAGATAAGGCCAGGTATAGCAAATTATTATGCAACAACAATTGCAGACGGTTTTGACTTTGGAAGTATTTTAATTAAAACAAGAGAAGGAAGACCAATTAAAGTAGAGAGTAATTCAGAGGCTCCTACATTAGGTATCGCAAATGCACGTATTCATGCTTCTGTTTTATCACTTTATGACACGATGCGTCTTCAAGGACCTGAAGCAAATGGCGATGAAGTAAGTTGGGATAATTTCTACTTACAGACAGGCGCTATGTTGAAAGCGTTAGCAGCTACAAATAAAGAAGTTGTTTTAATAACTCCAACATTAGCAAGTCCAACTTCACACAAAATTATAGGTGATTTTGTTACTGCTTTTCCAAATGTAAAGCATGTAATATATGATGCTATCTCATCAGATGATGCGCTCAATGCTTATGAAAAACATTACGGAATTAGAGGTCTAGCGGACTATGATTTTTCTAAAGCTAAAACCTTGATTGCTATTGACGCAGATTTTCTGGGTGACTGGCAAGGAGGTGGCTATGCTAAAGGCTATGCTGCTTCAAAGGTTCCACATAAACATCATGGCAAAGCGGAAATGCTTTGGCATGCTCAGTTTGAATCAAACATGTCCTTATCAGGGGCAAATGCAGATCATCGAGTTCCTTGTTCACCAGGAGAGCAAAAAAATATTTTAGCCTATATATATGATAGTCTAATAGGTTCTTCGTCTAGTGGTACTTTATCCGCTACGTTGAAAGAAGCTGCAGATAAAGCTGTAAGTGAGCTTAAGGCTGCTGGTCCTGATGGAGTAATTATAACTGGAATTGAAGATGAAACGGCTCAGAGTATAGTTTTAGCGATCAATACACTGCTAAAAAGTAATGCTTTCCAGCCGGAAAGCCCTAAGCTAATTCGTCAAGGAAATACGGTTGCAGCTCATAAAGCTTTTGCTGATATTCAAAGTGGTGCAGTTAAAGGTTTAATTACCATTGGAGTGAATCCAATTTTTACGACAGCAAATGGTGAAGCTTTGGCAGAAGGAATAAAAAAATTAGAATTTTCTTTAGCTTTTGCTTCTAAAAAAGATGAAACTGCTGCCGCTTCTCAATTTGTTGCGGCGACTCCACATTACCTTGAGTCATGGGGAGATTATGAAATGAAAGCGGGACATTTTGCACTTGCACAACCCACCATTCGACCTTTATTTGACACACAACAATTTCAAGATGTCTTGTTGAAATTGTCGGGTCAGAACACAAAGTACTATGATGTAATCAAGGCGCACTGGAACGAATCAATTTTAGGTTCAAGTTCTTGGAGTAAAGCCTTACATGATGGTTACTTCTCTACTGACTCATCTATAGAAAATATTACAGCTGATTTTTCAGGATTGAATACAGCCTCTCTTCGTAGCGCAACCTCCCCAGAAATGAGTCTGGTTTTATATACCAAGACAGGTATGGGAGACGGGCAACAAGCAAATAATCCTTGGCTACAAGAATTTCCAGACCCTATCACACGCGTGAGTTGGGATAATTATTTAACCATTTCTATGGCTGATGCCAACAGATTAGGTTTAGTAAACACAAATACTGCTAATGGTGCATTGAACGGAAGTTATGCTAATGTTACTGTAGGTTCAAAAACGATTAAAGTTCCTGTTATTGTTCAGCCAGGTCAAGCAAAGGGAACCGTTGGCTTATCTTTTGGATATGGTGAACGTATGGGGCTAAAACCCGAAATGCAAACCGGAGTAAATGCCTTTGGATTATATGAAGGTTCTCAAAAAACTCAAGCAGTTCAAATTCAAGTTGCAAGTGGAGAACATGAGTTCGCATGTGTTCAGTTACACAATACCCTAATGGGACGTGGAGACATTGTAAAAGAAACTACTCTTGAGGTATTTAACACAAAAGACAAAAAGTATTGGAATGCAACCCCTCAGGTTTCAAAAAACCATATTGAATTTGATGTCACTTCACCTGAAGTTGATATGTGGCAAGAGTTTGATCGAAGTATTGGTCATCATTTCAACTTGTCAATTGATTTGAATTCATGTACGGGATGTGGCGCTTGTGTTGTTGCATGTCATGCTGAAAATAACGTTCCTGTTGTTGGAAAAGCGGAGGTACGTAAGTCACGCGATATGCACTGGTTGCGTATTGATCGGTACTATTCTTCTGCAACAAGTTTTGAAGGAGATAACCAAACGAAAGATGCAATTTCTGGAATTGGGGACTCTTTAAGTACTTTTGGTGAAATGGAGCAAGCCTCTGCAAATCCGCAGATTGCTTTCCAACCCGTTATGTGTCAGCATTGTAACCATGCCCCTTGTGAAACTGTTTGTCCTGTTGCGGCATCATCACATGGAAGACAAGGTCAAAATCATATGGCTTACAACCGATGTGTTGGAACCCGTTACTGTGCAAATAACTGTCCTTATAAAGTACGTCGTTTCAACTGGTTCTTGTACAATAAAAATGATGAGTTTGATTATCACATGAATAATGACTTAGGGCGAATGGTATTGAATCCTGATGTAGTAGTTCGTTCACGTGGAGTTATGGAAAAATGCTCTATGTGTATTCAAATGACACAAAAGACGATTCTTGACGCCAAACTAAAAGGAGAAGAAATTAAAGATGGTACATTCCAAACCGCTTGTTCGAATGCATGTACTACTGGTGCAATGGTTTTTGGTGATATCAATGATAAAGAAAGTAAAGTAGCAGCATTACACGAGGATGATCGCATGTATCATTTGTTAGAGAGCGTGGGTACAAAACCCAATGTAATGTATCATGTTAAAGTTAGAAATACCGACGAGGTATAATTAGTATAGAAAAATAGACCGTATGGCATCGCATTACGAAGCACCCATTAGAAAACCACTCGTCACGGGAGATAAGTCTTACCATGATGTAACTGTGGACGTAGCAGCTCCTGTTGAAGGAACAGCAAACAAGCAGTGGTGGATTGTTTTTGGAATTGCACTTACTGCTTTTCTTTGGGGAGTGGGTTGTATTATTTACACCATCTCAACTGGGATTGGAACTTGGGGATTGAACAAGACTGTAGGTTGGGCTTGGGATATTACCAACTTTGTATGGTGGGTAGGAATTGGACATGCAGGAACACTTATTTCTGCGGTTCTTCTTTTATTTAGACAAAAATGGCGTATGGCCATCAACCGTTCTGCGGAGGCNATGACTATCTTTTCTGTGATCCAAGCAGGACTGTTCCCAATTATTCACATGGGTAGACCCTGGTTGGCTTATTGGGTATTACCTATTCCAAATGGATTTGGATCTTTATGGGTAAACTTTAATTCACCTTTGTTGTGGGATGTTTTCGCAATATCAACTTATCTATCGGTTTCGTTAGTTTTTTGGTGGACTGGATTGTTACCTGATTTCGCTATGATCCGTGACCGTGCTGTAATGCCTTTTCAAAAGAAAATATATAGCTTATTAAGTTTTGGGTGGACAGGACGTGCGAAAGATTGGCAACGTTTTGAGGAAGTTTCTTTGGTGTTAGCCGGTTTGGCTACCCCTTTAGTACTATCCGTACATACCATTGTCTCTTTTGATTTCGCAACCTCAGTAATTCCAGGATGGCATACTACCATTTTCCCTCCTTACTTTGTAGCAGGGGCTATTTTCTCTGGATTTGCCATGGTAAATACGCTTTTGATTATCATGCGAAAAGTATCAAATTTAGAAAACTACATCACCGTTCAACATATTGAATTGATGAATATTGTAATCATGATTACAGGTTCTATTGTGGGTGTGGCTTATATAACCGAACTATTCATAGCCTGGTATTCTGGAGTAGAATACGAACAATATGCCTTTTTAAATAGAGCAACTGGTCCCTACTGGTGGGCCTACTGGTCGATGATGACTTGTAATGTATTTTCGCCACAGTTTATGTGGTTTAAAAAACTACGAACCAGTATTATGTTCTCTTTCATAATATCTATTGTTGTAAACATTGGAATGTGGTTTGAACGTTTTGTAATTATTGTAACATCACTTCACAGAGATTATCTTCCCTCATCATGGACTATGTTCTCGCCCACTTTTGTGGATATTGGAATATTCATCGGTACGATTGGATTTTTCTTCGTGTTATTTTTGTTATACGCAAGAACCTTCCCTGTAATTGCTCAGGCAGAGGTAAAAACAATATTGAAATCTTCTGGAGAGAAGTATAAAAAATTAAGAGACGGTAATCATGAGTAATAAAGTAGTCCACGCACTTTACGATGACGACGATGTGCTTTTAAGCGCCGTCAAAACCATTCGTTCAGAAAAACATCATATAGAAGAGGTATATACTCCTTTTCCTGTTCACGGTCTAGACAAGGCACTTGGTCTTGAGGATACCCGAATTGCTATTATGGCATTTATTTATGGGTGTATTGGCTTGTGTGTTGCTGTAGCTATGATGAATTTCATCATGATCGATGATTGGCCACAAAATATTGGAGGTAAGCCCAGTTTTTCTTATTTGGAAAACATGCCTGCTTTTGTTCCTATTATGTTTGAATTGACTGTGTTTTTTGCAGCTCATTTAATGGTGATTACTTTTTATATGAGAAGTAAATTATGGCCCTTCAAAAAGGCAGAAAACCCTAACCCGTTAACAACGGATGATAAATTTTTAGTAGAAATTGAACTTCATGACAATGAGAAAGCGCTTANAGCCCTTTTGAAAAAGTCAGGTGCAATAGATGTATCAATTATAGAAAAGCCAGAATAGATGAATTATAAAGGCCTTATCGCGTTACTGATTCTTGTATTTGGAATCCAATCGTGTTCAGACAATTCACGTCCGAATTACCAATATTTTCCTAATATGTACGAGCCTATTGGTTATGAAACCTACGCAGATTCAGATGCATTTGCGAATGGTATTGAAGCACAGGTTCCTGTAGAGGGATCTATTGCAAGAGGTTGGGAACCTTATGATTACCCTGACACAAACGAAGGATATGAAGATGCAAAAGCAAATTTAAATTCTTCTATTGAAAATTCTGAAGCTCATAAAGCGAATGGGAAAGAGCTGTACGGTATTTATTGTGCGGTTTGTCACGGCAATAAAGGTGATGGACAAGGAATTCTGATGACTAGAGAAAAGTTTTTAGGAGTTCCTAGTTATGCAGACAGAGAAATTACCCCAGGTAGTATTNACCACGTATTGATGTATGGTAAAAATGCTATGGGATCACATGCGGGTCAAGTCAATGCAGAAGAGCGTTGGGAAATTGCTCAGCATGTAATGGAATTAAGAAGTAAGCTTGTTAAATAATATTAAGGAAATCGAATGATGTATACCTTTCCAAATAAACTTAGAAATTTAGCAATCGCTTTTATGGTGATTGGTTTCCTAGGTCTTGCATATGGTTTTATAACAGCTCCATCTACTATTGAAGAAGCAAAAGCTATGGTTGCTTCAAGTCATGGAGATGGGCATGGAGAATCACATGATGCTGCTCCAGCTGATAGTCATGGGGAGGAAACTTCGCATGCAATTTCAGAGAGCCACGAGACATCTTCAGAAGAGCATGGAACCACTTCACACGAAGAGGGTCACGANACAAGTCACGACGAGCATCTTTTTCATCAGCTGAGTAATAAACCATGGGCTGCGCTTTATGTAGCTGCTTTCTTCTTCTTTATGATTTCGCTAGGCGTGTTGGCTTTTTATGGAATTCAACGTGCGGCTCAAGCAGGTTGGTCGCCAGTACTTTATAGAGTTATGGAAGGGATCACAGGATATCTTCTTCCTGGAGGTATCATAGTAATTGTAATTTTAGCCTTGTCTGGAATGCACTTCAACCACTTGTTTATATGGATGGATCCAGAGATTGTTGCACACGATAAATTAATTGCTGGAAAAACAGGATTTTTAAACCTTCCTTTTTTCTTGTCTCGTGCTGTTTTCTTTTTAACAGGATGGTCTTTATATCGTTATTTTTCAAGAAAATTTTCATTGGCTCAAGATGAAGCAAATGACATATCAAATCATAAAAAGAATTTTAGAATTTCAGCTGCTTTTTTAGTTTTCTATATCGTAACTGAATCGATCATGTCCTGGGATTGGATTATGTCCATTGACCCTCATTGGTTTAGTACATTGTTTGGATGGTATGTATTTGCTAGCATGTTTGTGTCAGGGATTACAGCTATTGCCTTAGTTACCATTTATCTTAAATCAAAAGGATATTTAGAATTTGTAAATGATTCTCATATTCACGATTTAGGTAAGTTTATGTTTGGGATTAGTGTTTTTTGGACTTATTTATGGTTTTCACAATTCATGCTCATCTGGTATTCTAATATTCCTGAGGAAGTTACCTATTTCATGACACGTATTGAGGACTATAACCTACCTTTTTTCGGTATGGTGGTGATGAATTTCATTTTCCCACTTTTGATCTTAATGAATAGTGATTATAAACGAATCAATTATTTTATTGTAATGGCAGGAATTGTAATCATTTTGGGTCATTATATGGATGTGTTTAATATGATTATGCCTTCAGCTGTTGGTGATCAATGGTTTATTGGAGCCGCTGAAATAGGAGGGTTTTTATTCTTCCTTGGACTCTTCATATTTGTAGTATTTAAAGAATTAACAAAAGCACCATTGTTAGCTAAGGGTGATCCTTACATGGGTGAAAGTGAACGTTTTCATTATTAAAAAATTTAATCGAAAAGATAAATGAATGTTTTATTGATATTTTCTGTTCTTGTTTTAATCGCTATTGCGCTATGGCAAATCA
>JGI26084J50262_1002002_pt1 | contig 10880 bp, 7 predicted proteins | sample SaaInl6LU_22_DNA_FD_50262 | JGI IMG/M metagenome (IMG submission 50262) | reverse complement strand
ACTAAATTATTATTTCAAGGAGGTGAATTTGGGCAAACATCAGAATGGAATTTTCAAACAAGTTTAGATTGGCATTTATTACAATATGATGTGCATAAAGGTGCTCAAAGTCTAGTTAAAGATTTAAATAAATTCTACAAAAAAGAAAAGGCTTTATTCGAAAAACAATTTTCACCTGAAGGATTTGAGTGGATAGATCATGGAGATCATCAAAACTCTGTCTTATCTTATATAAGAAAAGGAGAAAATGAAAAAGATAATGTCATCATAGTTTTAAATTTAACACCTGTTCCTAGAGAAAATTATAGAATAGGTTTACCNAAATCAGGATCATTAAAACAAGTTTTTAATAGTGATGATAAAAAATATTATGGAACAGGAGAGTATAAAAANACAAAATTAACATCAGAAGAAAAAGAATGGAATAATAGACAACATTCTTTAGAATTAACTTTACCTCCATTAAGTATGATTGCTTTTAAATACAAATAATATTTTATATTATTAAAATAGCATAAGTAAGTAATAAAAAGATGATTTTTTTCTCAATAAAAGAAAAAANATCATCTTTTTTTATGGTATCAAAAATTATATTAAAATGCTTAATTAATTAGCAGTTAATGTTTGTTGATTCACTTATTTTTGCACTTAAACGTTATCGTAAAAAACAAGTTTTATATTTCTTTGTAAAACAAACTTTTACGATTTTTACATTGCTAAAAAGTATCGCAAAATGATTGTAAATACAGAGTTAGAACAAAAAGGAAATTTATTTCCATCAAAAATAATCAACTATAAAAAAGACGTAGATAAATTATATTTTACTACAAGTAATAATGTAGTTTTACAGCTTACTGTTGTTAGAGACAGTGTTGTAAGATTTAGATATTCTACTACAGGAAAATTCGACAACGATTTTTCTTACGGAATTACAGTACATGCTTCAAGAGGATATAGTTTTTTAAAAGTTACAGAAGATGAAACTCATTATATAGTTGCTACTAAAAAACTAATTTGTAAAGTAGAAAAATCTAGCTTACAAGTTAGTATTTATGATGCTTTAGACATGGTTTTAATTAACCAAGATGAAATTGGTTTTCATTGGGAAGAAAGCTATCAATATGGAGGTGACATTGTAAAAATGAGTAAAATCTCTCAAAAAGCAGAAAGTTATTATGGTTTAGGTGATAAACCTGTTGATGTAAATTTAAAAGGAAAACGTTTCGAAAATTGGGTAACAGACTCTTATGCGTTTGGTAAAAATACAGACCCAATTTATAAAGCTATTCCTTTTTATACGTCAATTCACGACAATAAATCGTATGGTATTTTCTTTGATAATACCTTTAAAACCCATTTTGATTTTGCACAAGAAAGAAGAAATGTTACCAGTTTTTGGGCACAAGGTGGAGAAATGAATTATTACTTTATCTACGGACCTCAAATGTCTGATGTAGTAGCCAATTATACAGATTTAACTGGTAAACCTCATGCATTACCTCCTTTATGGGCTTTAGGATATCACCAATGTAAATGGAGTTATTATCCAGAAAGTAATGTCAAAGAAGTAACTAGCAAATTTAGAGAGCTTCAAATACCTTGTGATGCCATCTATTTAGACATCGATTATATGGATGGTTTTAGATGTTTTACTTGGGATAAAGAGCATTTTCCAGAACCCAAAAGAATGGTTAAGGAATTAGAAGATGATGGTTTTAAAACCGTAGTTATTATAGATCCAGGTATTAAAATTGATTTAGAATACGATGTTTTTAAAGAAGCCTTAGATAAAGACTATTTCTGTAAAAGAGCTGATGGACCCTACATGAAAGGAAAAGTTTGGCCTGGAGAATGTTATTTTCCAGATTATACCAAACCAGAAGTTAGAGAATGGTGGTCTGGTTTATTTCAAGAATTAATAGAAGATATAGGTGTTAAAGGTGTTTGGAATGATATGAATGAACCTGCTGTAATGGAGGTTCCTAATAAAACCTTTCCAGATGACGTTCGCCATGATTATGATGGAAACCCATGTTCTCATAGAAAAGCTCATAACGTTTATGGTATGCAAATGGCGCGTGCAACGTATCATGGATTAAAAAAATACTCTTACCCAAAACGTCCTTTTGTAATTACAAGAGCAGCTTACTCAGGTACTCAAAGATATACTTCTACTTGGATGGGAGATAATGTTGCCACTTGGGAACATTTAGCAATTGCCAACAATCAAGCACAAAGAATGGCTATGTCTGGTTTTTCTTTTGCTGGTTCAGATATTGGTGGATTTGCAGAACAACCACAAGGTGAATTATTTGCAAGATGGATTCAATTAGGTATTTTTCATGTTTTTTGTAGAGTACACTCTTCAGGAGATCATGGAGATCAAGAACCTTGGGTTTTTGGTGATGAAATAACTGATATTGTAAGAAAGTTTGTAGAAATAAGATATCAATTATTACCTTATTTATACACTGCTTTTTGGAAACATATTAATAATGGTACTCCTATTTTAAAATCTCTGGTATTATTTGATCAAGAAGATCCTCATACACATTATAGAAGTGATGAATTTGTTTATGGAGAACATATTTTAGTTTGCCCTATTCAAGAACCAAATGCAAAAGGTAGAAGAATGTACATACCAAGAGGAAATTGGTATAATTTCTGGACAGATGAAGTTGTTGAGGGTGGTAAAGAAATGTGGGTAGATGCAGATTTAGATAGCATGCCTATATTTATAAAAGAAGGTGCTGTTATTCCTAAATATCCTGTACAACAATATGTTGGAGAGAAAAATTTTGATGAAATTACCTTAGATGTTTATTACAAAATAGGCAAAGAAAAATCAGAATTATATGATGATGCACATGATGGATATGACTACAGAAAAGGTAGATATAGTCTAAGAACTTTTAAACTAACAGGTAAAAAGAAAGAGTTTATTTTACAGCAACACAAAGAAGGTAAATTTGATGCACCTTACTCTAACTTTAAAATAAAATTCCACAATTTACCTTTTACTGTTAAAAAGGTACAAATTGATAATGTTGATATTGAATTAAATGGATTAAATTCTAAAGAACACACATTAACTATCAATAAAGAATTTACAGAGTTACATTTATTTGGCGAATAACTAAATAATGTTAAAAAATAAAAAAGTCTCCAAAATGGAGACTTTTTTTGTTTTAGATGTTGGGGAAAATTTAATTTTTTTGTGCCACCTAAATTTCTTTTTCTTAGCTAACTGATTTTTTCCATAGCATTTCTAATTCATAACAATTAATCTTTTTCTTAGCTATTTTAACGCTGCTTTATTTTTTCTTTTTCCTACTACAAAGATAAAGAAGCAATACAGTTTCAATTAACCCATACCATTTAAAAATTAACTCAAATAAAAAAGCCTCAAAAATGAGGCTTTAAATTTGATTATAGTAAAATAGTTAAAAACCATCTCCTAATTCTTTAAGTTTTTCTGTATTTTCTGCTAACATTAATTCATCAATAATTTTTTGAATGTCACCATTTACAATATTAGACAAATCGTATAATGTTAAACCTATTCTATGGTCTGTAACCCTACCTTGAGGATAATTATAAGTTCTAATCTTCGCACTTCTATCACCAGAGGTAACCATTGAACCACGTTTTGCAGCATCTTCTGCTTGCTTTTTAGCTAGTTCTAAATCATATAATCTAGAACGTAAAACTTTAAAAGCTTTCTCTTTATTTTTATGCTGACTCTTTTGATCTTGGCATTGAGCTACTAAGCCTGTAGGTATATGCGTTAAACGAACTGCAGAATAAGTAGTNTTTACAGATTGACCTCCAGGACCTGATGAACAAAAGAAATCTATTCTTACATCTTTAGGATTAATTTCTACATCAAACTCCTCTGCTTCTGGAAACACCATACATGTTGCAGCAGAAGTATGCACTCTACCTTGTGTTTCTGTTTGTGGTACTCTTTGTACACGATGTACACCAGCTTCGAATTTTAAGGTACCATAAACATCTTCTCCAGTAACTTCAAATTGTATTTCTTTAAATCCACCATTAGTTCCTTCTGAATAGTCTACAGTAGAAACTTTCCATCCTTTACTTTCGCAATATTTAGAATACATTCTAAATAAATCTCCAGCAAAAATACTTGCTTCATCTCCACCTGTACCNGCTCTTAATTCTACAACTGCATTTTTAGAATCTTCTGGATCCTTAGGNATCAACATGAATTTAATTTTCTCTTCTAATTCAGGAATTCTAGCATTGGCTTCATCCATTTCCATTTTAGCCATTTCTACCATTTCTGCATCAGAGCCATCTGCTATAATTTCTTTAGCTTCTTCTATATTATTTAGTAAAGATTGATATTCTTTACCAATTTTTACTACATCTCCTAAGTCTTTATATTCTTTACTTAATTGTGCATAACGCTTTTGATCAGCAATAATATCTGGCTGAATAATAAGGTCAGAAACCTCATCATAACGTTGTTTTACAATTTGTATTTTTTCTATCATCTTATCCTCGTTTCTTNGTTTGCGAATTTACAATTTTTATAGCTATATTTGGATAGATCAACNTTTTTTTATGAGATTACTACTTTTATCTATTTGCTTTCTTTGTATAGTTTCTTGTGATAATAATACAGAAAAAACTAAAAATCCTGCTTTTCTAATTGGTAATTGGAAACGTTTAAATGACAAACCTGGGAGTCAAACATTTGAAAATTGGAATTCAGATTTTAAAGGACTAGGCTACACTATAAAAGATGGTAAAACTACATTTAGCGAACAATTAAGTATTATTAAAATTAATGATACTTTACATTTACAAGTAGTTGGTGTTAATGAAAACCCAACACTTTTTAAATTCACAAAGCAAACAGATACTTCTTTTGTATGTGAAAACCCACAAAATGAATTCCCAAAAAAAATAACTTATTTAGTTGATAACAATCAACTAAAAGCTATTGTACAAAATGATGATTTTAGAATAGATTTTATTTTTGAGAAAGAAAACTAGTATTCAAAAACACCAAACTCACTTTTTATTGTAAGTCTTTTCTTATCAGAAGCTTCAACTTTACCTATAATTTTAGCATCTACATTAAAAGATTTTGAAATAGCAATAATATCTTCAGCTATTTCTGGAGATACATAAACTTCCATTCTATGACCACAATTAAATACCTGATACATTTCTTTCCAATCTGTTTTTGATTGCTCTTGTATCAATTTAAACAAAGGTGGAATTGCAAACATATTGTCTTTTACAATGTGCAAATCATCAACAAAATGCAAGATTTTAGTTTGGGCACCTCCACTACAATGAATCATTCCATGAATGTGCTCCGAATTGTATTTAGATAAAATTTCTTTAATTATTGGTGCATATGTTCTTGTTGGAGACAACACTAATTTACCTGCATCAATAGGAGAATCTTNAACCTCGTCTGTTAATTTTATATTTCCTGAATATACTAAATCAGAGGGTACAGCTGCATCAAAACTTTCTGGATATTTATCTGCTAAATATTTATGAAAAACATCATGTCTAGCAGAAGTTAATCCATTAGAACCCATACCTCCATTATATTCAGTTTCATAGGTTGCTTGTCCAAAACTTTCTAACCCAACAATTACATCACCAGCTTTTATATTCGCATTATCTATAACATCAGAACGTTTCATTCTAGCAGTTACAGTAGAATCTACGATGATAGTTCTNACTAAATCACCAACATCTGCAGTTTCTCCTCCAGTTGAATGAATGGTAACTCCGAATTTTTTTAAATCATCAATTAATTCTTCTGTTCCGTTTATTATAGCTGATAAAACTTCACCTGGTATTTTACTTTTATTACGTCCTATAGTTGAAGATAGCATGATGTTATCTGTTGCTCCAACACATAATAAATCATCAATATTCATGATTAGTGCATCTTGTGCAATACCTTTCCAAACAGATAAATCTCCAGTCTCTTTCCAATACATATAAGCTAAAGAAGATTTTGTNCCTGCTCCATCTGCATGCATTATTAAACAAAAGTCTTCGTCATTTGTTAAATGATCTGGTACTATTTTACAAAATGCTTTTGGAAATAAACCTTTGTCTATATTTTTTATAGCATTGTGTACATCTTCTTTAGAGGCAGAAACACCTCTTTGCGCATATCTTTTAGAAACTTCTTGACTCATGGTAATATGTTGAACTGCAAATTTAGGGTTTTCAAAAAAAAATCCTACTGTAAAGTAGGATGTTTTATTTTATCTTGTAAACAATAATTCTCTGTATTTTGTTAAAGGCCAAATATTATCATCTACCATAGTTTCTAATTTATCACAATGATATCTTATTTTATCAAAAAATGGCTTTACTTTATTACAATAAGCTTCTGCTGATTTTAAACCTTCTAATTGATTTGCTTTTTTTCGTTCATCAATCATTTTTAAGGTTAAAGCATTAATTTCTGTGATATGATTAGAAATCGTCATGATTAATTCTATCTGCTCTTTTGCAATTTTTTTATATTCTTCTCCAAATATTTCTTTTAGATTTTTTGTGTTTTCTAATAAAGTATTTTGATAGTTTATAGCAGTAGGTACTACATGATTTCTTGCAATATCTCCTAAAACTCTACTTTCTATCTGTAAACGTTTCGTATATTCTTCTACATCAATTTCAAAACGAGCTTCTAGTTCAATTCTGTTCATTACATCCATTTCTTCAAACAGATCAAAAACTTGTTTAGAAATCTTTACTTTTAATGCTTCTGGAGTTGTTTTATTATTACTTAAGCCTCTCTTTTTTGCTTCTTTTTCCCAAGAAATACCATAACCATCACCTTCAAAACGAATTTTTTTAGAATCTTTAATGTATTCTCTTAAAATATTAAAGATAGCCTCATCTTTTTTAAGACTTTTCTTATCTATTAATTCATCTACTTCAAGTTTAAACTCCTTTAATTGTTTAGCTACAATAGTGTTTAAAACAGTCATTGGAATTGCAGAATTTGTATTAGATCCTACAGCTCTAAACTCAAATTTATTACCAGTAAAGGCAAATGGTGAAGTTCTATTTCTATCAGTATTATCTAGCAAAATTTCAGGAATCTTACCAATAATGTTCAATTTTAAATCTGTTTTTTCTTGAGGTGATAATTTACCTTTTGTTACATTTTCTAATTCGTCTAAAACTTCAGAAAGTTGACTACCAATAAAAACAGAAATAATTGCTGGTGGTGCTTCATTAGCTCCTAATCTATGGTCATTACTTGCAGATGCAATAGAAGCTCTTAACAATTCTTCGTATTTGTAAACAGCCTTAATTGTGTTTACAAAAAAGGTTAAGAATTGTAAATTCTTCATAGGAGTTTTACCAGGACTCAGTAAGTTAGTTCCATCTGAAGTAGATAAAGACCAATTATTATGTTTACCTGAACCATTTATACCTGAAAATGGCTTTTCATGAAACAATACTTTAAATTGATGTCTTTTTGCAATTCTACCCATAATATCCATTAACAATGAATTATGGTCTACTGCTAAATTGGCTTCTTCAAAAATCGGAGCTAACTCAAATTGATTGGGAGCAACTTCATTATGCCTTGTTTTTACAGGAATACCTAACAACATACTTTCTTGCTCTAAATCTTGCATAAAACTCATTGCTCTTGTAGGGATACTTCCAAAATAATGATCATCTAATTGTTGACCTTTAGCAGGTGTGTGTCCTAATAAAGTTCTTCCTGTTAACATAATATCAGGTCTTGAGTTTGCTAATGCTTCATCAATTAAAAAATACTCTTGCTCCCAACCTAAAGTAGCATTTACTTTAGATGCATTTTTATCAAAATATTTACAAATAGCTGTTGCATGATTATCTATAGCTTGTAATGCTCTTAATAATGGGGTTTTATTATCTAAAGCTTCACCTGTGTAAGAAACAAAAATAGTGGGTATACATAATGTAGTTTCATATACAAATGCTGGTGAAGTTGGATCCCAAGCTGTATAACCTCTTGCTTCAAAAGTATTTCTAATACCTCCATTTGGAAAACTTGATGCATCTGGCTCTTGTTGAACCAACTGTTCTCCATCAAACTTCTCCATAGCTAAACTACCATTTATAGATTCGAAAAACGCATCATGTTTTTCTGCTGTGGCTCCTGTAAGAGGCTGAAACCAATGTGTATAATGAGTTGCGCCTTTAGACATTGCCCAATCTTTCATGCTTACTGCAACTTGATCTGCTATTTTTCTATCAATCTTTGTTCCTTTTTCAATTGCATTCATTACACTTTCATATGCAGATCGAGTTAGGTACTGTTGCATAGCATGTTTATGGAAAACATTTTTACCAAATAATGAAGATCTTTTTTCTTTTTCTACAATTTTTTTTGGACTTCTTTTTAAGGTTTCTTGTAATGCAGCAAATCTAATTGTTGACATAATATGATTTTTTTATAGTATATTTTATTTTTATTACAAAGATACCCTATAAAAATTAGGGATAAAATTATTTTTAATTACTTTTTATTTTTTTACCCCCTTTTTTTTTGATATGTATTTAAATTATATCATTTTTGTACCTAAATTAAGAAAACATAAATAAATTATATTATGGGTAAGTCTAAATTAGAATACATTTGGTTAGATGGATACTTTCCAACTCAAAACATGCGTAGTAAAACTAAAGTTGAAGAGAATTTCAGCGGAAAACTAGAAGATTGTCCAATTTGGTCTTTTGATGGTTCATCTACAAGACAAGCAGAAGGTGGTTCTTCAGATTGTTTATTAAAGCCTGTTGCAATATATCCAGATCCAGCAAGAAGAGATGGTTATTTAGTAATGACTGAGGTTTTAAATGCAGATGGTACACCTCACGTTTCTAATGGTAGAGCTACAATTGATGATGAAGATGATGACTTTTGGTTTGGTTTTGAGCAAGAGTACTTTATTATGGACAGAAAAACTCAATTACCATTAGGTTTCCCTGTTGGTGGTTATCCTGCTCCTCAAGGAATGTATTATTGTTCTGTTGGTGGTAGAAACACACATGGTAGAGCCTTAGTTGAAGAACATGCAGATTTATGTATTGATGCTGGTTTAAATTTTGAAGGAATCAACCAAGAGGTTGCATCTGGACAGTGGGAATTTCAATTATTTGCAAAAGGTGCAAAAAAAGCTGGAGATGAAATCTGGGTTGCACGTTATTTATTAGACAGATTAACAGAAAAATATGGTTGGTATATTGAGTATCACCCAAAACCTTTAGGAAAAGAAATGGACTGGAATGGTTCTGGTATGCATGCAAACTTCTCTAATTCTTTATTAAGAACTTGTGGTTCTAAAGAAGTTTACGAAAAAGTATGTGAAGCATTTAGACCTGTTGTAAAAGAACACATTGCTGTTTATGGTGAGTTTAATGACCAACGTTTAACAGGAGATCATGAAACTGCTTCTATAAATGACTTCTCTTATGGTATTTCTGACAGAGGTGCTTCAATTAGAATTCCAATTATTACTGTAGAGAAAGGCTGGAAAGGATGGTTAGAAGATAGAAGACCAGCTTCTAATGGAGATCCATATAAAATTGCAGGAAGAATTATAAAAACTGTAAAATCTGCAAATGTATAGTAGATTTTAATTATTGATAAAAAAAACTCCGAAGTTTTAATTTCGGAGTTTTTTTATGCATTTATTTTTTTGTTTCTGGAGGATAATTAGAAATAATTTCTTTCACAAATTCTTTAATTCTTTCTTCTTTTTTTTCTCTATTTTGAATTTTTAAAGCACCTGTACCAACTCCTTGCCAAATCAATTCTTTTTTATTTTTATCTATAAAATCTATAAACAAAGTACCTTCTGTATATTGAGAAACATTTACGTTATTCATACCATTATTCCACATCCAAGGGTTCCATCCCCAACCCCAGCCCCAGCCAAAATTGTTTTGATTTACATCTACCCTTTCTCTAGACTTAGTAAAAATACTAACTAGCATATCTGGATTTTCAGACTTTGTTAAACCTTTAGCAGTAAGTTCTGCCTCTATTGCTCTTAAAATTCTTTTCTTATCTAAATCAGAAATATCAGCTTTATCTATTCCAGGTTTAAAAAAAGCAAACGTTTTGTAATTAGTAAAATTAACAGCAGTATCATAATCTGTAGTAACTTTTAATGAATTACAAGATGTTATTAAAATGGCGCCAAATATTAATAAAATTACTTTTTTCATAAGAGATATATTTATGTTAAACTATCAAAAAGCGATTCATCAACTTTATTTGGGAGTGTAACTTTAAGTTGTTTTTCTGATTTCATAGCTCTTTTAATTGCAAAAATTGCTTCATCATTTCTTGCCCAACTTCTTCTAGAAATTCCATTATTTACATCCCAAAAAAGCATTGATTTTAAACGCTTTGTTGCTGCTTTACTACCATCAAGAAGCATGCCAAATCCACCATTTATAACTTCTCCCCAACCAACTCCACCTCCATTATGTATAGAAACCCAAGTTGCTCCTCTAAAACTATCTCCAATTACATTTTGGATGGCCATATCTGCTGTAAATCTTGAGCCATCATAAATATTAGATGTTTCTCTGTAGGGTGAATCAGTTCCTGAAACATCATGATGGTCTCTACCTAAAACTACAGATCCTATTTTTCCTTTTTTAATAGCTTTATTAAAGGCTTTGGCAATTTCTATTCTACCTTCTGCATCTGCATATAAAATTCTAGCTTGTGAGCCTACCACTAATTTATTTTCTTGTGCACCTTTTATCCATTGAATATTATCAGCCATTTGTTGCTGAATTTCTTTAGGTGATTTTTCTTTTAGCTTTTCTAAGACTTTACATGCTATCTTATCTGT
>JGI26084J50262_1001999_pt1 | contig 10892 bp, 14 predicted proteins | sample SaaInl6LU_22_DNA_FD_50262 | JGI IMG/M metagenome (IMG submission 50262) | reverse complement strand
AAATTTTCAAAAAATAATCAATATGGTTTTTAATTGGTGCCACTCCAATAAATATTGATAATCAAATTTATAACCGATCGATACTTATTAATCCTGAGGGAGAAATTGTATCTCACTACGACAAAATCCATATGTTTGATGTTAATTTACCTAATGGAGAAAGCTACAAAGAGTCTGATAAATTTAAAGCGGGTAAAGAAATTGTTTTATCTAAATTACCCTGGGCAAATTTAGGACACTCAATTTGTTATGATTTAAGGTTTCCAAATCATTACAGGCAATTAATGAAAAAAGGAGCTGATCTTTTAACCGTTCCATCGGCCTTTACCAAAAATACTGGTGAAAGGCATTGGCATATTTTACTGCGTTCAAGAGCTATTGAAAACTTTTGTTATGTACTTGCTCCAGCGCAAACTGGAAAACATTTTAATGGTAGAGAAACTTATGGTCACAGTTTAATTATTTCTCCTGATGGAAAAATTTTAGCTGAAAAAGAAAATGGTATAGGTTTTATAGTTTCTGAAATTGATACCGAAAAAGTTAAAAAAATAAGATCTGAAATTCCAAGCACAAGTCTTGATTAGTATTTATCGTAACTTTTAACTTCAGAAATATTCGATCCAGATAATTGATTTATTTTATTTTTTATTTTAGCCCTGTTGTCATTTTCAATATAAACACTTCTAGCTAGTTCAATGAATTTATCCCCAAAATCTTTGTTTCTTTCACAATCTCTTTTCCCATCCTCAATATCCCAAAGCATAGAATTAATTTTTTTTAAATCCTGGTAAAGTGATTGAATTTCTTCAGTCATAGTGACATCTTTTTTTAATGTCATATTTAGACTTTCTAGCTCTTTATTAACAATTTTGATTTTTTCATTATCTTTTAAGTTTTTTTGTTTAATTTCTAGTATTGAGATTTTATCAAGCAATTCCCCTACAGAGATTTCTGCATAAATTTTATTGGCTGAATTCATATCTTATTGATAATAGTTAAATAGTTTATGTCAAATATCTTAGTTATTAAACATGGATCATTAGGTGATATTGTTCAAATATCAGGTGCATTAAAAGATATAAGAAATCATTTTCAAAATAATAAAATTCATATTTTAACAACTATGAAATTTAAATTTTTGTTTGAATCCTGCCCATATATTGATGAAATTATTATCGATAAACGTCTTCCACGATGGAATTTTTTTTATTTATTAAACTTAATTAAAAACATTAGAAGTTATAACTTTGAATACTGTTTTGATTTACAAAATTCTTCTAGAACGAATTTTTACAGAAAAAATTTTAAAATTAATAATTGGTCATCTTCATTAACAATATTAAATCAAGGAGAGAGTAAAAAAGATTTTGATCAAGAGGGTGTTATACAAAGGTTTAAAGTCCAATTAGATCGCTCAAATATTAGTGATACTCAAAATGTTTTAAAACCTGATTTTTCTTGGGCCATTGATGAACAATTTAATANAGGTCATAAAAATTATTTNTTTATAGCTCCTTTTTGTTCNCCNAAACTTCAAAATAAAGTCTGGCCATATTTTAAAAAATTAATTGAGTTATTAAAAATTCATTACNCACAATACAAAATTTTAGCTGCACCNGGACCAAGTGAAATTGGAATGTGCAAAGAATTAGNTTTAGAAATGATTTTGAATAATAATAAACCTACAAATATAAAGCAGCTTGCAAAGATAATTAAAAATGCTTCCTATGTNATTGCTAATGATACTGGTCCAGCTCACATAGCTGCTCATTTAGGCTGTAAAGGTCTGGCTATTTTTGGTCCACATACTTCAGCAAAAAAAGTCAGTATTGAAACAGAAAATTTTCAAGTCTTAGAAGTTCCTGAATTAAAGAATTTAACTGCAGAAAAAGTTTTAGATGTTTTAAAATCTAAAATTCCTACATAAAAAAATATTTATAAAACCCTATGACTGAAAAAGGGATTTGAAGTGCAAAGTTAGTAAGCACTGCCTTATCCTTGTTGATATAGCCGTGTATCGTCCAAGCAATAATACCAGGCCCGTGAAAAAAAATATTTAATGGATAAATATTTAGGTACATCAATAATATTCCAATAAAAACTAAAGCTGTTCCTAACCATTTTAAATTTTTTTTTATAAATTCCATTTAATTAATATATGAGATCCAAGTATTTTTTGATTTGCAAATCCCAAGAGAATTGTTCAGAAAATAATTTAGCTTTCTCACCCATAAGTTTATAATTATTATTTTCCATCATTTGTGTTAAACTTTTGTAAATTTCGTTGTGGTTTTCACCATCGCATAACAATCCAGTTTCACCATTTTTAACGATATCTGATGCTCCGCCAGTAATTCCTGCAATAGATGGTGTCCCAAATTTTGCAGCTTCTAAATATGAAATTCCAAAACCTTCAACAGATTTTCCTGCTTGAATTGACGGCATCACAAAAAAATCTGCAACTTTAATTAATGAGTTTTTCATTTCCTGAGTGACATCACTTAAAAACATAAGATTTTGATTAAGCCCTAACTGTTTACTTTGTTGTTCTAAGTTTTGTTTTTCATCTCCATCTCCAACAATCACCATTCTAAAATCTTCATATTTTGCCTGAAAATTCTTTAAAGCCAGTAAAGTTTGCTCTAAGCCTTTTCGTTTCTCTAGGCGGCAAACGCTGATTATTTTTGGATGAGAGCTTTGTCCGTAAATATTAATTGCACCATTCTCATCTAAATCTTTATGATCAATCATATCTGTTCCAGGATTAATAATAATAATTTTATTTTCAGGAATACCTTTTTCTATTGCAAGGTTTTTTGTAAAATTTGAATTTGCAATAATAAATTTCGCTTTAGATAAAGAATTGATCATTCTAATATTTAAAGGAGATTTAATTGGATGATTAATTTCTTTTCCATGTATTAAACAAAGTGTTGGGACGGAACTGCAAATATTTTTTGATAATTTTTCTAAACTTTTCCAATGATCAGAGATAAGTGCTGCAATACTTTTATTTTTATTAAAAAAGTCATGAATTTGATTGGCTTTTCTAAATTTTCTTATGAATTTAAAACCTTTAATTCTCTCAATTTCATATTTTTGTTTTTGATCAAATGCTTTGGCATTAGGCTTATCTTCTGCATATACTTTAACAGGTCCATGTTTTGATAAATGGTTTGCTATATCAGTCATCAAAATTTGCATTCCACCTAGCTCTGGCAAAAAACTTCTTGTTGTGATTACAAACATTTTATTTCCACTTAATATTACAACCCATACTCGGATTTTGTTCTTGTGGCCCTTTTCCAGTGTCCGAGATAGCAATCATTGCTTTTAATAATTCATTCTCACTATCTTGAATAGGTGTTAGATCTTTCAATGCTCGCAATCTGCCTCGGTATTGAAGCTCGAGATCTGAATTGTATCCAAAAAAATCAGGCGTACATACAGCTCCATATTCTTTTGCAATATTTTGAGTTTCATCGATTAAATAAGGAAAATTAAATTTATTTACTTTTGCAAAAGTTTTCATGTTTTCAAAACCATCTTCTGGATAGTTTTTTGTATCATTTGACATAATAGCTATAGAATTAATATTGTAATTTTTTAATATTTCTGCAGTTTCAGAAATTTCTTTTGCAATAGCTTTAACGTAAGGACAATGATTACAAATAAACATAATCAGAGTTCCTTTTTCTCCCATTAATGATTTTAGATCGTAATTATTTTCATCAATATTTTTTAAATTAAAATCTTGAGCCTTTTCTCCAAAATTACACAAAGGTGTTTTTTCAAGTGCCATAAATATTTTTTTAATATATACGTTAAATATGATTCATCAACTTGGAGACAAAAAAATCACTCGAGATGGAAATAATTGGATTGCTGATAGCGCTAAAGTTATTGGTGATGTACATTTAAAAAATGATAGCAGTGTTTGGTTCGGAGCTGTTTTAAGAGGAGACATTGAGAGAATTACGGTTGGAGAGGGATCAAATGTACAAGATAANAGTGTTTTACATACTGACCCAGGCTGTCCAATTAACATNGGTTCAAATGTAACTATNGGACATCTTGTAATGCTACATGGCTGTACAATTAAAGATGACAGTTTAATCGGCATTGGGGCGATCATTTTAAATAAAGNTGTTATNGGTAAAAACTGNATTATTGGAGCCAATTCTTTAATTGCAGAAAACAAAGAAATACCCGATGGATCTTTAGTTATCGGTTCTCCTGGAAAAATTATCAGGCAGTTAAAAGAAGAAGAGATTAAAGCTGTTAAAGAAAATGCAGAGCATTACGTTCAGAATTGGAAAAATTTTGAAAAAAACTTTAAGTAGTTAAGGTGTTAACCAATCGGTTATAATTTCTTGATCTTTAATTAAAATTTTTGCTCTACGATGACCTTGTGAAGCAAGGTATAACCATTCCATCTCATTGATTTTGCTTTCAATTACACAAAAATTATCAAAACCAATTTCTGTATCTTCAATATTAGGGTTTTTCCCCTCAAGTTCTTTTGGATAGCCAGGATGCGGTGTATCAGAAACTGAACCTGGTGCCTGAGAGGCTAAATAGCATTTTCGACTTATAACTTGTGTTTTTTTCCAAGCTTCTTTCGTCACTTCATCTTGATAGTGGATTGTGGCAACGCCTTTTGCCCGTACCTGGATTTTTCTCTTTTTATTATAAAATAAAAAATAAATATTATTATTATTTTTAAGAGCGCTAATCTTGGAAGATCTTAAATCTGTGTGAAATCTTAAAACTCTTTTATCTTTAAAAGCACCTCGTAAAACAACAATTCTTCCATCTGAGAATTCACCTTTATTTACAATAACTGTAGGCAATCTAAAGTCTTCAGATCGATCAACAACGCCTCTAGCTAACAAGGTCCAGATTTCATCAAAGATTAAATCTTTATTATTATAAAAATCTGGAACTTGTTCGCTCACTAAATTACTTTTTTGGAAGCAGGGTGATTAGGCTTGAAGTATCAAATCGATTTCCACCATTTTTTTGAACTTCAGCATAATATTGATCAACAATCTCAGTCACGGGTAACTTTGATCCATTTGATTTTGCTTCTTCCATTGCAATGCCCAAATCTTTTCTCATCCAATCTACAGCAAAACCATAATCAAACTTATCTTCAATCATCGTTTTAAATCTATTTTCCATTTGCCAAGATTGTGCAGCACCTTTTGATATAACCTCAATAACATCTTCAACATTTAGTCCAGCGTTTTGACCAAATCGAATTCCTTCAGATAGAGCTTGCACTAAACCTGCAATACAAATTTGGTTTACCATTTTTGCAAGCTGTCCACTTCCAGCACTTCCTAATAATTTAATTTTTTTACTATAACAATCAATCACTGGTTCAGCTTTTTCATAATCTGACTCTTCTCCTCCAACCATAACAGTAAGAGCTCCATTTTCAGCTCCAGCTTGTCCGCCAGATACAGGTGCATCTAAAAAACCAAATCCTTTTTCAGTTGCAATGTTAAAAAGTTCTCTTGCAACTTTTGCAGATGCTGTAGTGTTATCAATAAAGACTGCACCTTTTTTTACATTTTGAAAAGCACCCTCTGGTCCAGTTGTAACTTCTTTTAAGTCGTTATCATTACCAACACATGTAAAAACAAAGTCAGCTTCTTTTGCTGCTTCTGCAGGTGTTGACGCTGTCTTTCCTTTATAAGTTTGTGCCCACTTCTCAGCTTTCGCTGCAGTTCGATTATAAACTGTTACATCATGACCAGCTTTTGATATATATCCAGCCATTGGAAAACCCATGACACCTAAACCAATAAAAGCTACTTTGTTTGACATTTAATACTCCTTTTTAATTATGTTTAATTTTCAATTTTTAAAATCAAATTTTCAATACCTTCTATTTGGTTTCCTGATGACTTTTTGTTCAAGTTTCGGGCAAACTTTTTTTTTAGGTATTTTTAATCCGTTTATAAGGGAAGATTTAAATTTAAGCCACTCTGAATTTGGCGGTATTTATTCTGCCGCCACTCTTGTGAGTAGTTTAACGATTATATGGTTAGGTAAAAAAATTGATGATTTTAAATTAAGAAATTTTGCAATTTTTGTTTGTATTAGTTTATTTTTTGCAGCAGTTTTTATGAGTCAGTTATCAAGCCTAGTACATTTATTNCTAGCCATTTTTTTNCTAAGACTTTTTGGTCAAGGACTTATGAGCCANACCTCAAGCACCGCNATGGCAAGATACTTTGATAAAAATAGAGGTAAGGCGCTTGGTGTAGCTTGGTTGGGTTTATCATTTGGTGAAGGAATTTTACCAGGTCTTGTTATTTTTTTATTGAATTATTTAGTATGGAAAAAAATATGGATTACTATTGCAGTTTTCTTAATTGTTTTTGTTTTGCCTTTAATTGTATTTTTACTAAAAAACTTTGAAGATAACTCTGTTGAACAAGAGCAATCAAAAAAAAGTGAAAACATTAAAAATTGGACTAGGCAGGAAGTTTTAAAAGATTTAAGATTTTATTTTTTATTACCAGCTGTTTTGTGTCCTGCATTTTTGATTACTGGAATATTTATCAATCAAATATATCTTTTTGAAAATTTAAATTGGGGGATAAACTTTATTGCACCAAGCTTTACAGCTTATGCAATTTTTAGTGTTATATCTCTACAATTATCAGGATTTTTAATTGATAAATTTAGTGCTTTAAAAATATTACCTTTTTATTTAATTCCAATGATACTTGGATTATTATTTTCTCTGTTTTTTAAATTCGCACTATCTCCTGTTATTTTTTTTATTTTAATGGCGATTACAAATGGGACATCCAATGTTCTGTTAACCTCAACATGGTCAGAGATGTATGGAACAAAACATTTAGGTGCAATTAGATCTATTACGGTGTCTCTTATGGTTTTTTCAACTTCATTATCACCATTTTTATTTGGGTACTTAATTGATTTTGGATTTAACGCAAAAGACATCACCTTATTCATGGTTATCTATGCTTTATTTTCAAATGGCTTACTTTTACTAAGATTAAAGAGTTATAAGCCGGTCATTAACTCTTGAATTTTTTTATCAAAATCATTATAAGCCCTGCAGCATGGCAAGAGTCACAGTTGAAGATTGTTTAGAAGTCGTTGATAATCAATACGATCTCGTAATTTTAGCAAAAGAAAGAACATTACAAATTGGAGCAGGGGATAAACCTATGGTTCCAGAAGATAATGATAAGAAGACTGTTTTATCTTTAAGAGAAATTGGCGATAAACTTTTAGATCAAAAATCTTTAGAAGCGCAAACCATTGATCGAGCTAGAGAGCATCCAGAAGATGCTACCGAGCAAGAAGAGTACGATGCACCTGAAGGCGATGCGTTTGAAGAAATTTATAAAGGTGAAGTTTCTAAATCGGGTCAAGCAATATTGCCATCTAAGCGATCTCGAAAAGTCCCATCTCAAAACATGAAGTCAAATGATGATGTTGATGATGAAGAAGATTTTTCAGATGAAGTATCTTCAGACAGTAGCACTGAAGAACAAAGTTCTTAATTATTAAATTCTTTTAAAATTTTTTCTCGATGTTGGTCTAAGTCTGGGATGTCGCCGCGAGTTTTACCATCTTCATAGGATGACATTTTAATTGGATTTCCAGCCATTTTAAATTCTCCAATTTTATTATGCATTGCACTTACAATCATATTTCTAGCTTGAGTCTGGGGGCTTTCAACCGCTTCTTTTATATTGTTAATAGGGCCACAAGGAATTTTTTTATCTTCTAGTATTTTACACCATTCAGCTGTTGTTTTGTTTTTAAGTTTTTCTTCTAATATTTTTTTTAACTCTTCAATATTTTCATTTCTTTTTGAATTCGTGTTAAATTTTTCATCTTGATACAAGTTAAGGTCAAAAATTTTACACATACCTTCAAAAAGCTTATCATTGCCTGCAGCTATAATAATGTGACTGTCTTTTGTTTTAAAAGCTTCAAATGGAGCAATAGATGGATGTCTTGATCCCATAGGTTTTGGAATCTCACCTTTAGATAAATATCTTGCAATGGCATTTTCTAAAATTGCAATTTGGCAATCAAGCATTGCCACATCAATATACATGCCTCGTCCTGTTTTTTCACGGTCATACAATGCAGCGTTGATTCCAATCGCGGTAAATAATCCTGCTGTAATATCGCCAATTGAAGTTCCAACTCTTGTAGGTTCACTATTAGGTTGACCCGTTACACTCATTAAACCACCCATACCTTGAACAACCATGTCATAAGCTGGCAATCCTTTAAGNGGGCCTGTCTGACCAAAACCTGAAGCGGATGCATAAATAAGTTTTGGATATTTTTCTTTTAGATCATCCCAACCATAACCCCACTTATTTAAAGTTCCAGGTTTAAAGTTTTCAACTAAAATGTCAGCTTTACTTAAAATTTTTTCAAAAATTTTTTTATCTTCATCAACTTTTAAATTAAGAGCGATACTCTCTTTGTTTCGATTAAGAGACATAAAGTATGCAGATTGATCTTCAACGAATGGACCAAAGCCTCTGGAGTCGTCACCAACTTCAGGCGCTTCAACTTTTATAACTCGGGCTCCAAGGTCAGATAAAACCATAGTACAATAGGGTCCAACCAACACTCTTGTTAAATCTANTACTAATAACCCTGATAAAGGACCTTTATTTGGCATAAAAAATTGTTTGAACTTAATAACAAAATATAGTTCAATGGCCAATTAATTTAACAACAGGGGAGATATAAATGAAATTTAAAAAATCATTTATCTATTTATTTGCAGCTATTTTCTTATTTGCTGGAGTAGGTGAGTCTTTTGCTAAAACACTTAAAGCAAGTCACCAATGGCCAGGTACAAAAAGAAAAGATGGCAAATTCGACGTTCGTCACGAAATGGTACAAATCATTGCAGACGAAATGAAAAAAGCAAACGTTGGAGTAGACATTAGAGTTTACCCAGCTAAATCACTTTACAAACCAAAAGAGCAGTGGAAGCCGATGACAACTGGTCAGTTGGATATTTCTGCGTTTCCTTTAGCATACGCTGCTAAATTTCACCCAGAGTTTGATATTACATTAATGCCTGGAATGGTTAAAAACCATAAGCATGCATTAAGAGTAAACAGCTCACCAATGATGAAAACAATTAAAAAAATCATCAACGATGCAGGTGTTATTGTTTTATCTGATGCTTGGTTAGCAGGTGGTTTCGTATCAAAGAAAAATTGTATTACCAATCCAAGTACTGTTAAAGGTCAAGTTTTCAGAGCTGCAGGTAAAGCATTTAACCAAATGCTTGAAGGTGCGGGCGCTGGTATTCAAGGAATGCCATCATCTGAAATTTACAATGGTCTTCAAACTGGAGTTCTTGATGGAGCAAATACTAGTTCAGGAAGTTTTGTATCTTACAGAATTTATGAACAAGTTAAATGCGCAACACCTCCAGGTGATTATGGATTATGGTTTATGTATGAGCCAATTCTTATGTCAAAGAAGTCATTTGACGCTTTAACTCCTAAGCAACAAAAAGCTTTAATGAAAGCTGGNAAAGTTGCTGANNAGTATATGACAAAAGAAGCGGCTGGTTTAGACACNACTATGGAAAAAGCTTATAAAAAAGCTGGTGTTAAACTTGCATACATGNCTAAAGCTGATTTTGATGCTTGGTTAGCAATCGCTAAAAAAACATCATATAAAANCTTTGCTGAAAAAGTTCCAGGTGGTCAAAAATTAATTGACCAAGCTTTAGCAGTAAAATAAGAACTTAAATTAATACCCCTGCTTTTTTGCAGGGGTATTTTTTTGTATGGCAGATAAATTTATTCAATTAACTGAGAAGATAGCAAAACTATGCGGAATATTTGCTGCTGTATGTTTATTATTATCAATTGTCTTAATTACAGAATTAGTTTTTGAACGTTACATTTTTAGGAACGCCATCACTTGGCAAACTGAATTAGTTACTATGTTATTAGTTGCATCAACCTTCATTGGAAGCGCATATGTTTTGAGTGAAAAAGGACATGTGAATATGGAATACCTTTATTCTTTTATGTCCGAAAAAGGTGTTACAAAATTAAAAATTTTTACAGATACATTATGTTTAATTTTCTTTCTAACTTTACTTTATGTTAGCGTAGAAATTACAGCTGACGCTTTTATTAACAATCATAATACAGGGACTATTTGGGGACCACCACTTTGGATACCTTATTCGTCCATGTTGATTGGAGCGGTACTTATGACGATGTCATACATCGCAGAATTAATTAAACTTTTTAGGAAATTAAAGGAGCTATAATGGAATTTATCACAAACATGGATCCTTTAATGCTTGGTCTAATTGTTGGATTATTTACCGTTGCAATGTTATTTTCCGGAATACCTATTGCATTCGGACTTTGTTTTACCTCTCTAGTNTTTTTATTTTTAGCTGANGGTTTTCAAATTTTAGGCGTTTATGCAGAAACNTTTTATGCTGGTTTAAATTCATTTGTCTTACTTTCCATTCCAATGTTTATTTTAATGGGAATGGCTGTTGCTAATTCTCCTGCAGGAAAAGATCTGTATACAGGTCTTGACCGTTGGTTATGGAGATTGCCAGGTGGTTTAGTTATTTCAAACATTGGAGCTTGTTCAATTTTTGCGGCTTTAAGCGGATCAAGTCCAGCAACTTGTGCTGCCATTGGTACCATGGGTATCCCTGAAATGAGAAAACGAGGATATTCTGCTGAACTTGCAACAGGATGTATCGCAGCTGGTGGAACCCTTGGAGTTTTAATTCCACCTAGTATTGTTTTAATTGTTTATGGTTTGGCAACAGGAACTTCAATTGGCCGTTTGTTTTTATGTGGAGTCATTCCAGGACT
>JGI26084J50262_1001996_pt1 | contig 10906 bp, 10 predicted proteins | sample SaaInl6LU_22_DNA_FD_50262 | JGI IMG/M metagenome (IMG submission 50262) | reverse complement strand
GCTTTAATTTCAGCAAGTAACAATATGTCTTCTTGATGATTATCCAACTCTAACGCTTGATTAAGTGCTTTCTCTGCTAAGATTGCATTGCCTGAGTGAAAAGCAACGTGAGCAAGTGTTGAATATAACACTGCATTTTGATTATCTTTCTTGATCCATTTTTCTAATAGTTTAATCGCCGCAGTTGGTTTGGGTAACTGCAATAATTTGAATAACGGCAGTAAGGTTNTTTCGGGCCCTGATTTTTGTGCGGTAACCAGTGCTTTTTCAGCTTCTTGGTGCATCCCTTGAGCAATCAATTGTTCAATGTAAGCTTTTTGATGCGGGATCTCTTTTTTATAGCCACGGGGGAGTTTTTGCCATTCTTGCATCAGTTCATTGGCACCATCTCTATTGGCAATCTCAGCGAAGTCGGCTTTCGATGCTAGTTCAGCCCAATAAGGATAGCGTTGACCTAATGGCTTTTTCCAGCCACTTTCTAACCGTTCACGTAGTGCGTGCCACTCGCCAGCCGCAGCTAATGCACTCGCCCAGGTCTCGATGACATTGGGTTTTTGTTTTTGCTGAATAGACAAAGAATCAATAATGCTGAGTGCTTGCTTACCATTATTCTGACTAATTTCAAAACGCGCCATATTGAGTTTAGCTGCAAGCTCACTGCCCTTGATTGCTGCTGCTTGCTCCCAATACTGCATCGCTTTTACTTGATGACCTTGTTTGGCTTCAACGTCTGCCAACGCTAATAAATTGATACCGTCAAAATCGGCTTTAGTCGTCTTACTTAGCCATTTCTGAGCTTGATTTAAATCTCCTTCTGCTAACGCTTGCATTCCAGAGGTATAAAAACGTTGACGACGACGCTCTCCCCAGCTTCCGAGCCAATGATGTGATCCTGAGATCGCTCCTACTATTCGTTTAACTGCCCATTCAAGCACCAGAAAACCAATAACAGCGATAAAGACCATGATCCCTAAGCTAATGACGCTCATTTCAATCGTGGTGTGCTTTAGAGCAATCAGCACATAGCCTTTTTCACCGACTAAATTAGGCCCTATCATCAGCCCGGCTACTAAAAATACTAATAACAATAGGACTCTTATCATGATTATTGGCCCCCTGCGAAGAGGGTCTGGATACGCTGCTCGATAATTTCAGCTAATGGTTGCTGGGCATCTAGTTGGCTTGGCAATTTTCTAGAAGTATCGATTAAAATCAGTTGCTGGAGTGAATCTATATATGCTTCGACTCCTACATTATCTAATTGATAATGGGTAATCACAATATCTAGACTTTGTTGAAGTGCCTGTTGATATAATGTCGTTTGATGATTTAGAACCGCTTGTTGAGCATTTAATAACGCGAACTTGAGCTGCTCGCGTGCAAGCCATTGCTGCTTTGTTGAAATAAATGGCGTGATTTCTGCGCTGCGTTTTTCAACTGATATAAAATCATCAACAATTGCATTCCAGCTTGATTTTAAGTTAGCCTGCCAATCTGTGACATCATCACTGAGTTCAGTCTTGGTTTCAGCCATCTCTGCCTCTGGCAGTTTTAATGTTTCTAGCGGTAAATTGTCGACTTGTGCAATAAGCGCTGAAACTGACAATGCGATCGATTCGGTAGAGACTTGATTCACTTGCTGTAAAGTTTGGATATCTTTAGCTAAAAGGGCACGAATTGGAAGTAATGATGCATCGGCAAGGTCTGTGATTCTTACATCAGCAGATTTAAGTAACATAATTGCACTTTTAACATCGCCTTCTAACCATAATTTCTTGCCTGCTAATTTAACTAAATAATCAGCTTCAGCTAATAACCAATCTGCTGGACGACGGCCAGAAACATCGGCAATGCGCTTAGCTAGTCCTTCATTTTTTAATGCATTTAAATTACACGCTGCGCTAAATCATCTAAGTTTTTAATCTGTTGTATCGAGGTATCAGTTAATTCTGATAATAATGTTTGCTGTTCAATATTCTGCGTTTCAGTTGCTACGAGTGTCGATGATAGTTGTGATAAGTCCGCATTTATAACTCTCACAGCGTTTTCTAATGCGATGATTTTAGGGTTCGGTTGCGTTTCTTGGTTTTGTTGTTGCATCCAATACCAATAGCCAGCTGCTGCGAGTGACAGAATTAATATGAGGTTAAAGAAGCCTAAAAACCATACGCCTTTATGTCCATTCCCTTTAGTATCATGAGAGGTGTCGGATGGTACCGCCGTTTTCGTCGTTTCAGGCTCATTTTGAGAGCGCTCAACTACCGTCGCTTCTATAATATCGTTATCTGATGCCCCAGATGAATTTTCAGGGGTATCATTAATTGCGTTATTATCTGCTTGGTCCTTCGCATCGGCTGCCATGCTTTACTCCATTAATTGATTTATATGCGCTATTAGTGCCGCGTCATCCGCACTTTGTGAGATAGAAATTTGTTGATTCGGTATCCCTAGCTTTAAAGCATACTGCGCTATTCTAGGACTCACTACTACCCATTTTAGTTCAGTTAGCCAAGAATGTGGATAAATATCAAAGGCTAATTGTAATTGTTCGTTACTCGTTGCAGTTATACCTGTTATATCAGTAACTTGCCACGCTTGTGTGCTCACAGGGTTATTCAGCGTTATACGTTCATATACAGTACATTCGGACACTACCGCACCACGCTCGCTTAGCGTATCACGCAAAGTTTCACGTCCCCCTAAGCCTTTGACAATGACAATGCGTTGCTCCGTCACATCTGATAATGACGGTAGAGATAATATCCCTTCACTCGTTTGCTGGTGTGCCAATGGCATCATTAGCTGATGGTTATTACACCAGAAAGGATATTGATGTGTCCATTGTGCTAAAGTCTGAAATGTCGATTTCCCAACGGCATACACATACGTATGACTGGATAAGTCGGGCATAAACGGCAAAGCAAATTGGGCGGCCATCTTACTAGTGAAAATGACGTTATCAACGTGGTGGAAGTTAACAAGATGGACCTGCTCTGCAATATCATCTCTAGGCAAGATTGTTTGGAGCGCTAGGCCAATCGAAGGTATTCCTGCTTGTTCAAACGCGTGCTGTGAAGAATCAATCTTATGTTCAGGTCGCAGCACTAACCACATTTGATATTAACCTAGTTCAACGGCAGCAAGAATATCCGCTGCACCTTGCTCTATAAGTTGTGAAGCGATGTGTTGACCGAGTTGGATAGCTTGTTGAATATGGACTTCTTCAATTTGTTCCAGTGGGCTATTGAGTGTCACAGAGGTATCTGTGATGTCATTCATCATTTCTTCCGCAGTTTTAGCTAATATAACGCTTCCATCTGATTCAAGTAACACACTGCCGTCAACGGTTGCCACTAACCCTTTTAAATATAATTCACGATAACCATCTTGACTGGTCTCTAGGGTAGCAAAACTCCCAATAGGTACCTGGCAACCTCCTTGAAGCTTGGCGTTCATTGCGCGCTCTGCCATCACACGGATGGTGGTTTCTGGGCAAGCTAAACATTGTAATACATCAATCAGTGCTAAATTATCATCCCGACACTCGATACCCACTGCCCCTTGACCTACGGCAGGTAAACTGGTGAGCGGATCAATCTCTGAGCGGATACGATCATGCATTTTTAGTCGAATCAAACCGGCACAAGCCAGAATAATGGCATCATATTCACCGGCATCAAGTTTGGCTAAGCGGGTGTTGACATTGCCCCTTAAATCTTTGATTGTTAAATCAGGACGACGGGCGCGCAGTTGCGCTTGGCGACGTAATGAGCTGGTTCCAACTACGGCACCTTTGGGTAAACTATCTATATCATCATAAGTATTTGACACGAACGCATCAAAAGGGTTTTCGCGAGGACAGATGGCGTGCAAACCAAACCCTTCAGGAAACTCAACCGGCACATCTTTCATAGAATGCACTGCGATATCTGCTCGGCCTTCTTGCATTGCTACTTCAAGTTCTTTTATGAATAAACCTTTGCCACCCACTTTAGCTAGAGGGGTATCTAGAATTCGGTCGCCCTTAGTGCTCATTGGCACCAAATTGACGCTCATGTCAGGGTAGTGTGCCTTTAATTGGGCTTGAACATATTCAGCTTGCCACATAGCGAGTGGACTCTTGCGGGTAGCGATATTAATAGTGGAGATTGATGTACTCATTAAAATTGCGTTTCCGTTGCATGATAGTGATTAATAGAAATGACCAAATTTAGCTTATGGCGCTAGTACTTTTTGTAACCATTGACTGATGTGACCGACTTCTTCAGGGCACACATTATGTTGCATAGGGTATTCATGCCATTTGGCGTTATATCCTAATTCATNAACACGCGCAAAAGCGGCCTTACCCATGGTCACAGGAACGACGTCATCATGGCTACCATGAGCGACCATNATCGGCACAATACGAGAAATNTGACTGTGTTCTTTNGCTAATGATTCTGGCTCTGCCATATACGTGGATAAACACATGATCCCAGCAAGGGCTTCCTCTAAACGTAAGCCTAAGTGATAGGCAATAACACCGCCTTGAGAAAAACCGGCTAACACGATATCACGTGCAGGAATACCAGATGCAATTTCAGCATCGATAAGCGCTTTGACCTGTTCTGCCGACTCGAGCACACCTGGCATGTCAGCGCGCGAGTTAAAATCCATGCTTTTAATGTCATACCAAGCACGCATGAGCATGCCATTATTAATGGTCACCGCTCGGTTAGGCGCATGAGGGAAAATAAACTTTACGCCTAATTCATCAGGGATATTTAACGCAGGGACGATAGGTGCAAAGCCATTGCCTGAATCACCCAGTCCATGTAACCAAATAACAGTTGCGCGATGCTCGCTTTTCGCCTCAACGACGACACTAGGTAATAAATCACTCATGAGTTAGCTTAAACCTAACGCAACAGGTTGTTCCGCCTGTACTGTCATTGCTGCATCTAAGAATGCCCAAAATTCACCAGCGCCGCGTTCATCAATCCACAAACCGTCTTCATAATTAAAGTGATGACCATTAAATTTGGTTGCAACCCATAATTGAAGTAACGGCTCTTGTTTGTTTAACACCATTTTTGAGCCATTTTCAAACGTTAATGTCAGGATACCTTCGGCACTTTCTGTNTCAATATCAACAGGGTATTCGTCGAGCACTTCTTCGATGGATAAAAGTAATTGGTCGACTAGTTCATGGTATTGGCTTTCTGTAATTTGTGCTGTCATGCGAAGATACCTTTTATAAAATGCGGAAAATCCGGAATTGGTTAATGTTACCATTGTTTGTATAATGCAATCTATTGCCTCGGGTCAAAAATACTAGGAATTCACCATGACAGACGTAAATTTACCCCCACCCAAGCATTTGGGTCACTTGTTTGTAGTCTCAGCACCCTCAGGTGCGGGTAAATCGAGTTTAATCAAAGCATTATTGGCACAATATAGCTCTCAGGCGAATCCGCTCAAAGTGTCAGTATCCCACACTACCAGACAGCCACGAACGGGCGAAAGTGATGGTGAACATTATCATTTTGTCGATCACAGCCAGTTTGAAGCCCTCATTGAACAAGGTGCCTTTTTTGAATATGCCAAAGTATTTGATCATTATTATGGTACCTCTCGGTTAGCAATTGAAAATACGTTAGAGCAGGGTGTTGATGTATTCCTTGATATTGATTGGCAGGGTGCGCGTCAGGTCAAAGCACAATATCCTCAAGCGCATTTAGTGTTTATTCTGCCGCCAAGTGTGAGTGAGCTAGAGCGTCGTTTAATTGGTCGCGGACAAGATTCAGATGAGGTGATTGCTCGTCGGATGCGGGATGCGAAAGCTGAAATGTCACATGTTGATGAATTTGACTATGTACTTATCAATGATGATTTTGAGCAGACATTGCAGGCATTTCATGCGATTGTATTGGATAAACGTCAAGCATTGACCCATCAATCGTTACGCCACGCACAGTTACTTACAGATTTATTGAAAGACTAATTAAAGACTATCACTGGCGGTATAATTGGTGTACAATCTGCGCCCATTTTTTAAAAAATAACCTCACTTTCGGAGAATGTTATGGCTCGCGTAACTGTAGAAGACGCTGTTGAACAAATTGGTAACCGTTTTGATTTAGTGTTAGTTGCTGCTAAACGTGCTCGTCAAATTGCTACTGAAGGTAAAGAACCTATGGTTGACATGGGTAATGATAAGCCAACAGTAGTCGCACTTCGTGAAATCGAACAGCAATTAGTGACTGCCGATTCTTTAGAAGCTGCTGAGATTGCGGAACAGCATCAAGCAGAACAAGCAGAATTTGCATCAGTGGCAAATATTCTTAGCGAATAATCCCCCAAGTACTGGCATCGCAAGTGATTTACACGTATTCTTAGGATAGTGTGATAAACCAATAACTTGTGATGCTACGTGTACTTATTTGAAGGTCTAAAATCCAAAGTCTCCGCTTACCTACCAGATGACAAAGTGCAGCTGGTGCAAGAAGCATTCGTCCTAGCGAATAATGCTCACGATGGGCAAATGCGCTCGAGTGGCGATCCCTACATTACTCATCCTGTCGCAGTAGCGGGCATTTTAGCCGATATGCATTTTGATCATGAAACGCTCATGGCCGCATTATTACATGATGTCATCGAAGATACGCATTATTCTCAAGAAGATTTAGCCGATAATTTTGGTGATGTCGTAGCTGAGCTAGTAGAAGGCGTTTCGAAGCTAGATAAAATTAAATTCTCCAACAAAGAAGAAGCGCAAGTCGAAAACTTTCGTAAGATGATGATGGCGATGGTTCAAGATATCCGCGTTATTTTGATCAAACTCGCTGATCGTACCCATAATATGCGGACATTAGGGGCGCTGCGACCTGACAAACGTCGCCGAATTGCGACTGAAACGCTAGAAATATATGCTCCGATTGCACATCGCCTTGGGATCCATGACATGAAAAATGAATTGGAAAACCTCGGCTTTGAAGCCATGTATCCCATGCGTCATCGTGCGCTTCGTAGTGCGGTAAAACAGGCACGAGGTAATCGTAAAGAGATTATTGATAATATTTTTGGTGAGATCCGTGCACGCCTTGATGAACATGGACTGGGTGCTGTGGTTACCGGTCGCGAAAAACATTTGTATTCGATTTATCGAAAAATGCGCAACAAAGAACTCATGTTCAATGAAGTGATGGACATTTATGCCTTTCGCTTAGTATTTGAATCGATTGATGAGTGTTACCGTGCGTTAGGTGCCATGCATGGGTTATATAAGCCGATTGAAAATCGCTTTAAAGATTATATTGCTATCCCGCGCACCAACGGTTATCAGTCCTTACATACTTCGTTAATCGGCCCGCATGGGATCCCTGTGGAAATTCAAATTCGCACCAAAGATATGGATATNATGGCTGATAAAGGTGTTGCCGCGCATTGGTTATATAAAACACCAGGCGATAAAGATACTTCTTCACAGCTTAAAGCAAGAAAATGGATGCAGTCGTTATTAGAGTTACAACAAAGTGCAAGCTCATCGTTTGAATTCATCGAAAATGTAAAATCAGATTTATTCCCTGATGAGATTTATGTTTTTACGCCTAAGGGCACTATCATCGAATTACCGACTGGTTCATGCGCCGTTGATTTCGCTTATGCTGTTCACTCAGGAGTAGGGAATACGTGTGTCGGGGTAAGAGTTGATCGACGTAATTACTCATTATCAGAGCCGTTACAAAATGGACAAACCGTCCAAATTATTACTTCACCTAGGGCAAAACCGAATGCGAATTGGTTGAACTTTGTGGTGAGTGCTAAAGCGCGTGCGAGTATCCGCCAATACTTACGTAAACAACAAACTGAAGATGCTTTAAGCATGGGAACGCGGTTATTACGTCATGCGCTAGGCCACACTAATTTAGATAATATAGCNCCTGCAGATATTGCGCGAGTGGTAAAAGAAACAAAGCATACAAGCTTTAATGCATTACTTGAAGATATTGGTTTGGGGAATGAGCTCAGTGCGATTATTGCACGTNGATTGATTGGCGATAGTGAGTCACTGGCCGATACTAAAGTCGATAAAGTCGCTATTAAGGGTACTGAAGGGTTATTAATGCATTATTCAAAATGTTGTTATCCCATCCCTGATGATGAAATTGTTGCGATTTTAAATCCAGGAAAAGGCATGATGATTCATCAACATGGCTGTACCAATATTCGTAAACTGGCGAAAGAAGAGCCCCAACGAGTACTTGCGATGGAGTGGAGTGATAATGTAGAAGGCGACTTTAAAGTATCTCTACGTGTAGAGCTCATTAATCATCAAGGCACTTTAGCTAGCTTAACTAATACCATCACTATGTGTGATTCAAATATTATTAATCTTGCGACCGACGAGAAAGAGAGCAACGTATATTTTGTTGATATGGAGATCACGACCCGCAATCGTGTTCATTTTGCCGATATTATGCGTAAGATCCGTCATATGGATCAGGTCCAAAAAGTCTCGCGTCATAGTCAAAATAAACATAATTAACCATCATTAGGAAAATTCCCATGACTAAATCTGTCATTCATACAGATAATGCTCCTGCCGCTATCGGCACTTATAACCAAGCCATAAAAGCTGGCAGNACTGTTTATCTTTCTGGTCAAATTCCATTAGTACCTGCTAGTATGGAAATGGTATCAGATGATTTTGCAGAGCAAGCTCATCAAGTATTTAAAAATTTATGTGCCGTATGCGAAGCCGCAGGTGGCGATATTAATGACATGGTCAAAGTGAATATCTTCTTAATCGACTTAAGTCATTTTGCTACAGTGAATGAAATCATGGCGCAATATTTTAACACCCCGTATCCTGCACGAGCAGCAGTGCAGGTTTCTGCATTGCCAAAAGCGGCGCAAATAGAAATTGATGGCGTTATGCAATTACCTGAGTAACGAATGGTATGACCCCGACACGTTTTGAACGCATTAAACAGATGCTCATCCAGCGTCAAACAGATCTTACTGTGCTGATGGAAGAAGTGCATAAACCNCATAATGTGGCTGCATTGATTCGAACTTGTGATGCCGTTGGGATCCATGAAGCTCATGTCGTATGGAATCAAAATTACAGTTTGCGAGTCGGTACCTCTTTAGGTGCGCATCACTGGGTCGGCATGCACGAGCATAGCGATATCGAAANGGCTATTGCGCATCTTAAAGGTCAAGGTATGCAAGTATTAGTGACCAATTTATCCGATGATGCGGTAGATTTTCGTGAAGTGGATTATACGTTGCCCACTGCGATTATACTGGGGCAGGAAAAGTTTGGCGCTACTAAAAATGCGATTGCGTTAGCAGATAAAGAAATTGTCGTGCCGATGGTAGGCATGACGGTTTCACTCAATGTATCAGTAGCTGCGGCGGTGATTTTGTATGAAGCGCAGCGACAACGTGAAGCCGCTGGGATGTATGAAACGATGACACTACCAGAAGCAGAATGCCAACGTCAGCTCTTTGCTGGCGGTTATCCGCAGTTATACCAGCAGTGCCGTAAATTAGGGCTTGTGTTACCCCAGATTAATGATGAAGGTGATATTGAGGCGGATGATGCTTGGTGGCATGCAGTACGACAATCCCCCGTAGAAACGTCGGATCCATCAACCTCCTAAAAGGAAAATAGTGTGAGCCAGAGTTTGCCTGCATTAGGTCATCAGCCCATTACTGCGCTTAAAGGTGTTGGGGCAAAGGTGGCTGAAAAACTCCAAAATTTAGGGTTAAGGACCGTTCAAGACGTCTTATTCCACTTACCTCATCGTTACGAAGATCGGACACATATTTATAATATTGTAGATTTATATCATGGTATACATGCGACTATTCAAGGCGAAGTGATTCAAAGTGATATTGTGTTTGGTCGACGCCGAGCACTTGTTATCAAAATCAAAGATGCGTCAGGTATTATTACTTGTCGATTTTTCTATTTCTCTGCTGCACAAAAAGCCCAATTAACTCCTGGTACCCAAGTTCGCGCGTTTGGTGAATATCGCCGAGGCAAACATGCCTTGGAATGTGTCCATCCTGAATATAAAGTTGTTAATCCAAATGATGTAATGCCGGTGGCTGAAAGCCTTACTCCAGTATATCCCACCACTGAAGGCGTTAAACAAGTTACCTTGCGTAATTTGACCGAGCAAGCTTTGTTAGCACTAAAGCAAGGGGCCTTGGCTGAACTGATGCCCGATGGTATGTACGCCCAACAATTATCCTTAAGTGAAGCGTTACACATCGTACATCGTCCACCGCCTGATGTATCACTGCATTTGTTTGAAGAAGGAAAGCATCCTGCCCAGCAGCGTCTCATACTAGAAGAGCTAATGGCGCATCAATGTAGCGTGCTGAAGATGCGTGCCAATAACGAAGTCCAGCCTGGCTTTGCCATTGCCCAAGATGACGCTCTGCAGCAAGCATTTTTGCAGACGTTACCTTTTTCACCTACCAATGCCCAAGCCCGCGTAGTGCGTGAAATTCAACATGATATGCAACAACCATATCCCATGATGCGTCTGGTTCAAGGGGATGTAGGATCAGGTAAGACACTCGTGGCAGCGCTAGCTGCACTTAACGTCATTGCTGCTGGCTATCAGGTGGTGCTGATGGCACCCACCGAATTATTGGCCGAACAACACGCCCACAATTTTTCTTCATGGTTATCTCCATTGGGTATTCATGTTGGCTGGTTGGCTGGAAAGCTTAAGGGTAAGGCCCGCGATCAAGTATTGACGGCATTGGAAAGTGGTGATATTAATTTACTTGTTGGTACGCATGCGGTATTCCAAGAAAAAGTACAATATAAGAATCTTGCGATGGTGATCATTGATGAACAGCATCGATTTGGCGTACATCAACGCCTAGCACTGCGAGA
>JGI26084J50262_1001993_pt1 | contig 10920 bp, 10 predicted proteins | sample SaaInl6LU_22_DNA_FD_50262 | JGI IMG/M metagenome (IMG submission 50262) | reverse complement strand
TTTTTGAGTGGTGCAGTGAAAGATAGGTCAGTTAAACTTTTATGGGGAACCAAAGAATTAAACATATTAGAGTAACTAAACGAAAAAACGACTACCGAGCCCTGCAACTTCTATGACTGTTGAATAAATGAGTCCCATATAAGGGAATTCATCTCCTCGGAGGTCTCCTTCAACTCCTCCGGGTAATCCCGAAAGAGACCCAAGAGAAATCGTGAGCACTACGCCAAGAAAGAAAACAAAAGATGCGGTCTTCTTTTCGCCCTCGTTTAGCTGATAAAAAACAAAATACACCACCTCAGCAACGGGATGGAAGCGGTAGCTCACAGAACAGATAGCCTACTGCCTAGCTGGGCGAGGACTACAAGTGTACAGCCCGAGTATTGCCACCAATAGATAAACACTAGACATAAAAAAGCACCACCGCTAGGTAGTGCTTATAATTCATTTGGTGTCAGGCATTTACCAACCCTACCGAACTGCCTGAATGACTAGCAATATTCTTTGTACACTTGCTGCAGGTGATTGGAAATCATCTCGGCACTGCGACCTTCTATATGGTGACGCTCCACAAAGTGAACTAGCTCACCGTCTTTGAAAACGCCAATACTCGGGCTACTAGGAGGGTAGGGAAGAAGGTGCTCTCTTGCTGTGGCCACGGCCTCGCTATCTACACCTGCGAATACAGTGAATAGATTGTCGGGCTTTTTGTCACCGCCAAGTGATGCTACGGCACCTGGTCGGCAGGTTCCTGCTGCACATCCGCATACGCTATTTATTACAAGAAGAGAAGTGCCTTTGGCATTGGCTAGTGCAGTGTTGACCTGCTCAGCATCTCTAAGTTCTGTGAAACCATTATTTGTCAAATCTGCTCGCATAGGAGCTACTAATTCTGCTGGATACATCTTTTTTTAGGTATTTATTGCAAATATGCAACAAAAGCAANGAATGGATTGTTCTGTAAGTATTAAATTTGCACCACTTTTAATTTAAAGAATGACAACACAAACGATGAGCAATTACAAGGTAAAAGACATTTCGCTAGCGGATTGGGGACGTAAAGAGATAAACATAGCCGAAGCGGAGATGCCGGGCTTGATGGCTCTTAGAGAAGAATTTGGAGATAGCAAGCCTCTTGCTGGAGCTCGTATAGCAGGATGTCTGCATATGACAATTCAAACGGCGGTACTCATAGAAACCCTACAAGCACTAGGTGCTGAGGTGACTTGGAGTAGTTGTAATATATTCTCGACACAAGATCAGGCTGCTGCTGCTATAGCTGCTGCGGGCACGGCTGTATATGCGTGGAAGGGTATGAACGAGGAAGAATTTGACTGGTGTATAGAGCAGACTTTGCACGGTTTTGAGGGTGGTAAGCCCCTGAATATGATTCTTGACGACGGTGGAGANTTAACCAATATGGTATTGGATAAGTATCCACAACTGGTAGAAGGCATCAGAGGTATCTCAGAAGAGACTACTACAGGTGTACTCAGACTGTATGATAGACAAAAAGCAGGAACACTTCCTCTTCCAGCTATCAACATCAATGACTCTGTTACCAAATCAAAGTTTGATAACAAGTACGGATGTAAAGAGTCTGCAGTAGATGCGATACGTAGAGCTACGGATGTAATGATAGCAGGTAAAGTAGCAGTAGTAGCTGGATACGGAGACGTAGGAAAAGGTACTGCAGCGTCACTGGCAGGAGCAGGTGCGAGAGTTATCGTTACCGAAATAGATCCAATATGTGCATTGCAAGCTGCTATGGACGGTTTTGAAGTGAAGAAAATGGAGAATGCTATTCCTAGAGCTCAAATAGTANTAACTGCTACCGGTAACAAGGATATCCTTACNGAGAAGCACTTCAAGTTAATGAACGACAAAACGATAGTGTGTAACATTGGTCACTTTGACAATGAGATAGACATCGCTTACCTAAATGATAATTACGGAGATACTAAATTTGAAGTAAAGCCTCAGGTAGATGTTTACAATGTAGACGGAAACGAGCTTATCGTCCTTGCAGAAGGTAGATTGGTAAACTTGGGTTGTGCTACAGGTCACCCATCATTTGTGATGAGTAACTCATTCACTAACCAAACGCTTGCTCAACTAGAGCTGTGGGAAAACAGTGCCAACTACAAAAACGAAGTATATGTACTACCTAAGCATCTAGATGAGAAAGTAGCTGCACTTCACCTTGCCAAAATAGGTGTAGAGCTAGAGGAACTATCTCAAGACCAAGCAGACTACATCGGTGTAGGAATGAATGGTCCTTACAAAGGAGATGCGTACAGATATTAATTCGCAAAGCGAATAATATCAAATTTCAACATAATAAATTTCAAATCCCAATTGCCTAAGGCGATTGGGATTTTTTTTATTTATCTTTGGGATTGTGAGAGTAGTTATTGCATCAAGTGTCGCTTTCTTGTTTTTCGCAAACATTGTGTATGCTCAGGTAGTTACTATGGATGATAGAGAAGAACTAGCTTTTGAGTACATCGAGGATTCCTGTGCGAAATATATTAATATTAATTTACTAGATAGAAAGCCACTAGTCATTGATGATAGAATTTTTAAGTACAGTGATACCACCTGCATTCACTATACTTCCCCTGGTTCAAAAGAAGTTAGAATTCATTGCTATCCTGATTTTGACAATTATGTCTTTAGATATGTTGGAGATTCAATTTCGAACGAATTTCGGATTTCTAACCAAGAAGTTAGTAGAGATACATTCACTTGGTCTTTTTCTAGATTGGTCGTTGACGATAAGAATGATTCGAATGACTCATTAGATATTGATGAGCTTCTTACGTCATTATATGAAGGAGCAGGTTCTTGGATAAGTTTACCGGTTTTTAATAAAAACTGTGACTTAATGATTGTAGAATATGGTCATATCTGTGGAATGCTATGTGGTTATGGCGTAACTATTCTATATGAGTTTAAAAATGGGAAGTGGAATAAAAAGAAAATTCTTGCCGAATGGGTTAGCTAAACTACCTAATCCTACTCACCCCAGTACTCCCCTTGCAACTATACACTGCATCAGCAGATTCTATGTCCTGCAGAGAAACTTGCTTCTCCGTGATAGCAAAACCATAGTTTCTGAGTAGGTATCGTTGGGTAGCTCCGTTTACTCCGCCGCTTTGGAGGCTCGGGATGAATAAATCTTCGCCTTTTTGAATGATAATATTACTGACTAGCTCTTCGCAGATGTGTCCTTTTGTGTTTTGGATGAGGAGATAATCGGCTTGCTGCTCTTGCTTATACTTAGCGGCAAGCACATAGTAGATGCTGCTAAGGCTTTTTACGGTAAGCCAAGGCATCAACGGTTTTGCTTCGGGATATATGGCGAGTGTTCCTTTACGAACTGGTGCAGATTGGAGGTCGGTAGCTAGGTCTAACGAAGTGGGAAGATAAAACGGTTGACTATGTTCTGTAAACGATTGGTCAAAAGCGACTTCGTCGGTTTCGGGAGCATACTTACCTTGTCCATCTCTGAAAAAATTGATTCGTAAACTACCATTATCAGGATATTCAGATGCTAACGCAAAAATGAAATCTTCATCAATGTTGAAAGCAGGATACATGTCGTAAATGACGAGTGCCTCTGCAATGCGATCAATGTGAGTTTCTACTAAGGGTATTTCTCCGTTTCGTGTTCTTATGGTTTCAAAAAAACCGTCACCGTATAAGTAACCTCTGTTCATAGTGTTATGCGAATAACATACCAGCAATGGTTGCCGTCATGAGGCAGGCAAGCGTGCCGCCTAGTAGTGCTCGTAGGCCTAGTTTGGCTAAGACACTTCGTTGGTTTGGTGCTATAGAGCTGATACCTCCTATTTGTATACCTATAGAGGCGAAATTAGAAAATCCACAAAGTGCGTAAGTCATTATTACGACTGATCTATGTCCTAAAGCTCCAACACCGTTACCTGCGATAATATCTTTGAGTGATAGATAGGCAATGAATTCATTAATTACTGTTTTTTGTCCTAGTAGTTGTCCGCTGAGTACTATGTCTTCAGAATTTATGCCAATCACCCACGCCAAAGGAGCAAAGAGGTACCCCAAGATCATCTCTAGGTTAAAGTTGTCGTATATGGTGTTTGCAGCTATTTTCTCATTGAGTGATTGGAAATGCCAAGAACCAATGCCATCAAAGGCACCTACCATATTCACAAGCAAATAGTTAATCATAGCAATGAAAGCCAAGAAGACTAGTATCATTCCTGCTACATTCACAGCTAGTTTTATACCGTCTGTTGTGCCATTAGCTATGGCTTCTAATGGTCCATTGCCCATTTGTTCTTTACTGAGATTTAATTCTGTGTCTACTTCGTCTGTTTCTGGAAAAAGAATCTTAGCACATACGATAGCAGCAGGAGCAGATAGTATAGATGCAGTAAGAAGATGCTTGGCAAATTCTTGCTGAGAGGCAATATCATCTCCTCCTAAAAAACCGATAAATGCGGCAAATACTCCGCCTGCTATGGTAGCCATACCGCCTGTCATTAAGCACAATATTTCTGACTTGCTCATTTTGGATATGTATGGTTTTACGACCAAAGGAGCTTCTGTTTGTCCTACAAATATGTTAGCGGCTGCAGCTAGACTCTCTGCTCCCGATAGACGCATAGTTTTACTTAAAATCCAAGCAAAACCGTAAACGACCTTTTGCAGAATGCCCAGATAGTATAAAAGTGAAGTGAGTGCAGAAAAGAAAACCACGGTAGGCAATACCTTGAAAGCAAAAATGTAGCCCATTGTCTTGCTGATTTCGGGGTTAGACGTAACTAGGTTGCCAAAGATGAATTCCGCTCCGATGTCTGTAAAGGATAATAGCTGCGTAAAGAAATTAGCGAGGTAAGAGAATATATCTGACAATGAAATCTCGGTAAATGGAATTTCTACTTCAGAAAATATAAGTAATCCGAGTACGAGCTGTATACTGACTCCTGCTAGTACAAGTTTCCAATTTACTTTTTTCTTGTGCTTGCTAAAAAGAAAGGCTATGCCAATAAGTATGATTAAGCCCAGTAAACCTCTTAGTATTTCCATCTAATTTTTTTAAAGCGGTAAATATAAGGTTATCCATTAGTTGAATTCGTAAATTTTGGATATTGACCATTCACATGAGATGCACATTCTGAGCATTCGCCCATTTAAGGTGAAGTAATCAGACGCGTATTCTCGGTTGTTTTTACCGAGTCTATTCTTGTGTTCGACTAATAAGCAAGAGTACTATGACTTATCTTTGCACTCAGCTTATTAACTCAATATGCACGAACAAACACCTTATACTCCAATTAATAAAGTACGAATAGTCACCGCTGCCTCGCTTTTTGATGGGCACGATGCTGCCATCAATGTGATGCGTAGAATCATACAAGCTACGGGCTGTGAGGTAATACACCTAGGGCACGATAGAAGTGCTGAGGAGGTAGTAAATACTGCCATACAAGAGGATGCCAATGCTATAGCTATGACCAGCTACCAAGGTGGTCACAATGAGTATTTCAAGTACATGCGAGACTTACTCAATGAAAAAGGAGCGGGTCACATCAAGCTCTTCGGAGGAGGAGGAGGCACTATCCTTCCTTCTGAGATAGCAGAGCTAGAAGCATACGGTGTCACCAAAATATATCATCCAGACGATGGCAGAGCAATGGGTCTGCAAGGGATGATAAACGACTTGGTGCAGAAATCGGATTTCCCTACGGGTAAAGACTTAACGGATGAAGTAGAGGAGTTCCGAGCAATGAATAAAATGTCGATAGCGAGAGTCATCTCTGCTGCCGAAAATTTTCCGGAGGAAAATAAATCATTACTAGAAGGTATAAAGGCGGAGGCTAAAGCCATAAAAACTCCAGTACTCGGTATCACAGGAACAGGTGGTGCGGGTAAGAGTAGCTTGGTAGACGAATTAGTGCGACGTTTTCTGCTTGATTTTACAGATAAAAACATTGCTATCATATCGGTAGATCCTTCTAAACGAAAGACAGGTGGAGCTTTACTCGGTGATAGAATCCGAATGAATAGCATTCGAAATAATCGCGTTTATATGCGTTCGTTAGCTACCCGTCAGGCTAATTTGGCACTTTCGGCTCATATAGATTCGGCCAAAGACATACTAAAAGTAGCGGGTTTTGATTTTATCATCTTAGAAACATCGGGAATAGGCCAAAGCGATACAGAAATCACAGACCATTGTGATGCTTCTTTATATGTAATGACACCAGAGTATGGTGCGGCTACACAGTTAGAGAAGATAGATATGTTGGACTTTGCAGATGTGATAGCTCTTAATAAGTTTGACAAGCGAGGTGGACTAGATGCACTAAGGGATGTGAAAAAGCAGTTTCAGCGTAATCACGTCCTATTTGACCAAGATCCAGATGAGATGCCGGTATACGGCACTATCGCGAGTCAGTTCAATGATCCGGGGGTGAATTCACTCTACGCTCAGTTGATAGATACTATAAACGAGCGAACAGGAGCAGGGTTTGACTCNAATCTAGTGGCGGCTAACGAGATGTCGGAGAAGATATTTATCATTCCACCAAAAAGAGTGCGATACCTCTCTGAGATAGCCGAAAACAATAGAGCCTACGACAAATGGGCAAAAGAGCAGTCTGCCATAGCTCAGAAACTATACGGAATCAAGAAAACCATCAGCACCATACAAGAATCCGAAATATCGGATGCAGATAGACTGATAAAAGACCTAGAAGAAACGTACACCAAAGTAGCCTTGGATTTTGATCCGAAACTACAACTGGTAATAGACGGATGGGACGCCGTAAAAGAATCCTACGCCAATGATATCTACACCTACCTAGTGCGTAATAGAGAGATAAAGGTAGAGACGAAAACAATCTCACTTTCACACCAAAAAATAAGTAAAGTATCGCTACCAAAGTATGAGGCTTGGGGAGATGTTCTGCAGTGGAATCTGCAAGAAAACGTACCGGGTAAGTTTCCATTTACCGCAGGTATCTACCCGTTCAAACGTCAGGGAGAAGACCCGACTAGAATGTTTGCCGGAGAAGGAGGACCAGAGCGTACCAACAAGCGTTTTCACTACCTCAGTAGCAGTATGCCAGCCAAGAGATTGTCTACGGCATTTGACTCGGTTACGCTATACGGTAATGATCCAGACCACAGACCAGATATCTATGGTAAAATTGGGAATGCGGGTGTGAGCATCTGCTGCCTAGACGATGCCAAAAAACTATACTCCGGATTTAACCTAGCACACGCTATGACCTCTGTGAGTATGACTATAAATGGTCCTGCACCTATGCTGCTTGGATTCTTTATGAATGCAGCTATCGACCAGCAGTGTGAGCTCTACATCAAAGAAAATGGACTAGAAGCCGAAATTCAGAAAAAGATAGATGCTTACTTCAAAACGAAAGGAAGCGAACGGCCACAGTACGATGGTGACTTGCCAGAGGGCAATGACGGACTAGGGCTAATGCTCCTTGGACTCACAGGAGACAAAGTGCTACCTGCCGATGTGTATGCTCAGATAAAAGCAGACACGCTCAAGCAAGTGCGTGGCACAGTGCAAGCCGATATACTAAAAGAAGACCAAGCACAAAATACGTGCATCTTCTCTACGGAGTTTGCTCTACGCCTAATGGGTGATGTGCAGCAGTACTTTACCGATAATGGCGTACGAAATTTTTACTCTGTCAGTATCTCNGGGTATCACATAGCCGAGGCGGGTGCTAATCCGATTACACAACTGGCATTTACCCTAGCCAATGGATTTACGTACGTAGAATACTACCTCAGCCGTGGGATGGATATCAATGACTTTGGACCGAACTTATCGTTCTTTTTCTCCAATGGTATTGACCCAGAATATGCCGTAATAGGCCGTGTAGCTAGAAAAATATGGGCCAAGGCGATGAAGCTAAAATACGGAGCCAATGAGCGTAGTCAAATGCTCAAATACCACATCCAAACCAGTGGTAGAAGCTTGCACGCACAGGAGATAGATTTCAATGATATACGTACTACATTACAGGCACTGTACGCGATCTATGATAACTGTAACTCACTGCATACCAATGCGTATGACGAGGCCATCACTACACCTACAGAAGAAAGTGTACGTAGAGCCGTGGCGATACAGCTCATCATAAACAAGGAGCTAGGACTCGCTCGTAACGAGAACCCTATGCAAGGATCGTTTATCACCGAAGAACTCACCGAACTAGTAGAAGAAGCGGTACTGGCCGAGTTTGATAAAATAACCGAGCGTGGTGGTGTGCTTGGAGCTATGGAGACCATGTACCAACGCTCTAAGATACAAGAAGAGAGTCTGTATTACGAAACCTTGAAGCATAACGGTGACTTCCCTATCATAGGGGTAAATACCTTCCTAAGCAGCAAAGGCTCGCCTACGATNTTGCCCAAAGAGGTGATACGAGCTACAGAAGACGAAAAGCAATTNCAGATCAATACACTCCAGAGCCTAAACAAANGCTACGACGCAGAAGCTACGCAGATACTGGCTGAGATACAGCAAGTAGCCTTGCAAAATGGCAATGTCTTCGAAGCACTGATGGAAGCATGTAAAGTATGCTCATTGGGGCAGATTACGAGTGCTTTGTTTGAAGTTGGGGGGCAGTATAGAAGGAATATGTAAGTGAAGGTTGTTGGAATCATAATAAGTGTTAGTCTTCTTTTGGGTATATCTGGCTGTAGTCAGAAATTAGAGAATCATTTTTGCTCCGATAATGAACTTAGGATTTGGACAGTAATCACTGAAGAAGGCCAATATAATGAGCTTGCAAGTTCAGATTCTTTGGAGTTTTTTTTAATGGGAACATTGGAAATTCAGGTGTAATATTAAATGAGACTTGAAATACTGTTGTCTACAAAGATTATATGCTAGCATATAGAAGTGCCCTTTCTTCCACCCCTTTGGGGTCTCCGGCACGGGACCCCAAAGCCTCGTGAGCACCTTTTTCCTCGACAAAAAATCAACCCCAAGAAGTTCGCCGTGGCGAGCCTCTTTGAAGTTGCCTAGTAAATCTCCCGATAATCTGTAACCCACTTGTTATCTTCNTCCTTCTCATAAAAAACAGCAGAAGAGTAAACATATTGCGTATAGTCTTCTGCTAACATCCATTTGCCTTGGCACGGGTTCCTATGCAGATAATCTAGCTTTATGATGAGCATATCTCTACTCAACATTGCTATCGCATCAAAAGAGTCTTTGAAAACTTTGTGCTTTNGACCTTTGTCCTTTTCTCTGTTAGTAGTGCTTGCGAACAACTCTTGCAACACATACTCTTTTTTATCCTTTTCTAGATTAGCGATGATAGCATAAGCTATGAATCGTTTGCCATTGGCTACTATTTGATTTAAGTTTTTGGGGCAATCTATCGGTATATGAAAGAGTCCGTGAAAATGATTGGGCATTATCACGTGTCCCAAAACTTTTACGTCTATGGTTTTTAAATACTCAAACCACTTGTAAAATGCTGCGTATGCCTCAGCTTCTGAAATGAGTGAATACCACTTATAGCATGTAAATGTGACGAAATAGGTCGTGTTAACTTCAATATGAGGGGTTCTGATTGCTATTTGAGCAAAGCTAAGAGATTTGGATGTAATTCTGTGCTAGCGATTTCTTTTGGGTCCTCTTCGAGACACCCCAAAGAGGCTAAAATTTTAAAATTCTCGCTTTCTTGTCTACCTCAACCCATCCAAATCGTACCTCGACACAAAGTCCCAAATGAGCTGAGCGGTAGATTTGCCTTGGTAGGTATTGCTAAACCATACGTGATCTCCGTTTACGTACTTGTAGAGTTCCACCGATGCTCCATTGTCTCCTTGGTCATATAAGGAGTACTCTATGGTAACAGATCCGCTGGTTTCGGTATTCTGAGTTGGGGAGGTTGAGGTGTTATTGAAACCTACCCAATAATCAACTACCGATTGTGCTGAATTGTAATACGTATTGCCCGCATACGGAATCACACCATCATTGGTGCCGTGTAAATGGATAACCGGCATAGGGTGACTGGTAGGGGCAGAGGTGCCTAAGTCTAGCATAGCTCCAGATACAGAACCTACTGCTGCTATGAGCTCACTCTTATAATTAGCTAGTCCGTAAGACATCATTCCACCGTTGGAATAGCCGCAGGCATATACACGCTTGGTGTCTATGGAATACTCGCTAGCTAGTGCATTGATTAATGTTTCTATAAATCCCAGATCGTCTGCATCACTTTTGTTGTCATCGCTAGGCAGGCTTGGGTTCCAATGCGATGATCCTCCTATCTCAGTGCCTTGTGGGTATACCAATATGAACGTTTCTGATTCTGCTAAGGAACGCATATCAGCATCCTGCATATGCCCGCTTGCCGTTCCTCCAAATCCGTGAAAATTGAACATTAACGGTACTTCAGCAATGCCATCATAAGAGACTGGGATAAAGATGACATATTCTCTTTGCGTACCATCGTGTACTATGCTTCGCGTAGATAGTTGCTCTTGTGTAGTGGTTTCTTCAGGTTTAGCAGGTTCTTCTTCCTGGCAACTAGAAAACGAAAGAGCGAAAAAGAATAGGATGAATATACTTCTGGTCATCCCTCAAAGGTAGAAATATTTTTTTGCACTAGTCTCTAGTTAGTATGTTTTGGTAAAAGTACGTATCCTCACGAACTCCCTTGGAACGCTGATGACGCGGATTGTACGGATTACCCTCCTTTGGGGTCCTGTGCGAGACACCCTAAAGCGNCNAGTATTCTTTTTACGCCAANGTAANAGGTACAGCAGACTAAATGCTTACAGCAATCCACGCTCTTTGAGCATTTCTTTGAGCACCTTGTCTTTCTTGTCTTTTCGGATGAGCATTACGATAAAGTATAGTGGAATAAGCAAGGA
>JGI26084J50262_1001992_pt1 | contig 10923 bp, 12 predicted proteins | sample SaaInl6LU_22_DNA_FD_50262 | JGI IMG/M metagenome (IMG submission 50262) | reverse complement strand
GAAATTCTTGACGGACCCACTGGATTTATGGTTATCAAACGGTCAGTATTCAAGACTCTCGAAGCGAAGTTTCCAGACTTGTGGTGTAAGAATGATCACCAAAACCGAGACTTTGACGATTATCACGCCTGCTTCGATTGTATGATTGACCCGACGAATCGGAGATATCTATCCGAAGATTATGCGTTTTGTCGTCGTTGGCAGCAAGCCGGTGGAAAAATTTACGCGGATGTGAATACAACCCTAGGTCATGTCGGAAACCTACCCTTCTCTGGTTGTATCAACGACAGGCTTAAGGCTTAGAATGTACACTGACATATGAAGCTTGTGACAATCTTAGTCACCCGATCTAAATCATGTCACGTGAAAACACTTCATACAGTTTTACGTCTGAATGTAAAATGTCTTGAAAAAAACGTGGACAATAAAATTGATTATGTCAACGATGAAACGTTGGATAAGATTGAAAAGATTCAAAGTTATATGAAATCTCATGATCGTATCATCTTCATAGATTTTGGTATTCATATGGATGATGAATCGATTAAACAGTTGTTTGAACCACACGATGGTGTAGGATGTCTCGTATTCCCCGGTGTGAAGGATGGTATTGACTGGGATCTCTTCAAAAAGAAGGTTCGGGAAAATTCTACTGAACCCATTGGACAAATGGGTCTTCATTTTGACACAGTTGTAGGTAGTGCAGTTTCTAAAGATATTCGTAAAGTTGATTCAACCACAGCGAGAGCGTGGATGATGAACACAAAGAATGTTTTGAAAAATATCAAAGATAAGAAGACTGGAAACTGGAAACTCACTCCAGATATGTTTAATAAATTTTTACAACAAGGTGTTAAAATTTATGCATTTACAGCAGCTAAGTTGACGATGACATATACACATGAATGTGTCAGTAATATTCTCAACGCCGCAGGTGTCAAAGTAAATTAAAGTTTAAGGTTGAACATAAAACATGTCCACCCCACTTCACAAATATGTCATAGACTTTATACATGCTCGATGGGGAAGTAAAGATTACTTTCCGGGACCACAGCCAATCTCGATCGAATATAAACACTTCCCTATACTGAAAGGGGGTGATTATGTAGTCTGCGAAAAGACTGATGGAGAACGACATATGATGGTTGCACTCACGTATGAAGGAAAGCGAAAATGTCTATTTGTCAATCGGGCTTTTAATATGTTTGAAGTTCCTATCAACTTGAAGAAGGATGTATACGATGGAACAATCCTTGATGGCGAACTGTATGAAGGAACGCTTATGGTTTATGATGCTGTTCTTGTGGCGGGTAAATCTGTATGGAACAAGAATCTCACAGAACGCCTCGACGCCGCTAAGGGTTTGATGAAGTCGGTCATTTACATGAAGTCTGACAAGTATCGTCTGAAGTGTAAGACATTTCACCATATGAGAGATTTTGCAAAGTTTATGGACGAGTACCTTCCAACAGTTGATCAGAAAATTGATGGTCTCGTATTCACACCAATCAATGATCCGATACGTATTGGTACACACGAGACAATGTTCAAATGGAAGCCACAGGAGAAGAATACAGTGGACTTTCTCATGAAGAGGGAACCTTCGAGAGAAACACCAGGGTTTAAACCAGGTATACCCGCGTGGCGCTTATATGTACAGGAAAAGGGAAAGTTTTATTTTGAGAGTGAGATTCCACACAACAGAATTGATGATGAACCTTGGTTCGAGGATGGCGCCATCGTTGAATGTAAATATGTAACTTGGGAAGAGCCAATGTGGTGGAAACCCCTAAAGAGGAGGACGGACAAGACACACCCCAATAACCGTCGAACATTTTACCGAACCATCGTGAACATCAAAGAGAATATTAAGATGAAGGAGTTTTTAGATTGTAGACCATGAAATAATACCCAGCCTCATCAGGAAGAGGGTGTTCCTTAACAGTATCATCATCAGCCAAAAACCATTTGTTCCTACGCTTTATAATTCCCACATAGTGACCATCATTCTGATTACCGACATGCACAGCACTCGCGACGAGATTGTACTCATACTTATCGATGATGATGTTTTCTATGATTTGGATATGACTCTTCCTGTCGAAAGAAACCATAAGAACTTGTGGCAACTTTGAAAAGAGCATTCGAGTTGTAGCGACATGGTGTACCTTACCCCCAGTGTCCTCAAAGTTTTCGAGTACATTCCAATCTGTACTTTTCTTCAACATTTCGCCCATATCCTTTCCTTCGGATGTTATCAAATGGACACTGAAGTCCTCTTCGTTTGATGATTTTCCACCCGGCCAAACCGTTTCTTGAACCTTTTTACCATAGAACCAATGCTTGATTTCAGGTCTCGAAGTCTCGAGGATATCGATTATACACAAGATAGCTTCTTGTACATCGTGCTGTTCGTTCGATGTAAACCGAGGAAACCTCTTACGAAACTCTGACAGAAGTGAATTTACATCAACGTTGTCCTGACCTTTAGTCCAGAACGTTTTCACGAATGTCCCGTATGTTTGAGTGAATGCACAATCGCCTTTATATGGTTCCTTAATGAAGTAGTTTGTCAAAGCGGGGATGTGCAACAGACATTGAAGGGCTGTGTTGAAATAACAAGTATTTCCACGATTTTCGAGGCCCTTCATTGAATTTTATGTACAAAAAAGGCTTAAGAGAATGACGCATTTGTAAAAAGTTAAGAAAAATGAATCTCACTGAAAGAGTGCTCCCGATTTTTGAAGCCCATAAGGGTGAAGGTGATATCGAGATTGAAATTCGTCTCGGGAAACATAATGGATCCCTCTTTGATACGAATGTTGGTAAGGATACTTGGAAACGAGTGCTCAAGGGTCTCAAGAAGTATGATGGATGGGAAAGTGTAAAGATGACGACAGCCGATGTCTATTACAACGATGCAAACAACGTTCGTATCACCTGTGACGAAGAGTCTGGTGAACAGACTATGATCCAAAAGATTAGTGTGATCAAGGAGGACTTCAAGAGGGATCCCCTCGATGTGCGATTTTGTGTCGCTCGTGAGATCCCCACCTCAGGAGAGTATGAGATGGATCGTAAGCGAAGCAAAACTCGTCACTCCTTCGTGCGTAAGAACCTTAGTATCGATATGACCATCTCTTCAGGTGACAATGTCGATATGGACTCGGAGGAGGAGGCGATGTACCAGATTGAGATGGAGATTGTCAAGCCTTCGGATGTTGATTCAATCTATAAGTTCCAGAACATTCTCCAAAAGATTGATGACCTCTGCAAACTAATTCCTCAGTAAATAGAAATGATCTACATCATCTTCGCGTTCATCATTTTGGCACTGATGTACGAGAAGCGTACAAAATCCGATGAGGTTGAGGGTTCCAAAAACTTTTATGTGAGTGATGGTGCGTCAAAGAAGATGTATCTCCAGATGCACAAGGATGGGCTAGGGCGCGACGCGCTAAAGATGTTTGTTCAACTCGAGGATCGTCTTCTCGGAATTGAGCGAACATCTGTGTGTACAGGTATGCCTTACATAGTTCAGGCTAGTCTTATTTCTAATAAAATCAAAGAAACATTTCCCAAATATGATTTTTCGTATCACACGATTCATCTCAAGCAAATTGCTGAACCAAACAAACAAGTGAACACAAAAATCAAGTGCTAATCGAGTTCAACATATTGAAGAGTTGCCATAGGAGCATCTTGTGTTTGGGACTCTCCATTTCAGTATACTTACCAATAACATGCATGATGAGATTGTTATCATCTTCNTCATTTTCATCACGCTTTAGGTCATTCTTTCGTATGTAGTCAGCAGCTACGTAAATCATGGCATCTAGAAACTCTTCACGCGCCATATGAAGCCAGGAGTTCACTGGTGTACCCCAATCCCTAGTGTCATCATCGACTCGAACCCCGTGATTATATTTTCTCAACCCGAGCTCGAGCCGTCCGGTTAACTCTTCTCGAATTCCCATTTGTATTCATATTGGCCCTAAACTTTAACCAGTAATTCCTGTATTCGGTCATCTTCTTGTTGGAAGGAGCTGTTTTCTTGCTCAAGATATAGTTGGCAGCCGCACGACGATAGTTGTTCCTAAGGTTGAGTGCGATACCATTAACACTTACATTGTTCATTAGATACCTTCTCTCGAGGTCTCGCCGCCGTTCCATCTTCCACCTACCAACCACATTCTTTTTGACCTGGTCGATATCTTTTTTGAAAGGAACGCCCATCTTGTTACCCTTATTGATGGCGTTGAGAGCCGACTTCATATTACGCACATCCTGGTTGAGATTAGGTTTGTATCGTTTCATCCAGGTCGCACCATAAAGTTTGGCGATATCTTTGCGAATCGAATTTTCATCGAGACCCCTCTTCTTCATGACTACACCCTTCTTAACATTAAGTTTCGCATTAGCGGCGGTACGTTGTAATTGCCTCTTTGATGGTTTGGGTGGGGGTGGAGGAGGTTTGGGTTTAGGTTTGGATAGATTGTTTCGTACATCTTGAATTTTCTTACACAGGGTCTTCTTCGTTTCTTTCTCATCAGGTTTGATCTTAAGAATCCCAGCGATACGAATAAGTTCATCCTTCTTCATGTCTGTACATATCTTGCTACCAACCCTAAAAGTATTGTCATTACCTGTAAGTTTGACATTCTTGTTTTTGTTTTTGAAAGTTACATTCTTTTTATTGGACAGTTTCTTGATCTTGGCGCGAATTTCATCCTTCGTCGCGAGTCTGGAACCATCACTTGTTTTTACTCTAAAGTTGACAACGCCCTTACGCCTGGCAAGTGCCACAAGTTCAGCCTTTGACATGCGTTCATTCTCATTTGAGTTTCTTTTGGTGTATTTTCTCTTTGGTGAAACGATTTTCTTCTTTGGCTTTGACTTGGGTTTAGCCGCTTTTACACCTTCATCGAATACACCAGTCATAAAAACCTGGTTATCCTTGTATAGTTTCTCGACCAGTTCCTTGGCGATATCGTACCCTTTCAACATACTACCAGGAGTTTTAGCTCCCACAACTTGAATGTTCCCAGTTTTCGAGAAGATGAGGGTCATGTTCTCAATTGGAACATAAAGGAAGGGTGTTTGTTCTTCAACGATTGACATATTTGTCACACCATACATTCGTTGTCGACTCGCGATCGTGGGTAAACTTTTGAAAATCCCATTTATTCTAAACTTCCCACTAAGATTGTTATAGGTGAATGGGTTATATAAAAATGGTTGGCGCTCGGTATACGTATTAACGATGAAACGACGAAGAAGTTCGGGTTGATTTGTGATATTTGTTCCTACAAAACCACCAGAGAATCGAATCTTACCATTTCGGTAAATGTTGACGGTACCCCCTTTACTTTCAGTGTCATTGGAAAGTGTGATCATGAACTGTACACTGGCGAAATTCTTATTAAGAGAACCCCTGGGACCAGCGTTTCGGGTATGTGAGAAACCGGTCTGAAATTGACCGTAGATACCTTTTATCTCTTGGGTGTTTACATAAAGACCTTCACCGATAGGTGTTTCTGGAAGTGGTTTCTTTACAAGTAATTTTTTAAGATCAAGGACAGTATCCTTCTGTCCAAATCCAGAGTCCACAGTGGCGTTGAACATACCTGGATTGAACTTACTAAACTGAAGAGCTATAGGTGGTGGTGGAACATCAAATTCTTGTACAAGGTTGTCGATCATTTTTTCCTCATTTGCGGAGAGTTTCACATCATTGAATTCATTCTCCAGTGGTGAGTTGTTTTCAAATTGTTTAAACGCGCCTGCATACGATCGATCATTGACCAGATTCCTCTGAAGACGTTGAGGAACCTGAACTTGGCGAGGTACTGGACGCATTGGGCGTGGGGGTGAGCGAAATCCCGCAGCGCGTTCTCGCTGTCTACGAAGCATGTCTTGCTCGAGTTCTTTCGCAAACTCATCATTCGAGTTTGAGTTCGAGTTCGGACTCTGAACCTGAACACCAGATTGCCTGACAAATTCTTTGACACTCTGGCTCATATTACTATTGATTAGGATTTTTTTAATAGTCCTTGGAAAAGGTGGCATTATCCATCACCACATCTACACCATAGATGACGGGTTGGTTAGGGTAATAGTCTCCATTGTATGTTACTTCAGCATTCCTGACTTCAATGTCTCTTGAACTGAACGGACCCACATAGAAATCGGGATTGAACTTCTGCTTTCCGAGGTTGTTGGCTTGGCAGTGTTGATTGAAAACCTGTACGAAGATCTTCTGGGGTACGAAACAATCCTTGCCATACTTGATGTTGGTCGACTCTAGGAAGTTGTGGAGTGTATTCGCCACCATTGCCACCTGCTTTTGGATAATTTTGAAATAGGGTGGAACGGCATTCCAGATGTCTCTGTCGCGGTACTTGTTGGAATAATCCAGATAAGCTCTTACACACTTGAGAAGGATAATTGGGAGTTCAGCCTCAAGCTTCTTGTCTAGATGTGGGTCTGCTTCCCGCACCTGCTTTGTAAAGTTCCACGCAAGGATACGACGCAGTACGGAACCCGAATTATCTTTCCAGTTGGGTACTTCGTTACCCGCGAGAACACCAGGAACGGTCCATACCATTGAAGCGGCAGTCTTGTTCTTCACAGCAACAGAGACACTTTCACCTGATACAATCGACTGGAATTCTGCCTGTTCAAGTGCGAGGTCAGCCTTAATCTCGGGAGCGACGAACATGAAAGAGTCCTTGATCGCAGAAAGACCAAACTTTCGTTCAATGTTGTTTGCGAGGGTTCCAACATCTTCCTTTTCATAAAACCTCTCAAACACCTTTGTCAGGAGAGTCGATTTACCTGAACCGGCAATACCTTTGAAGAACGGAATCACCTGCCAGCTATCGAGTTCGCCGACATCGTAACACAGACGACCTCCCATCACATAGGCCCAATGACACACTTCCGGTTCAAACTGTTGGTAGTGGAGTACTCGGTCAAAATGGGGTGTTGGAATATCCTGCCAGTTCTCGATATGTGAAAAGTCATCAAACTGCTGATCGAAATACTTACAGGCAATGATAGTGGGATCAAGGCAGGCAAACTCTTTACTCTCGTATGGGTAGAAACGACAATCATAGACTCCACGATCAGGCAACCATTCCTTACCAACGAATACACCATTCTTGAACGACCACACGTGGCGTCTCTTCACAATTTCCGGAAACTGTGGATCTACACAAGTGGAGATATTATCGACAACATCACGAAACACCGATCCACGACTAGTGAAGTTCTTCCAATTGTTGAAATTATCATCCTTTTGTGCAATCGTGTATACAAACTGCTTGATGTCAAACCTGGGAACCCAGGCGCGAGTACCACGACGATCGAAGGTCTTGATTTCTTCACAACACTGTCCCTTGTATCGACGATATCCACAATTGTAAAGTTCGTCCAGGGTGTACAGTAGACACTTTTGGTAAGGTGTACACTCATCAACTGCATCTTCATCCATCGTAGATGGGTCAGAGTTTGAACTTGCCTCAGGTTTAGCTGTAGGGTTCACAACACGTTCATACGAAATGTAGTGTCTACGGATATTGTCATATCCATCAGTAAGTTGCTTCAATACATTATTAATACGCTTGACGGGAGTAGTACCTTCGTCGGAAATTTCTTTTTCAATTTTAAGTTCTGATACATGATTTTTTAGTTCGACAAGAAAACGACGTTGCTTATCACGAAGACCCTTAATAGCTAAGATGTCAATACCGTCAGCCCTAGGGTTATTGTTTTCATCCCAGTTAGAGTGGTGCATAAATTGACGGTATCCAAGTTCACGAGCATTCCTATAATCTTCTGTCCTGAGATCCCAGTGGAACTCAAATTGAGTGATTGTGTCAATCACTTGATCACCATTCATCGATTGGATTTGCTGCTTCTGCAACTCTGCGAGTGCTTCAAACTTGTTGGGTTCCTTATCGATGAAGTGGGTACCTTCCATTTACATATTTACAATTTTTTCCTCTAAGCAGATTTCAACTCACTCAAAATCTTTATCAGTATTTTATTTTGGACTTGCATTTGTTGGCCAATTGTTACCAGGGCGGAACACACTGTCTCACCGTCGGGTGTCGCCATCAAAGATGTCATGAGCCCGGCAATATCCAAACCCTCTTCACCTTCATCTTCATCTTCATCGTCGAAGTCTTCGAGATCATCATCTTCCATGATGATCTCACCTTGCTCGATCTCATCTTCGGTCATCTCATCTTCGGTGACTTCTTCAATTTCATCCTCGGGGATTTCTTCAGGCTGTTTCGACATTTGTTGTAGACTGAGAAAAATCGGGGTCGGGAAATGCGCGTTTGACCAAAATTATTTTCTCTGCTTATAGTACAACAACTCTCAAAATGGCTGGCGGTCTCATGCAACTCGTCGCTTACGGTGCCCAGGATGTCTACCTTACCGGTAACCCTGAGGTAACTTTCTTCCAGGCCAAGTACAAGCGCCACACTAACTTCGCGATGGAGAACATCGAGCAGACCGTCAACGGTACTGCCGCGAACTCCGGCCGCGTGTCCGTCACCGTTGCCCGCAACGGTGANCTCGTCGGTGACATGTACATCGAGCTCGAGTCCGATGTCGACACCTCCGCCCTCGCGTGCTGGGTCGCCGAGCGCGCCGTCAACAACGTCGAGCTTTCCATCGGTGGTCAGCGCATTGACAAGCACTACCAGAAGTGGTGGCGTCTGTACTCCGAGCTTTACCTCGATGAGTCCAAGAAGGCCACTTACGGCAAGATGACCACTGCCATCAACGGCAAGACTGTCTACCTTCCCCTGTTCTTCTTCTTCAACCGCAACCCCGGTCTCTACCTGCCCCTCATTGCGCTCCAGTACCATGAGGTCCGCGTTGACATTGACCTCGCGTCCGACTTCTCCACCTACTGCAACACCTCCGTGTTCAAGGTGTGGGCCAACTACATCTACCTCGACACCGAGGAGCGTCGTCGCTTCGCCCAGAAGGGTCACGAGTACCTGATCGAGCAGGTTCAGCACACCGGTACCGACACCGTCGACACTGGTGCCACCAAGCAGGTCCGCCTCTCGTACAACCACCCCGTCAAGGAGCTCCTGTGGTGCTTCTCGAACACCGCCGCGGCCTCGTCCCTGTGGAACTTCACCACTGACACCAACAACATCACCCTTGAGTCCAACGTGTCCGGCATCGAGTCCAACTGCCTCGTGCCCACCTCCCTCTACGGTGCTCCCATGCTTCACGTTGGTGACGCCGGTTCCTCCGCGGAGTTCACTGAGGAGGCCGTCGGTCCCCTCAACACCTTCAAGCTCATCCTCAACGGCCAGGACCGTTTCAAGGAGCAGAAGGGCAAGTACTTCAACCAGGTCCAGGCCTTCAACCACCACACTGGCTCCCCCTACCCCGGTGTCTACTCGTACTCCTTCGCGCTCAAGCCCGAGGAGCACCAGCCCACTGGTACCTGCAACTTCTCGCGCATCGACAACGCGCAGGTTGCGGTCACTGCCAACGACCTCAACGGCGCGACCTCTATGCACATGTTCGCGACCAACTACAACGTCCTCCGCATCCAGTCGGGTATGGGTGGCCTCGCCTTCTCCAACTAAGCATTTAGTCTTAGTTTATTAAAAAAATAACCCATTTTTAAAATGCACAGTACCAATGCTGTTTAAAAATGATTAGCAAGCCTAAGTTGACCTATGTTTTTTGTTTTCTAAATCAAAATGCCCAACTTTTCACGTACCGAATTGATTACTACCTTGACTATGATGATGCGCACCGTAGATAATGACAGTGATACAGAACTTCGTAGAACTATGGCACTGTCTATGTTTGAGGTTACGCTCAGTTATTACAATCTTCTCACATGGGAAAATGGTGATAAGAGACTCATTCACGCATGTTATGATAAGGCAAAACAGGGAGTTGAAAATGATCTCAGATTTGCGAAGTATGTTGTTAAATTTGAGGAACTTACTAGGCCGCCACCCCTGCGCCGATCGAAGCGCTTAGCAAATAAGCGTACTTAAATATAAGCCTCTCATTCTAGATAATGTTCAAGAAAGTATTTGACCTTTTTATTAAAGTGGATAAACCTGTGTTGGGTCGTTGGTCTCTTAAGACGTGTAGTGAAGTTTCAACATCCATTAACTCTATCTACCAGAACAGAGATCATTGTGGGGATACGATATGTAAAACACCTAAGAAGGCTGCAGAGTATAAGGATAAACCACAATAAGAAAGTTGTCCCGGGAGCCGGTGGACGGGGTATCGCTCAAATAATTATTACGAACAACACTTGTTACCAACCTTCTTCATGTAATTGTCCCAGTGTGCCTGGGGACCCGAAAACCTAGACCGGTTACCTTTACAAATTGCTTCTGCATCAGTCGCGGATGCGATATGTGGAGAGTTTCCCAATTGTTGAAATTTTGCCGGTGAACAATCGCCGCATATAGTTTCACAAAGTGAACCTCTAGGAGCTTCTTTTAGGGTATGCCCCGTTCCTTTTGTTGCAAGATTGAAAACATCTACTGCACCTCCAACTGGGTTAGTTATTCCACTCATGAAACCACCCATAAATCCACCACTACCCGAACCACCGAGTAACCCCTTTAATATTGGAACAGCAAAAGATGATGAACAACAAAGAGCTGCGAGTACAATAAACTCTTTCATGTTTTATAATAAACTTAGAAAAATAAATCATAAAAGAATCATGTATGAGATTTACACTGATGGAAGTTGTCTCGGAAATCCTGGACGTGGTGGCTGGGGTGTGGTTAGTGATGAATTTAAACTCTCTGGTAAACAGTCTGATACCACCAATAATGCAATGGAGATGACAGCTATTCTCAAAGCCCTCGAAGAATGTGTTAAGAGGAATATTCAAGAAGTGTGTAT
>JGI26084J50262_1001987_pt1 | contig 10934 bp, 2 predicted proteins | sample SaaInl6LU_22_DNA_FD_50262 | JGI IMG/M metagenome (IMG submission 50262) | reverse complement strand
CTTACTTCCTTCTTTACTGAAGTATTGGTTTGCCAAATTTCCAACTGTTTCTACATCCGATGCTTCTACATTAAAGCTATAGGTAGTCCAATAATATTCTTGTGCGTGGAGTATTAAACCGGAGAACAGCAGCAGATAGGTTAAAAGTAATTTTTTCATAAAGTTTGTTTTAAAGATTAAATTGTAAAATACAAGGTAAAGTACAAAAATTATTGGTTTTCAACACTTTGTGTTTTTAGTCTATTTTTTTCATGAGTCAAATCTTGAAGTTTTATACCAATTCATGGCAGGAAATGTATTCGCTATGGTATAGAAATTTAGGAAGTGACAGGATTCATCTTCTTAGCAAAGCTTGAAAATTGGCTTTGGGCAGCGCTTTATAAATCAAAAAGTGAAACTGCTACCCAGCGGCTTTTCTTTCACCCATTGTTTAGATGCAAGCATCACCTATGGTTAAAAAAAAAGCACCCATATGGGTGCTTTCTCTATTTACTTTGTAGCGGGAACAGGACTCGAACCTGTGACCTTCGGGTTATGAGCCCGACGAGCTACCTACTGCTCTATCCCGCGATGTGGACAGCAAATATAAAATAGTTTTTAAGTTCTACAAGGTTTATTTGAATATAATTTAGAAAGAGGAAGGTGTTTTTACTTCTAACACAAAACCTGCATTTGATGGTAATTCATAGGATTCTCTAACACAAAGATCTAGCACAAACTTGACATCTATTTTGTAAGTTAGGATCTAGTCTGTAGCACTTATTGATACCACAGCGTTAGATTTATCTAAATTACCTACATTAGGAGTCCAAGTATAAGACCATATTTTATTAGAATCACCAACAAAAATTCCATTTATCATGGTTGAGAAGGTGTTCGATACTTTACCACCTTCTTTAATTTCAAGGTCGTTATATGATACTTAAGTAATTAAAGCAGGTAGAATATACTTTAATTAATAACTCCTTCTCATTTCGGGATATAATATTACTTATTATATTTTTTTTAGATAAGATATTGAAAAGCCACTAGCTTTACTTATTATTTCTTCTGAAGCTTTTTGACGCCTCATTTTTTTTACAATCTTTAATCTTTCTTTTCGTATAATTTCACCTGGCTTTTTATTGCCAAGTACATTGTATAGTTCATTAACGGATAGATTAAATTCTTCACACAGCAGAGTAACACTTACATCGGTTATATTTAGTTTAATAAATGTTACTATTTTTTTATTTAAATCCTCATCTTTTTTTAATAATAGCACTTTAACTTTTCTATATTTATCAAAAGATAATGCAATAAATAACACTAAAATCAGTAGTAGAATAGAAAAGGCAAAATATAAAGAATAATTTTTTTTCTTTTTAGGTATTTCTAATTCGGTTTTATTATTAAAAAAAATTAAGTCATTATAACTAAATTCATACATTCCATTAATACTGCCTAGTTTAATACTATTGTCCTCAGTTAAAATAGCATTGTAGTTGAGTTCATCTTTTAAGATATTTTTAGTTATTTTTTTTGTGTTCAAATCATATAAATCCAAACCTTGATCAGAGGTTAGAATAATAAAGTTTTTCAACATACTAACGTTGTTTACGTTAGATAAATTTTCCAAAATTATGTTGTTTCTATATGTGTTTCGATCAAAATATTCTAATCTATTTTCAGTCAAGATATAATATTCTAGATTGTTCATTAGAAAACACATCTATAATTTCATTTCTATTTGTAATCGTATTAAATAAATTTTTTTCAACTTCGAATTCGATTATATCTTTCCGATCATGCAAGTAGAGTATTTTTAAGCCGTAAATATTTTTTTCTCCACTTATAAAATGAAACGGTCCGTTTTGAGTTTTTCTTACAAGTTTTATTTTTTTAGAATCNGNATTAAATAAATAGAGCCCTTTGGTTGTGCTTAGNTAGTAGTGTGGATGTTTTAATTCATAAGAGTCAATTGCCTCTCCATATGATATGTCATTTATTTCTATCCCGCTTTTTGAAGNGTTGTAACTGTAATAATTTTCTTGCTCATTAGCCTTGATTAAACTCAAGCCACCCCAATTAATTATAGTAATGCTGTCATATTCTCTAATGGATCCATTCGTAAATGTTGGAAAATCTAATTTAATAGAGTCTTTGTAAAAAATCCCTCCATATGTTCCAATATAATTTTGGGTAATGGATCTAATGCTAGGATATCTCTTTAGGCTATAAATTTTTTTTTCATAAACTAGTAAATCTCCGCTGTTAATAAGATATAGCCGATTGTTAAGCTCTACAAATGATGAAAAACTTTTTTTTGATATATCAGGTAACAGATAATTAAATGAATTATCAAATTTAATATTTTGTACTTTTTCTATCCTGTCTTCGACTATTTGAAGGGGACCAATAATATTGCTATTCTTTATATTAATAGTTTGTTTATTTATGGACAGGACCCCTTTATCTGATCCAAACAATATTTCACCCTCAAAAACAATAGCATTAAAAAAGAATGCATTGGTGTAGATGTCTACTAGCCTGTAAGATGTTTTATCTTGAGAAAAAACATGCAAAACACTAAATATATATACTAAAAAAATTATCTTATCTGATATAGATTTCATTTTAAATTAAATATTTAACTTATTAATATTGAGGGTTTTATGATAAAAAATATAAGAAAAAATATATTATATTTTATTAACATAAATAAAAGAAACATCTTTTTTTTGAATAAAATTATATTTTATTTTTTTTATGATTCTTTTTTGTAGAAAATTTGCTAAAATGAAAATTTCAAAGAATTCGATTAAGAATCTTTTGCTTGCTTTTATTTTTTTATCTTTCTCTAGCGAAGCTTTCGCACAGAGTAATACTATCCTGTCGATAGAATCAGAACAAAATCAGCTAAATTATCTTCTAACCTATCCCAGTAACATAAATTACTTCTACTTTAATTTCTCTGCACCTACAAGTAATTTTAATTTTGAAGATGTCTATTACACCTTCAAGGATCCGAATGGAAACTTAATAAATCCTGGATTAAAATTAAAAGTTAATGATTTCAGATTATGGATAGATAATTCGAATAACGATAACATTGATAATAATAATTATAGATTAACGGTTTATGCAAGTGAGGATCTTTATGGAACTTTAGAAATTGGTATAAATGAGGGGATAATAGCTGATAACGGTGATGTTATTGAACCAGTATCTACTTTATTGCCTGTTGATATGCGTTTACCTGGAAAACCTAGCGCAGAGTTGGGTAAGGCTGAAATAGTATCGGGTAGTGGGACAGTGGTTGGCAACACCCTCTATTATAGTNCAAGTACAAAAGTTAATGTTGTTTTCAGAGCTTTTAGTGATTTACCAGGTAGCATGTCNGGTGATGGTCATGTAAGTAGTCATAATAGCAATGATTATATAAATTCTATTNTNTCTAGTCATAATTATAATGGTGGTAACGTGGGTAGAAGTACAATTAATGTAAATTCTAATGATCCTGCGCTTGCAACCGATAGAGAAAATGGCACCTATACCTATTATGGAGAAGCATTAACATTTAATGGTCAAACAGGTTATAGTTATACAGATGATTTTAGGTGGTTTCCTGACGGTGGAAATTATGGAGCTAATTCTTCTCCATCTCGTCCAGAAGATCTTTTTTATTTTGTATATGATACCACTAAACCATCTTTCATAATTTCGGATTCTGAAAATCCAAGATCCAATAATCAAACAATTGACTTTAGAATAGTCCTATCAGAAGAATTGAAAAGTGATCTTTCTATTTCTAATTTTGAACTATATGAAGGCTCAGAAAATAGAACTGAATCTCTGATATCGCTAACTAAGATCGATTCGAAAAATTACACTCTCCAATATTCTGCCTCATCAGGCTTTGATGGAAATGCGCAGGTTAGGCTAATTCAAGGCACTGTAACCGATTTAGCCGGCAATAAAAATAATCTAACAAGTGTGAGTATCCCAATTGATGACCAAGTAGTTCCTTCAGTTGTATCCTATAGTTTGACCACGGAAACAGCCTATGATGGTGTTCCCAACACAATACAGTTTACTTTTAATGAAGCTATAAGTTCTTCTCCTACAATATCAATTATTAATCCAGCGAGCGGGACTGACGTAGTAGATGCTAATCTCAATAGTGTTGGTGATTCTAATAAAATATGGTCTTATACTTGGACTCCTAATGTAGGTAATTTAGATAAATCTAACGCTGAGGTATCAATAAGTGCTACAGATTTAAATGGTAATTTAATCCAAGATTCTGATGTTTTTAGTATTGAGATAAACAATAACAACCCACGTGTCGAAATTACATCAAATAATATATTAGTCAATTACAACAACTCAACTTCCTTATTAACTATTAATAGTTCCCAAGACTCTTCAGATTTTGACATATCCGATATTGTATTGCAGGGTAGTGGAGACCTATCAAATTTTACTAAAATTTCGAATAAGGAGTATCAGGTTTTATATACACCAACTACTAACACAGAAGAGAATGTAAGTATTTCAATTAATGAAAATAGTTTTACTGGCGAAAACAGTACGGGTAATTTACCTGTTAATTATGTTTTCCAGGTTGATACCAAATTACCAGAATTGACAGAAGTCATTATATCTAGTAATAATTCCACTAGTAGTTCTATAGCCAATCCAAATAATACGATTACGATAAACCTTCAGGCTTCAGAGGCTATAAATATTGATGCTGCAACTATTGGTAACTTAAATGCACAGATTATTGGTTCTGATACTCAATGGTCCTTATCACTAACCAGTGACCAAGTGCAAAATTTGACTGAAGGTAGCGTGACTTTTTCTATAGATTTTAGTGATCTAAATGGAAATTCAGGTACTAGTGTTTCTAATACTTCAGATAATTCTGCGGTAGAATATGACAATTTAGTTTCAAGTACGGTTCAGATTTCAATATCGGATGGTAATAATATAGTTTCGGATAATGAAGAGGTACTTATTAGCTTTTTATTCAATGAAAAGGTTGATTCTGATAATGTATTCTTAGATATTGATTTTACTAATGATTCTTTTGATATACTTAATGTAAATACTACTCAGGATCCAAACAATCCTTTGCTTTTTACTTATCAATGGGTTGTAAATGGTGAAGACTCTGTTACTGATGCCGGAGTTCTAATAAAAGCCCGAGCTAAAGATTTATTAGGAAATAATATTGTATCTCAAAAAGTAGTATCCGTAAGCAATCAAAATCCAACATTTCAAATTACTGCAGTAGATCCAAATAACTCTTCAAATTTACAAGATGTTATTGGATACGCTATGAATGAAAGTGCAGGAAAATGGGCTGAAATAAGATTTACACCAAGCACTTGGCCAAAAGCTGTTCCCGAGTCGAGTAATGATTTGATAAAAGAAGAAATTCAAATAGATTTTACTCCAGATGAAGGTTCAGTGCAAGGTAGTCCAATTTTGGATAGGTTAGATAAAAAGAATGATCAAGCTTCAGGAAAATATATATATTACTATGGTACACTTAAAGCAAGTAATGATAACGCTGAAGGAACGGTTACCATTACGGTTCCTGCAAATAGTTTTCTAGATACTGATGCACTTCCCAATCTAGAAGAAACTTTTGAATTGCGCTATGATAATAAAGGCCCAACGATTTCTATTGACGAGGTGAAAATTAATAATCAAGTTAGAAGCGCGGCAAAACGTGGAGATACTATAAACCTTAAATTTACGGCTTCTGAAAGAATTCAACCAGGATTCCAATTATTATCTTTTGGAAAAAACACACAGATATTATCTACAACCACTTTAGATAATAAAACTTGGGAAGTAAATATTCTGACCTCTGAATCTACGTACTTTAGCGATAGCAGTATTAAAAATGGTAATATTGGAGGAGGGTATATTCAAACGGCTCGTGATTATAACGGAAATCTTGGCTCCACTACATATATAAATACTGATATTTTATTTGATGTAGCCCCCCCAGAAGATCCAGTATTTTTTAATTCTGCTAATAACTACTTATTACAGGGTGAGGAAATCACAATCTCCATAGATGACTTAGAAAATTCAGCGGGGGATAGAGGAGGATTATTAAATGTATATGCTGATATAGAATTCTCAGAAAACATTGATTTTAATTCAACGGCGCAACAGTTTGTTTACAATGACGATAACGAAGCATATGAACTTCCCTATAAGCTTCCAGATGATTACTCGGCAAATGTAGATGAGGATTTCATTGTCACTGCATATTCCGTTGATAACGCTGGAAATATATCAGGGTCAGTTTCTAAGACATATACAATTATTAATAAAAAACCACAAATATCATTCTCTCGTTTAGTAGAAAATAATTGGGGGGGTTGGGAAATAGAGTTGCTATCAGACGAAGATTTACCTGCTATGTTCCCTCAAAACGAATTGAGTGATCGTTTATTGAAAATTGTTGAAGGTTCTCAGGCTGTATCTATCGGATATATGTATCCTAAATATGAAGAAGGTGTTGGGGTTAAAAAAATACGCTTGGGGCTAAATCAACAACTTAGTGGGGAAGGTCTTCTTAATTTAAATTTTGGGAGTAACATATTTTTTAGGGCTAGGAATAATTCAGAAATAATAGGGCTAGGTAATGAAGAATTTAACCTAGAAATTGAATACGATCTTACGAAACCGTATTTTGAAAAACTTTCGTGGGAAGACAATTTAGAGCTTAAGATTCAAGCCAAGGTAAATAAGGCGGTTACTTTGTCTAATGGTGATCCTATTGAGGATGAGAATAGTTTCACGATCTATTATTTGAAACAAGAATATGTTCAAGATTACCTTGATGATGAAAATTCGGCAGCTAATAGGGTAATTCCCTTAGATTATAGTTTAGAAAAATTAGACGACTTAATTTATAGATTTGACATTGATGAATCAAATCTTGAGATATCGTCTGGGGATTTATTTTTAATTATTAATCGTGTCACAATAATTGATGAATCAAAAAATGGATTTTCAAGATCAAATGATCAAGGAGTAAATACATCAGATATAATTAATGATCTTGAAAAGGATATCCCCGAGGTATCGACAATAGTTTCATTAAATATATCTGTTCCAAGAAATCAGTCAAAAACGGTTTTTATTAAGGATTACTTAGATGCCTATTCTTCAAACTTAGGATCACAAATAAACACATATAAAGTTATAAATAATCCATCCTTTGGTAACTTAAATGGAGTAAGTTATTTGCAAGACATACTAATCTATAATCACCAGTCTGAAACGAATTCAGTGGATAGCATTACAATATCGGCTAAAGATGATTTTAGTTTAAGTCTACCTGTCACTCTAAATTTTACACCTGATGATGACACTGATGGTGATGGGGTTACGAATGCTTTGGATTATGATGACGATGGTGATGGAGTATTAGATTCACAAGACGCTTTTCCGCTTGATAGTAATGAGTCAATCGATACCGATGGCGATGGTGTCGGTAATAATGAGGATGATGATGACGATGACGATTCTTGGTCTGATGTTGATGAAATAGCGGATGGTACAGATCCTTTAGATGCAGAATCTTTTCCAATCGACACTGATGGTGATGGGGTTACGAATGGTTTGGATGATGATGACGATGGTGACGGAGTATTAGACTCACAAGACGCTTTTCCGCTTAATAGTAATGAGTCAATCGATACCGATGGCGATGGTGTCGGTAATAATGCGGATGAAGATGACGATAACGATTCTTGGTCTGATGTTGATGAAATAGCGAATGGTACAGATCCTTTAGATGCAGATAGTCTTCCAAACTCTTCTCCTATTGGAACACCTGTAAGCCGTTCCTTTACCCAAGATGATCCTGACATTGTAATTGATTTAACTGAAGGAGTAACAGATCCTGATGGTGATGAACTGACCGTTCTCGATTTTGAAGTACAGTATTTAATAGGTGATAAACAAGGCAATAATTATACACTTTTAAACGATGCTAAATTAATTGCTTTATTTGAAGAGATTGTTAATTCAACTTCACTTACAGGCAATAAACTTCAATTAAATTTATCAAATTCTAAATTTTTAACAGGTTTGGAAAGTGGCAAGATTCGTATTTCATATAAGATTTCTGACGGTATTTTTACAATCCCTATAACAACAGAAATTACTATTGAAGGAAAGAATGATGCTCCAGTTGCAAATGATGAGATAGAAACACAGACTGCTGTATTTAATGATGATGGTTCAATTCAAAAAGATGCATCAGGTAATGATATCTTACAAACAATAGAAGAAGGAGTAAAAGTTGTTGCTTCAGTTGAAGGGTCTGATCCTGATCGTGGTGATACCGTAGCCTATGAGCTTGCGTCAGACACAACGGTATCAGAAGGAACGCTTGTATTTAATGAAGACGGTTCTTACACCTTTGTCCCTGAGGCTCATTTTTATGGAGAAGTTGAATTTAAATACTTCGTAGAAGATAGTTTTGGATTAAAACAAGGCCCATATTCTGTAACAATAGTTATTGCAGAGAGTCCCGACGATGATGGTATTCCAACAAATCTNGAAACCTTAGGGAAAAGTGATGATTTAGATGGGGACGGTATCCCAGATCGTAAGCAAAATAACATCAGTCATTTTCCAATGACGAGTTACGAGGAATTTTCCGCGGCTAAGGCTTGGGCTAATGGTGAGGGAGGTACAAAACCTGCCCAAAGTAAATATGGAGCAATCCTTGTTGGTAGTATATCAGATAAGGATGGACAATTCTCTAATGAGAATTATAAATCTGACCCGAATGCCAAGCTGAAAGATCTGGGAATTGTTGCAATTCCTGAGAATATTGAAGAGACTTTTGAATACAAGGCTGATCTTTATCAGTTCTCAATTATTCCAGAGCCTGGCAAGGAATTAACTGACTTAGATGAGAACCCAGAAAATGGACTTCAAACTCGAATTGTGCTTGATCTCCCTGAAGGGATTGAAGCAACGACCTATCTTAAGAAAGATAATGAAGGGAATGTCTTCAGCTTTAAGGATGACCAAGATCTAGCCACTTATGATGATGGAGCAACTCTGATTGATACTGATGAAGATGGTCTGATTGATCGTATTGTTGTTACCCTTACCGATAATGCTAAAGGAGATAACGATCCTGTTGAAGGTCAGTTCACTGACCCGGGAGGTTTAGGGCTGGTAAAACCAATTATCGATAACGCTACCACTGATTCCTTTGCTGAAGGCCAAGCGGTTGGTACTGCATTATATGATGTTAATGAGAAGTACAGTGAGACAGACCTCGATTTAGAGGGAGACGATCTGAGCTACTCTCTGACAGACTCAAATGCTACGACTGTATTATCTGCGGTTGTTATTAATTCAGAAACCGGAATCATCAGCGTGAAGGACAAAGATGCCTTTGATTTTGAAACCTTTGTTGATGATAATGGAGATGCCGAACTGGAAGTATCGGTTAAAGTAAGTGACCCTTACAATTACTCAGACACTGCTGTAATTACCATTCCGATTAGTAATGTGGATGAATTCCCAAGAATACTTAATGGTACCGATGTTGAGTTTTTAGAACAACAAGAAACTACCGTTGTGGTGATTGATCTGGAGACCTTACCTGATTATCAAGATACTACTGAGTTCAGTATTGTAGCAGGTAGAGACGGTGCCTCAATGAATATTGATGCGGCTACAGGAGAACTACGATTCAATGCCAAGACCTTCTACCAAGAGAAAGACTCTTATAAGGTAGAGGTGCAGGCAGAGGATATTGGTGGTAAGACTGACTCAGCGATATTTACCATTACCATTTTACCGCTAGATGATGATGGAGATGGTATTGATAATTACACTGATAATTGTATTGACACCGCTAATGCTGATCAGTTAGATACTGATGGTGATGGACAGGGTGATGCTTGTGATACCGATGATGATAACGACGGTTTAACCGATGAAGAAGAGCTGTTACTCGGTACAGATCCGCTTGATTCTGATAGTGATAACGATGGTAAGCTGGATGGAGAAGAAGGTACTGTAGATACCGACGGAGATGGTATTCCTGATGCCTTAGAGTCAAGCATTGTTGACACCGATGGAGATGGTGTAGTCGATGAACTAGATGCTGACAATACCAATACAGACTCTGACTCAGATTCTGATCAGGTGTCTGATATTGATGAAAGTACCAATGGAACAGATCCATTAGCTGCAGACACCGATGGAGATGGAGAGACTGATGGAGAGGAAGGTACTTTAGATAGCGATGGTGATGGAATTATAGATGCCTTAGAGTCTGATGAGATTGATACGGATGAAGATGGAGTAGTCGATGAGTTTGATGTGGATAATAGCGATCCAGAATCTGATAGTGATGGAGACGGCTATTCAGATATTGAAGAGACTGAGGATGCCACTTCACCACTGGTTTCTACTGAGACTCCTGCGTTAGCAGTTGGTGATAATGATAACGATCAACGTTGCGACTTTCACGATCCTGATGATGATAATGACGGATATCTCGATGTGGAAGACGTATTCCCAACCGATAAAACCGAGTGGGCCGATGCAGACCAAGATGGTGTAGGTAATAATGCGGATCCTGACGATGACAATGATGGAGTCGAAGACCTGTTCGATGCCTGTCCAGATACCGCACCAGGTACTCCTGTAACGGTCTATGGATGTGATCTACTAATCATTGCCTCAGATCAGTTTATTGTATCAGCTACAAGTACTACCTGTACAAATCAAGACGATGGAGAGATTGGTATTACGGCATTAGATGAGTCTTACGACTACGAGATTACCGTTACTGGAATCACTGAACCAATTAGCTTTAATGCTACTAGCGGTTATACTACTACGCTTACGGGTCTTGCCCGTGGTACTTACACGGTATGCTTCAA
>JGI26084J50262_1001985_pt1 | contig 10957 bp, 13 predicted proteins | sample SaaInl6LU_22_DNA_FD_50262 | JGI IMG/M metagenome (IMG submission 50262) | reverse complement strand
TCAGGTGAAATCGGCGGTCTTGCTGGCAGGTTTGAATGCGCCTGGTGAGACGGTTGTGATTGAGAAGGAAGCCACCCGCGATCATACCGAGCGGATGTTGGAAGGGTTTGGTGCCGAGATCAGCACTGAGGTGACGCTTGAGGGGCGCGTGATTACCTTGAAGGGGCAGCCTGAATTGCAGGCGCAAACCATTATTGTTCCACGCGATCCGTCCTCGGCGGCCTTTCCTGTTTGTGCGGCTCTGATTGTGGAAGGCTCGGATGTTTTGGTGCCAAATATCGGCCTTAACCCGACCCGAGCGGGTTTGTTCGACACCTTGATCGAGATGGGCGCTGATCTGACCTATGAGAACCTGCGCAGCGAAGGGGGAGAGCCTGTTGCGGATTTGCGCGCCAGATATTCGCCCGCGATGAAGGGGATCGAAGTGCCGTCTGAGCGTGCCGCCTCGATGATTGATGAATACCCGATCCTGTCGGTTGTGGCTGCAAATGCTCAAGGTCAGACCGTCATGCGCGGTGTGAAGGAGCTGCGCGTCAAGGAGAGTGACCGGATCGAGGCGATGGCCTTGGGGCTTCGCGCCAATGGCGTTGAGGTCGAGGATGGCCCCGATTGGTGGATTGTGCAGGGCAATGGGGCAGGCGGCGTCAAGGGTGGGGCAATGTGTGCCACGCATCTCGATCACCGCATTGCGATGTCATTTCTATGCCTCGGCATGGCCTCTCAGGAACCTGTCCGCATCGATGATGGCGGCCCTATTGTCACCAGCTTCCCTATTTTCGAGCCTCTCATGTCGCAGCTTGGTGCGAAGGTCGAGAGAGGCGCTGCCTGATGGGTGGTGTGACCGGCTCCTGCTTATGTGGCGCTATTCGCTATAGCGTCACAGGGGCTTTGCGGCCGGTGATTGCCTGCCATTGCGTGCAATGTCGCAAGACCAGCGGGCATTTCGTGGCGGCCACCTCGTGCAAGCGGGACGAGATCGCCATTGAGGGGGATGTGGCGTGGTACCGCTCCTCCGAGACGGCGCAGCGCGGGTTTTGCAGGGTTTGTGGATCGAGCCTGTTCTGGGATGGGCAGGGGGAGAACCTTTCGATCATGGCGGGGACTTTGGATAGCGAGACCACGCTCAAGATTGCAGGCCATATTTTCTGCGCCGATAAAGGCAGCTATTATGACATCCTTGAGGATGTTCCGACCGCGGATCAGGATGACCCGCAATTGACCACGCAGGTTTTGCCATGAGTTTTACCGTTGCCATTGATGGCCCCGCCGCTGCAGGCAAAGGCACGATCAGCCGTGCGGTCGCTTTGCATTTCGGCTTTGAACATCTTGATACTGGGCTGCTCTATCGGGCCGTGGGAAAGAAGGTTCTGGCAGGGCTGCCCGCCATTGAGGCCGCCACGACGCTAAGTGCCGATGATCTGGCCGAGCCTGAGAGTTTGCGNGGCCCTGATGTGGCGCAGGCGGCTTCCAAGGTGGCTGTGGTTCCTGAAGTACGCGCGGCTTTGGTCGATTTTCAACGCGCCTTTGCCATGCGCGCGGGCGGTGCTGTTCTGGACGGGCGGGATATCGGCACGGTGATCTGTGTGGATGCGCCTGTGAAACTTTTTGTGACGGCCAGTGCCGAAGTGCGGGCCGAGCGGCGCCATAAGGAATTGTTGGGCAATGGTCATGATGCTGTCTTTGAGACGGTGCTTGCCGATGTCCGCGAACGCGACGCGCGCGATATGGAGCGTAGCGAAGCGCCGCTGAAGCCCGCCGAGGATGCTGTCTTGATCGACACCTCGACCTTGAGCATCGAGCAGGCCGTGGCCCAAGCCGTGGCAGTGGTGGCCGAGAGGCACGCGGCCGGGTAAGGCTAGCCCTCGCGAATCCCCTTGCTCTGTTGAGGAAACTGGGCTAAATGCGCGGTGTCTAAGGCGGGGAAACACCCGTGGACGCAGTATCGAGCAGGGTCGGAAACCTCCGGCCCTCTTTGTTTTGCGTCGCAAGACTTCACACAAAGACCAGCGGAGACAACCGCTTGGCCCGAATAACGTTTGTAAAGGAACTGAAACGCATATGTGCGCTAAAGCAACGATGGAGGAATTCGAAGCCCTCCTGAATGAAAGCTTCGAAATCGACACGCCCGACGAGGGCTCTGTTGTCAAAGGTAAGGTTATCGCGATTGAAGCGGGCCAAGCCATCATCGATGTCGGCTACAAAATGGAAGGCCGGATCGATCTTAAAGAATTCGCCAATCCCGGTGAAGCACCTGAAATCGCCGTTGGCGACGAAGTCGAAGTTTATCTTCGCAACGTCGAAAACGCCCGTGGCGAAGCTGTGCTCAGCCGTGAGATGGCCCGCCGCGAAGCCGCGTGGGACCGTCTGGAGAAAGCCTATGCCGCTGAAGAGCGTGTTGATGGTGCAATCTTCGGTCGCGTAAAAGGTGGCTTCACGGTCGANCTTGGTGGTGCCGTGGCCTTCTTGCCAGGCAGCCAAGTTGACGTGCGCCCCGTACGTGACGCNGGCCCTCTGATGGGTCTCAAGCAGCCATTCCAGATCCTCAAGATGGACCGTCGCCGTGGCAACATCGTTGTTTCGCGTCGTGCAATCCTTGAAGAGTCCCGCGCCGAGCAGCGTGCCGAAGTTATCGGCAAGCTGGCCGAAGGCGATGTGGTGGATGGTGTCGTCAAGAACATCACCGAATACGGGGCCTTTGTGGACCTCGGCGGTGTCGACGGCCTTCTGCACGTCACCGACATGGCATGGCGCCGTGTGAACGACCCCAAAGAAGTCCTCACCATTGGCGAAACCGTCAAAGTTCAGGTCATCAAGGTCAACAAAGAAACCCACCGTATCAGCCTTGGCATGAAGCAGCTGCAGGCCGATCCTTGGGATTCCGTTGAGACCAAGTATCCGCTCGAATCGAACCACACTGGTCGCGTGACAAACATCACCGATTACGGTGCCTTCGTTGAGCTGGAGCCTGGTGTTGAAGGTCTGGTCCACGTCTCCGAGATGTCCTGGACAAAGAAGAACGTTCACCCCGGCAAAATCGTGTCGACCTCGCAAGAAGTCGAAGTCATGGTCCTCGAGATCGACACCACGAAGCGCCGCGTTTCGCTTGGCCTCAAGCAGACCATGCGCAACCCATGGGAAGTCTTCGCGGAAACGCATCCCGTCAACACGCCAGTCGAAGGCGAGATCAAGAACATCACCGAATTCGGTCTGTTTGTTGGCCTCGACAACGACATCGACGGCATGGTTCACCTGTCGGATCTGACATGGGAAGGCCGTGGCGAAGACGTGATCGGCGAGTTCCGCAAGGGCGACATGGTCAAAGCGGTTGTCACCGAAGTGGATGTCGAGAAGGAGCGTATCTCGCTCTCGATCAAAGCCATTGACGGCGATCCGTTCCCTGGTGCCGTTGACGGCGTCAAGCGCGGTTCGATCATCACTGTTGAAGTCACTGCGATCGAAGATGGCGGTATCGAGGTTGAGTATGAAGGCATGAAATCCTTCATCCGTCGCTCGGACCTCAGCCGTGACCGTGCCGAGCAGCGCCCTGAGCGCTTTGGCGTGGGCAACAAGATCGACGTTCGTGTGACCAATGTTGACAGCAAGACCCGCAAGCTGGGTCTGTCGATCAAGGCACGTGAAATCGCGGAAGAGAAGGAAGCAGTTGAGCAGTATGGCTCCTCTGACTCCGGTGCATCGCTTGGCGACATCTTGGGTGCAGCACTCAAGCAAGACGACTAATCGATCTTCAAATAAGTTTTGGAAAGGCCCTGCGGAAGCGGGGCCTTTTCTTTTGAGCATATCGCTCGCACATGTTTTGGACATGCTGCCGCAGGGGGCTTCCCCTTTCTACTTCTAGGTTATATGTAATTTCAGAAATTACTGAAAATTTGGAAATAGTGGCAAACATGACCTTAACTCCGCTTCAGCAGGATTTCGTTCTCCATTTTGGCGAAATGGGCAGCCGTTGGGGGATCAACCGCACGGTTGGCCAGATTTATGCGCTGCTGTTTATCTCGGCTGATCCCCTGAATGCTGATCAGATCACCTCTGGCTTGGGCATCTCCCGCTCCAATACCAGTATGGGTTTGAAAGAGTTGCAGGCATGGAACCTTGTGCGGCTGCGCCATATCCAAGGCGAGCGGAAGGACCATTTCACCACCCCTGATGATCTGTGGGAAATCGTTCGCATCCTCGTGGAGGAGCGCAAAAAGCGCGAGATTGACCCCACGCTGACCAAGCTGCGTGAGTTGGAGATGAATGGCCCGATGGGTGATGATTATGCCGAGGCGCGGATATCAGAGCTGCGCGAACTCATCGAAATGCTGACGGGCTTTTATGACGAGATGGAGAAGCTCGAGACAGACCGCCTGATCCAATTGCTGACCTTGGGCAATAAGCTTCGCAATTTTCTGGCCAAGGGGCGGGACTTGAACCCGTTTCTGAGCGCCAAGATCAAATAGCCAAATAGAGGAAGGATTGATCCATGGAGACCCTCCTGCTGTCCCGCATCCAATTTGCGGCGAATATCTCATTCCATATCCTGTTTCCGACCATCACCATCGCCCTTGGTTGGGTGCTACTTTATCTCAGGGTGCGTTTTGCGCGCAGCCGTGATGAGAAATGGATGGATGCCTATCGGTTCTGGGTGAAGGTCTTTGCCCTGACCTTTGCNATGGGTGTGGTATCTGGCATCACAATGTCCTTCCAATTCGGCACCAATTGGCCAGGTTTCATGGAGACAGTCGGCAATATCGCAGGCCCGCTTTTGGCCTATGAGGTGCTGACGGCCTTCTTCCTTGAGGCGGTGTTTATCGGGATCATGCTTTTCGGGTTTTCCCGTGTGCCCGGCTGGCTGCATATCCTCGCGACAGGTTTGGTGGCCTTCGGGACTACGATGTCGGCCTTCTGGATTTTGGTCCTGAACAGCTGGATGCACACGCCCGCAGGTTTCGAGATGATTGATGGCGTTGCCCATGCCACCGATTGGTTCGCAATCATCTTCAACCCCTCCTTGCCCTATCGCTTTGTGCATATGTTGCTGGCTTCGGGCTTGACGGTTGCCTTTCTGGTGGCGGGTCTGTCGGCGCTGCGCTGGCTAATGGGGGACCGCAAGGAAGATGTGAAGGCGACGCTCAAGCTTGGTGTTGTGCTGGGGGCCTTCTTGATCCCGATCCAGATTTTCGCGGGCGATATGCACGGGCTGAACACGCTGGAATATCAGCCCCAGAAGGTCGCCGCGATGGAGGGCAACTGGGAGACCCAGACAAATGTTCCCCTGCTGCTATTCGCTCTGCCTGATGAGGAGGCGCGCGAGAACAAGTTCGAGATCGGCATTCCTAATCTCGCGTCGCTAATCCTGACCCATCACGCGGATGGGGAAGTGCCGGGTTTGAATGATTTTGTAGCTGAGGACGGGACAGTTTTGCACCCGCCTGTGGCCCCTGTATTCTGGTCCTTCCGCGTGATGGTGGGCACGGGCATGGCGATGCTCCTGCTCAGCTGGGGGGCCTTTGCCCTGATGCGCTTGCGCCGTCAAAACGGGGAACGCCTGTCTGTCGAAGGACTGCCGAAAATAATGCTGTATGTGCTTGTGCCGATGGCCTTCTCGGGCTGGGTGGCCACGCTTGCTGGCTGGTACACCACCGAGATCGGCCGCCAGCCATGGTTGGTCCAAGGTGTTATGACCACCGAGATGGCTGTGGCAGATGTGCCCGCGCCAATGGTGCTGAGCACGCTGGTCATCTACCTGATGGTCTATGCGGCCCTGCTCGCGGCCTATATCGGCGTCTTGGTCTATCTCGCGCGCAAAGCTGCGCGTGGAGATGTGAAGCCGCAGCATGAAGACGGACAAACCATTAATGACGCGGGCACAATTGCCCTCATGCCTGGAGAGTAAGACCATGATTGATATGTTCGGCGAGCCGACCATCTGGTTGCCATGGGCCTTTGCCTCTCTGATGGGGTTTTCGATCCTCGTCTATGTGGTTCTCGACGGGTTCGATCTTGGGGTGGGGCTGTTATTCCCCTTTGCCAGCGCCGAGGAGAAAGACCGCATGATCGGCTCCATTGGCCCCTTTTGGGATGCCAATGAAACATGGCTGGTCTTGGCCGTGGGGCTGCTGTTGGTGGCCTTCCCGACTGCGCATGGCATGATCCTGACAGCACTTTATCTGCCCGTATTCGTTATGCTGATCGGGCTGATCCTGCGTGGGGTCGCGTTCGAGTTTCGTGCAAAGGCCAGCATCAAGCATAAGGGTTTGTGGAACAGGGCCTTTTTTACAGGGTCTTTGATGACCGCTTTGGCGCAGGGTTACATGCTTGGCATGTATATCATGGGGCTGACATCGACCCCTTTGCATATCCTGTTTTCGGTTCTGACCGCAGGATGCCTTGTGGTCGGCTATAGTTTTATCGGGTCGGTCTGGCTGGTGCATAAGACCGAAGGGCTGTTGCAGTTCAAATCCATCGATTGGGCCAAGCGCAGCTTGTGGGGGGCAATCGTCGGTATCGGTGCCGTCTCGGCGGCCACACCTTTTGTCAGCACCCGTATCTTCGATAAATGGTTTACCTATCCCGAGGTGCTTTGGCTGGCGCCGCTGCCCTTGGTCTCTTTTGCGCTGATTGCCGCGCTCTGGGTCATGCTGCGCCGTATGCCTTTTGAGAATGACGCAAAATCATGGCTGCCTTTCGCCATGGCAACAGGGCTGTTCATACTGGCCTATATTGGCTTGGCATACAGCTTCTACCCCTATGTCGTGCCGGAACAGCTGACCATCTATGAGGCGGCAGCCGCGCCTGAGAGCCTGTTTATCATCCTGATCGGGGCGATGTTTGTGGTGCCGATTATCGCGGGCTATTCGGTGCTGGCCTATACAATCTTCCGCGGCAAGGCGACCGAGCTGCGCTATGATTAAAGCGTTCCGCCGCTATCCGATGTTTCAGGTCAAAGGCGGAGCGTTCTAAAAATCGACCTCAACACCGGGCAGGTTGATCTCTTTGATCAGGTCGCGCAATTCCTGACGGGCGGCCACATTCGACATGTTCAACCGATCAACGCCCAATTCGCGCAGATCAAGCAATGTCATGCCTGTCGGGAATAATTCACGAAAGATCACGCGCTCGGAAAAACCTGCAGCGACACGAAACCCGATCCGCTTGGACAGGTTTTCAAGCGCTTGGCCGACCTTGCGTTTGTTATGCATCTGCTGTGCGCCCAAACGGTTGCGCACCACGATCCAATCGAAAGCCTGAAGGCCTGCCTTGGCGCGCAGCTTGCGCGAATGCCAGACCATCTCGGAATACACGCTGGGGCCTGCAATTTCATAGGTCTCGGGGTTGATCCGCGCCAGCAGATCGAAATCCACAAAGCTGTCATTCATCGGCGTGACCAGAGTATCCGCAAGGGAATGGGCCACTTGGCTCAGGCGGGTATGCGAGCCGGGGCAATCGATGATGATGAAATCGCAATTCGATTCCAGCTCAGCCACAGCGGCCGAAAGGCGGCGATCATAGATATTCTCGCCCTCGGATAACTGATCGGGCTCGATATTGGGCAATTCCATCAAGATCGGGCAGGCAATGTCCAAGCCCTTGGTCTTGATCGTATTTTGGCGGTTTTCGATATAGCGGTGAAAGCTGCGCTGGCGCAGGTCGAGATCAAGCCCGCCAACCGTATGCCCCATCCGCGACAGGGCTGTTGCAACATGCATTGCAGTGGTCGATTTGCCCGAGCCGCCCTTTTCATTACCGAATACGATGATATGTGCCACGCGCTGTCCCCTGATCCCAATGCCCCCTATGTTGTAGGAGGCGCAGATTTTGGGTCAATATAGGGGAGGTTGCGGCCCGTGTTAAGCATGAAACCGCCCAAGATTCCGTCGCGTGGAAATTCAGCCCTGACGGGGCTCCGAAAACGAAAAACGCCGCCCCCAGAGGAGCGGCGTTTTCAATTCGAAAGGTCGATGGCTTAGAAGCCGAGGCCTTCGTATTTCTTTTTGAACTTCGATACACGGCCGCCAGTATCCAGCAGACGTGCGCCGCCACCTGTCCAAGCAGGGTGTGCGGTCGGGTCGATATCGAGTGCGAGCATGTCGCCCTCGGCGCCCCAAGTCGATTTCATCTGCAGCACGGTGCCATCGGTCATTTTGACGTCGATGACGTGATAATCGGGATGGATATCCTTTTTCATCGTGTCTCTCCTCAGGCTTTGGCGGCTTTGGCGCCGGGTGCGCGGTAGTTGGTCTGCTCGGCGATACGTGCGGATTTACCACGACGCTCACGCAAGTAATACAGCTTGGCGCGACGTACGCGACCACGACGAACAACTTCGATCGAATCGATGTTGGTCGAGTAAAGCGGGAATACGCGCTCTACGCCTTCGCCGAAGGAAATCTTACGGACTGTAAAGCTGCCAGCAATGCCAGTGCCGTTCTTACGGCTGATGCAAACGCCTTCATACATCTGTACGCGGCTACGGCTGCCTTCGGTCACTTTGAAGCCAACGCGAATGGTGTCGCCGGCTTTGAAATCGGGGATCTCTTTCCCGAGGGAGGCGATCTGTTCCGCCTCGATTTGTGCGATCAGGTCCATGGACCATCTCCTTATAAAAGCTCACGGTTTTTTCCGCGAAGTGGTTCGTGCTCTCGAGAGCTCTGGTCTTCGACCGGGTCCGCCTGTTTCCCATTCGGGGGCGCCCGCCAGAGGTCCGGCAAACATTTCTTTTTAGTCTGCGATCTGGCCCGCGCCTTGCGCCGAAGTTCCGCATGGGCAAACAGAGAACAGGTCCGATCAACCGATTCTGGCTGCGGATAGGCGGCGTATAAGGGGGAATGAGGGCGCAATCAACCCTTTGAGGGCGGCGTTTTGCCCTTGTTTTGCAGATAATCCTGCCAAAGGTCGGGCCTGCGCGCCTCGGTCAATTTCTCACCCTCTGCGCGGCGCCATTTCTCGATCTCGCCGTGATGGCCCGAAAGCAGCACATCTGGTATTTCCAAGCCACGCCATTCGCTCGGTTTGGTATATTGCGGATGTTCCAGCAAGCCGTTGGAAAAACTCTCTTCTTCGGTCGAAGCGGCATTGCCCAAGACACCGGGGATCAGGCGGACAGTGGCATCAATCAATGCCTGCGCCGCGATCTCGCCGCCTGTAAGAACAAAATCGCCTAGCGAGACCTCTTCCAGCCCGTAGTGGTCAATCACCCGCTGATCGACTCCCTCAAAGCGCCCACAAAGCAGCGTCATGCCCTCGGCCTTGGCAAAGCGCGCGGCATCGGCCTGCGTCATGGGTTTACCACGCGGAGACAGATAGACGCGCGGCCAGCGGGCAGGGTCATCGGGGGTGCCAGCGCAGGCCATATCCAAGGCACGACCCAGCACATCGGGGCGCATCACAAGGCCTGCACCACCACCTGCAGGCGTGTCATCGACATACCTGCAGGCGTGTCATCGACATTGCGGTGCTTGCCCGCGCCAAAGACGCGCAGATCAATCGGCTCCAAGGCCCATAGGCCATGCTGCAATGCCTTGCCTGTCAGCGATGCCCCCAGAACACCTGGAAAGGCCTCGGGGAAAAGCGTCAGCACCTTGGCGCACCACGCGCCTTTCAGGCGGGGTGTTTCCTCCATCAGATCGCGCGGTTTCAGGTTTGCCGAGATCGACATCCGTCCATGGGATCGGTTCGGCGCGTCACTCATCGAACAACCCCTCAGGCGGGTCGATGATGATGCGGCTGCTTGCCAGATCGACGGTTGGCACGATCTCTTTGGTGAAAGGCACAAGAACCGTGCCTTTCTGGCCTTTCGCGCGAACCTCCAGCAGGTCGGTTGCACCATGGTTATGGACCGCATGCACGCGTCCGCAATCCTCACCGCCCGTATCCATGACAGAGAGGCCGATCAGATCGGCATAGTAATATTCATCATCGGGCAGATTGGGCAGCATATCGCGGGGCGCGAACAGCCTGACACCACGCATGGCATCGGCCTCTTCCTTGCTGGAGATGCCCGATAGCCGCGCGGCAAAGCCCGTTTTAACCGAACGCGTGATTTTCACAGTGAATTGGCGGCTGCCATCCTCGGAAGACAGGGGGCCGTAATCCCCGATCGCGCCGGGGTCGGCACAGAAGCTCTTGAGGCGCACTTCACCGCGCACTCCGAAAGATCCTGCAATTGCGCCTACGCAGACTTTTTCGGTCATGCTCTCACCAGATGCGAAGGGGTTTCCCTTTTGGGGAAGGCGCCACCCGACCCCAAGGGCCGGATGACGGAGATATCATAGAAACCCGAAATTACTCGGTTACTTCTTCTGCCGCGGCTTCCTCGGCGGGAGCTTCCTCAGCGGGCGCTTCTTCTGCTGCGGGCTCTTCAACAGGTGCTTTTGCAGCTTCTTCAGCAGCAGCGATCTTGGCTGCTTTTTCTTCTGCGCGCTCGGCTGCCTTCTTGCCAGGAACGGCTTTCTTGGCGTTGTTACGCTCTTTCTTCTCGAGAACGCCAGCGGCTTCGAGGAAACGCGATACACGGTCGGTTGGCTGTGCGCCTTCACCGAGCCAATACTGAACGCGCTCCATGTTCATTTTCACGCGCTCTTCGCTGTCCTTGGGCAGGAGCGGGTTATATGTGCCGAGCTTCTCGATGAAGCGGCCATCGCGGGGCATGCGGCTGTCGGAGGCCACGATCGAGTAGAAGGGGCGCTTTTTGGAGCCGCCGCGTGCGAGACGAATTTTCATTGCCATGGGTTTAGTTCTCCTTTGAAGGCATTGATTTGGGCGTTGATGTCATTGCCCGTTTTCTTGGTGTTCTTCGTGATGCTGGATCACTTCCCGAATAATGAACTTCAGGAATTTCTTGGCGAATTCGGGGTCAAGATCGGCCCGTTTCGCAAGGTCTTCTAGCCGTGCGATCTGCGAGCTCTCTCGCGATGGATCGGACGGGGGAAGGGCGTGTTCGGCTTTGAGTTTCCCC
>JGI26084J50262_1001963_pt1 | contig 11015 bp, 9 predicted proteins | sample SaaInl6LU_22_DNA_FD_50262 | JGI IMG/M metagenome (IMG submission 50262) | reverse complement strand
ATTCAGAGCAGGCTTCAATAACTTTTTGCATTTCTTGATGGCCATAAAGCACTGAGCCTAGCATCAGGTCCTCGCTGAGCTCATTCGCTTCAGATTCAACCATTAAAACTGCATCTTTAGTGCCAGCNACAACCATATCTAACATTGATTTTTCAAGCTCCTCAGGAGATGGGTTTAACACATAATTACTATCAATAAAGCCAACTCTAGCAGCTCCAAGAGGCCCTTGAAATGGAACTCCTGAAATTGAAAGCGCCGCAGATGCTCCAATCAATGATGCTATATCTGGATTAATATTTTTATCTGATGATAGGACGGTACAGAAAATCTGAATTTCATTTTTAAAATCCTCTGGAAAGAGTGGTCTAATTGGTCTATCAATTAGTCTTGAGGTAAGTGTCTCTTGTTCAGTTGGTCGAGCTTCTCTTTTAAAATACCCGCCAGGAATTTTTCCAGCTGCATAAAACTTTTCTTGATAAAAAACAGCAAGTGGGAAAAAATCTTTCTGGGGATCAGCCTCTTTTCTAGCCACCATTGTTGTCAAAACAACCAGTTTATCAATAGTTACAATAATGCTTGAGGTGGCTTGTCTTGCAATTTTGCCTGTTTCAATTTTAACAGTTTTATTTCCGTACTCGAACTCCACGGACTGAGTGTTTAATTTATTTTCTTCCACGATTTTCCTTATTTATCCTCTTAATTTAAGAGATTTAATGATGTCTTGATAGCTTGTTGGGTTTTTTCTTTTAAGATAAGCCAAAAGCTTTCTTCTTAGGTTAACCATTCTAATAAGACCTGTTCTTGAATGATGGTCTTTTTTATGAATTTTAAAATGAGATTGTAATTTATTGATATTTTCTGTTAGAAGAGCGATTTGCACTTCCGGTGAGCCAGTATCAGCATCACTGTTTTGAAACTCTTTAACAATTTTATTCTTTTCTTCTTTTAATAAAGCCATGTTTGTTTTCTCCTTGGATATGCACCTAAAAACTCTTAAACCTCGCATATCTGAAGTTTAAGATGGTGTAGCTTATTACTTATTCAATCATTAAACAAGGTATTCATGCTTGAAGCCATTATTTGTATTTCTGCCGATTGCTATAAATTGCTTGGAAGGATCATAGACTCTCAATAAATTAGTATGGTCAAAATCTACCTCAATTCCTCTACCATGGAGAAATAAATTGCAATCATTGCGGTTTAATTGAATAAAATCTAAATCTTCAAAAGCTTTCTCTAAGGATATTAAGTGCGTAAGATCAATTTCATCTAATGAATTAGCTTCTGAAAGCATAAATTTTCCTTGACTGGTTCTGGTTAATCTTGATAAGTGACCACCACAGCCAAGCCTGAATCCAACATCCCTAGCAATGGATCTTATGTATGTTCCTTTAGAGCAAGTAATGTCAAAAGACACCCTGGGTAAATCTACTAAAATATTTTGTATGTTTTTGATCGATATTTTTCTAGCAGACTTCTTAACTTTTATCCCTTCTCTTGCATATTTATACATAGGCTTCCCTTTGTGTTTAAGGGCTGAGTAGCTAGGGGGCAATTGATCGCTTTCACCCAAAAAATTTAATATAGCGTTTTCTGCTTCTAGTTCTGAGATATTTACTTTTTTAGAAGCGATAATTTCACCCTCCGCATCATCGGTATCTGTTTGAATGCCCAGAGTAACCTCTGCTCGATATGATTTTTCACTCTGCAAAAGAAGAGATGCAAATTTTGTAGCTCTATTAATGGCTATGATCAAAAGACCCGTTGCCATGGGATCTAAGGTACCCAAATGCCCCACTTTTTTTAGGTTAAATTTTTTTTTTAAAAGTTGAACAACTCTTGAGGAAGTAATACCAGAATTTTTATTTACTAAAAGGAAGCCGTTAATCACTGAGTGAATTCAATAATGCATCAATGTTATTATATCTCTCAAGACTTTCATCATATTTAAAAATAAGTTTTGGTACTCTTCTGATTTGCATAAATTTTGAGAGCTTGGATCTTACCATCGAAGAAAATTTTTCAATAGACTGCTTATCAGGTGAATCAGAAATATCGCCATTGATGATAGTATAGAAGACCTTGGCAACACCCAGGTCGGAGGAGCATTTTACGTCAACTATGTTAAGAAATTTGTAACGAGGATCTTTTACTTGAGAGGAGATTATTTGGGATATTTCTTTTTTTAAAAAGTCTTCAATTTTTGGCACTCTTGTTGAGGACATGCTGTTAAATGCTTTGCGCCTCTTCTTTTCTATCAAAAACCTCTACCTTATCACCCGGTCGAATATCTTTATAATTTTTGATGCCGACTCCACATTCGGTTCCCGACTTAACTTCTCCAACATCATCTTTGAATCTTCTTAATGAATCCAATTCACCCTGATGAATAACAACATCATCCCTTAGAACCCTGACAGGCTTGCTTTTAAAGACAGAACCTTCAACCACCATGCATCCAGCAACTTGACCGAATTTGGGAGAATTAAATACCTCTAAAACCTCGGCAATTCCAATAATTTCTTCTTTAATGATTGGATCTAATAAGCCACTTAATCTGGCCTTAACTTCATCTATTAACTCGTAAATAATGCTGTGATAAGACAGGATCAGCTCCTCGCTCTCAACAACTTTCTTAGCAGCATTATCAGTACGAACATTAAAACCTAAGATAATGGATTCTGTGGCTAAAGCTAAGTTAGCATCTGATTCAGAGATACCACCAACACCTGAAGCAACAACTTTGATAGATGCATCATCATTACCAATGTCAGCTAAAGCTGCAACAATTGCTTCAGAAGTTCCAGCAACATCAGATTTGAGAATAACATTTAACACCTTTTTGTCGGATTGACCCATGGATTCAAATATATTGCCAAGACTTTCATCTCGATGCTTTAATATTTTTCTATCTTTTAGCTTGTTTTCTCTGTAGGCAGATATTTCTCGAGCCTCTTTATCATTTTTTACTACCTGAAAAGTCTCNCCTGCATCTGGAACGTTGTTTANTCCTAGGATCTCTACTGCAAAGGAAGGCTCAGCAGACTTTAATTTNCTGCCATCAGAGCCAATAATACTCTTCACTTTNCCAGTTGCTGAACCGCAAACAACCATATCTCCGACATTCAATGTACCATTCTGAATAAGTAAAGTAGCAACGGCTCCTCTAAATTTATCTAATTCAGATTCAATAACAACACCTTGGGCTTGGCCTTCATAGTGCGCCTTTAACTCTAAAAGTTCAGATTCTAAAATAACAGCCTCAAGAAGCTTATCTACTCCATCACCCGTTAGCGCGGAAACAGGTACCATCTGAATATTGCCACCCCAATCCTCTGGAGTTAANTCTTTTGCTGCTAAATCTCCTTTAATTCTCTCTATATCTGCNCCTTGAAGATCCATTTTATTAATTGCAACAACAATTGAAACTCCAGCAGCTTTAGCATGATTGATTGCTTCCTCTGTTTGAGGCATCACTCCATCATTTGCAGCTACGACCAAAATAACTATATCAGTGGTATTGGCCCCTCTTGCTCTCATAGATGAAAAGGCAGCATGACCAGGAGTATCTATAAATGTAATAACTGAATCACCAACAGGAACTTGATATGCTCCTATATGCTGAGTAATCCCTCCGGCCTCTCCGTCAACAACTTTGGTCTTCCTAATAAAATCAAGCAAAGTTGTTTTCCCATGATCAACATGACCCATGACGGTTATAACTGGAGCTCTAGATTTAGGTGTATCTGAATAATTGATACTGCCAATAATCTCATCTTCAACAGATGAGTCATCCAAAGCGATGCCATTGTGACCTAGCTCTTCAGCTACCAATATTCCAGTTTCCTGATCGATAGAATCATTAATTGATGCAGCAACTCCTAGACCCATAAGAGTTTTAACTACCTCACCACCTTTTATAAACATCAATTTGGCTAATTCACCAACTTGGATCATTTCTGGAACTTCTATATCCCGCTTTATGAATTCAGCAGGTTTAGCAAACTGATGCTCAGCATCCTCATTAAAACTAGCTTCTCTTCGGGAGTAATCTCTTGCTGCCCTAGATAGCTGATCCTTGATATTAACTCTTGATTGAGGTTTTTGTTGATTCGTTGGTTTTTGTTGTTGAGATTTCTTAGCCGCTTGTTGCTGTTCCTGTTTTAAACGAATAGCCTCTTTAATCTGATCTTCTCTTTTTTGCTGCTGTTCTTTTAAATTTTCTGCGGCAGCCTGTCTTTTAGCCTCAATATTATCTGTAAGCCCTTCCGAGGAGCTAGGCGCAGAAGCCGAAGGTTGAGAAAGAGTTCCTTTTGATTTAACTGTTACTCCACCGCTACTAGAAGATGATGTAATCGAGGAGGTAGCTGAGCCTTTTCGTTCTTTTAACGATTTTAGTATCGCTAATTTATCTGCAGGAGTAATTTCATCAGAAGACTTGCTATGCGAAAGGCCTGCTGCCTTCATTCTTTCTAATAAGGCATCATCCTTAATTTTTAAGGTCTTTGCGAAATCTTTTACTGTAAGTCCCAATGCAATAACTTCCTTTTTTAATTAAACCAACTCTCTCGAGCCTTCATTATAATATCAGCTGCCTTCTTTTCAGTGATNTCAATAATCTCTTGAAGCTCATCCACAGCTAATTCTGCAATATCATCTTTGCTTTTTAATGCATTAGAGACGAGAGTTTCAATTTCTTCATCATTAAAGCCTAGATCAGTCAGTGATTCTAAGTTTGATTCTTCTTGAGTTATCTCCCCCATGGCTTCCATCAAAGCAGCATCTGCAGCAGCAGCTTTAATCTCCTCAATTCGGGCNCCATCAATTTCCATGGCAGAAGACAGCTTNCCATCATCAGCGTAGGCGATATCATCAAAAGTAAGAAAACCACCCCTAATAAGAGATTCAGCCTCTTTTTCATTAATGCTTAAATTATCCATTAGCTTCGCTTGAAACTCGGCCTCTACAACTCTCTCTTTTGCTTCAGCTTCGTTGCTGCTAATAATATTTAATTCCCATCCAACAAGCCTAGATGCTAAACGGATATTTTGACCTCTTGAGCCTATAGCGAGCGCTAAATTTTCTTCATTCACAGCCAGTTCCATTGAGCGAGAATCTTCATCCATAACAATTGATTCAACTTTTGCAGGAGCAAGGGCATTAATTACCATTTGTGCTGGATTGTCATCATAAATAATAATATCTATTCTTTCATTTCCAAGCTCACCAGAAACTGACTGAACTCTTGAACCACGCATTCCAACGCAAGCTCCAACTGGATCTATTCGACCATCGTTTGTTTTAACAGTAATTTTTGATCTAGAACCAGCATCTCTAGCGATGCCTCTAATCTCAATAATGTCTTCATTAATTTCAGGGACTTCAATTCTAAATAACTCGGTTACCATTTCAGAACATGTTCTACTTAACATTAATTGTGAGCCTCTGCCTTCAATTTCTTTAATTTGCAATATAGCTCGCATCCTATCATTGATCTTATATATTTCGCCTGGTAGCAATTGATCTCTTGGAAGAATTGCTTCGATATCATTTCCAATATCTACAATGATATTGTCCCGGGTCACTCTCTTAACAGTCCCGTTCATTAAAGAGTTATTCTGGGATTTGAACATGGCCACAATAGTATCCCTCTCAGCTTCCCGGACTTTCTGCATCATTACTTGTCTTGCAGCTTGGGTTTCTATTCTTCCAAAGACAACATTTTCAACATCCATGGAATAAGTGTCACCAATGCTCATTTGAGAATCTGACTCTGTAATGTGCGTTTCTTTATGAAAATCTTCAGAATTTTCATCCTCTACAATCCAATGTCTATGAGTGGAGTATTCTCCCGAAGCTCTATCAATGGAAACAGAGATATCTGCATCCTCATGAAAATGCCTAAGGGATGCACTTGCAATTGCTGTCTCTAAAGCTCCAAATATTATTCCTTCTTCAATTCCTTTCTCATTAGAAACTGATTCAACTACTGCTAAAATTTCAATACTTTCCATTATTTATTAGTCCTCATTAGTTCTTCAAAATTTGGCTTTAAACGGCATAGATCAAGATCAATGAAATTTAAGCTCATTTTTTCTTCTCCACAATGAAATAATATTTCATCGTTATTTACATCTATAAGCTTTGCTACAAGACTCTTTTTACCGTTTTTAATTTCTCTTAACTTTAGATCAAAATCTTCTTTTAAAAACCCAGACAATTGCTCAGCTTTAAAAAATTTCCTATCTATACCAGGGGTAGAAACCTCTAAAATGTAGTCTTGATCTAAAAATGCATCATCAAGCGGAAGCTCATAGTTAAGGTCCTTTGCCACCTTCTCACAATCATCTATTGTTGCTCCAGCAATAGCATCAATGTAAACCCTTATCGTAGGTCTTTTTTTGCCTCTAAGTAACTCAATACCCCAAAGCTCGCAGCCATGGCTGGTTACAACGGGCTTTATTGAATTTTCTATTTCCTCTATTCTCATATCTCTAAAAATAAAAATGGGGCTAATGCCCCAGTTCGTATCAAATTTACTGGTAGCGGGGGCTGGATTTGAACCAACGACCTTCGGGTTATGAGCCCGACGAGCTACCAGACTGCTCCACCCCGCATCGCAGAGGAATAGAGTGTATAGAAAGCAAGTGGTTTAGGTCAAGTCAATTCAAATTTATTTCAGCAATAAAAATTTATCTTGTTATAATTCTTCACCTTGCCGAAGTGGTGGAATTGGTAGACACGCTAGCTTGAGGGGTTAGTGAGCGAAAGCTCGTGCGGGTTCAAGTCCCGCTTTCGGCACCATATGTAAAATTTAGTTGCTATGCACATGTAATGCATAAGTCCCTCAAATTACTCTACTGGGATTTCAGTTGCTTTAGTTGCTTCTTGAATTTCTTCATCAGAAAATAAAACTTCAGTGTTTGCATTTTTTAATAAAACTGCTTGGGCTAAGTTTAGGATTAGAAAAAGTGCAGCAACCAGTGCGGTTAATTTTCCAAGGAAATTAGATGGGCCTACAGCACCAAACATAGAATTTGATGAACCTCCCCCAAATGCAGAACCCAAGTCAGAACCCTTTCCTTGTTGCAAAATCACTAAAATAATCAATACGATTGCGAGGATTATGCAGATAATTTTAATTGCTGTAATAATCATTTTTATACCCTTAGTTTATTGAAGACATTTGCAATTAAAGCAAACTCTTTTCCGATCAAAGAAGCGCCACCTATTAATGCCCCGTCAATGTGTTTTTGCTCAAATAACAAAGATGCATTTTTAGAGTTCACACTGCCTCCATACAAAATTGACTCTAAACCAATTTTAGGAAAACGAGATTGTACTACATCTTTAATCATTTCATGAATCGAATTGACCTCTTTAGGATTTGGTATTTTTCCAGAACCAATTGCCCAAATGGGTTCATAGGCAATAATCAAAGATTTCAGTTGAGTAATGCCTTGTAGGGCACCGACAATCTGCTGATTGAGAACATCAAATGTATCATTAGCATTATTCTCTTCAGCAGTCTCACCAATGCATAAAATAGGAATCAAAGAATTTCTATGCGCTTGAATTAATTTCCGGCAAATAATTTCACTGCCTTCATTAAATAAAATTCGTCTTTCTGAGTGACCAATGACACAAAAATTACATCCTAGGTCTTTAAACATAGAAGCAGAAATTTGTCCTGTTCGGGCACCTTTTTCTTCAGCGTCGATATTTTGAGCGCCAATCTCGATGCCGCAGTTACTGAGAGCACTTTTTAAATCATCAATATATAAAGCAGCAGGAGCAATGCCTAGAGATGAAAAATTTGAGCCATCAAAATGCTTAAAGAATTCATGCGCCCATTCTTGATTAAATTCTTTAGAGCCATTAAGTTTCCAGTTAGCTACAATGCGTAATGACATAAATTATTAACCCAGCATTTTTGCAATATCTTTTGCATATTTTGCTGAACTTATTTCATCATCTGACTCGACCATGACCCTTATTTTACTTTCAGTTCCAGAGGGTCTCACAAGAACTCTTCCAACAGTAAGATCGGATTCAATTTCTTTTATTTTTTTTTGAATATCAGAGTCTGAAAGAATATCTTTGTTATCAACTTCCACGTTTATCATTATTTGAGGTTTTTTTGTGTAATTACGAAGAATTTCTTCCGGATCTTTTTCTAAAATTAATAAAGAAGATATAACCTTTAATGCTGCAATTGTGCCATCTCCAGTACTAACTAAGTCACGACATATAATATGACCAGAGGATTCTCCTCCAAGCATCCAGCCTTCTTTTTTAAGCATTTGACTAACAAACTTATCGCCAACATCAGCTCTTTTAAACTTGTACCCTAGTTTTTTAATGCCCTCTTCAAAACCAAGGTTTGTCATTAAGGTTCCAATTATTCCAGACCAGGGTCCAGTTCTATTAGGATTAGCATAAGCAAGGATATACATAATATCGTCACCATCTAATATATTTCCCTTTCTATCAATAAGAACAACTCGATCGCCGTCTCCATCAAGCGCAATACCATAATCTGCTCTCTGTTTTATAACCTCCTCTTTAACTCTCTCAGGATGAGTTGAACCACATTCTTGGTTGATGTTAAATCCATCTGGCTCTGTTCCAATTGTAATTACCTCCGCTCCCAACTCTCTAAAAATTTCAGGAGTGACCTTGTAACAGGCTCCATTGGCACAATCAATCACTACTCTCAATGCTTCAAATGAAACATCAGAAGGGACAGTTGATTTACAAAACTCAATATATCGATCACCGGACTCATCAAATCTTCGAGCTTTACCTAGTTCAGCTGTTTTAACTGGTTTTAAATCTCCAGCAAGTAGCTTCTCTATCTTATTTTCAGTATCTTTGGATATTTTTTCACCATTTCCAGTGAATAACTTAATTCCATTATCTAGGTAATTGTTATGAGATGCGCTAATCACAAGCCCGAATTGATTTCTTAATGATCGAGTAAGATATGCGACCCCAGGGGTTGGTAATGGACCGAGCAACCTTACATTGACTCCTGCAGCAATAAACCCAGCCTGAAGTGCTGATTCCAGCATATAGCCTGAAACCCGAGTATCTTTNCCAATAAGAACTGTTCCCCAACCCATCTCTTTTAAAACTATCCCNGCTGCGTGCCCTATTCTGAGGCAGACTTCAGGCGTAATTTTAGATTCAACAGGTCCACGAATCCCATCGGTACCAAATTTTATNCTCATNGAAAAGGATTATAACTCTTCNGCGGGACCTTTGATGGAAGTTTTTTTAGCAGATTTGGATTTAGGAGCTTTTGGCTCTTCCCAATCTTTTGGAGCTCTGGGTTTAGCTCCAGCCATGATATCCTCAATCTGATCTGCATCAATGGTTTCATATGTCAGGAGTGATTCAGCCATCATATGCAATTTATCTAGATTATCTTTTAAAAGCTTAGTAGCTTTTTTATAGTTAGTGTCAATTATTTTTTTAACTTCTAAATCAATACTATTAGATGTTTCTCCACCAATACCTTTGGGAGCCATCGATGCAGATCTTCCTAAAAATGGGCTTGAATCGTCTTCNCCATATTTTAAGGGGCCTAAATCAGATAATCCCCATTTAGTAACCATGTTTGTTGCAATGCCGGTTGCTACTTCAATGTCATTGGAAGCACCNGTTGTAATTCCGTCTTTGCCATTGATAATTTCCTCAGCAATTCTTCCGCCAAAAAGCGCTGCAATTCTGCTGTGAAGGTATTGCTTGCTTTGCATATATCTATCTTCTTCAGGCAAAAACATTGTTACACCAAGAGCTCTGCCCCTAGGAATAATAGTAACTTTATATACTGGATCATGCTCAGGGCTTAAACGTCCAACTATTGCATGACCAGCCTCATGATATGCAGTAATCCTTTTCTGCTCATCAGTCATGATCATTGATTTTCGCTCAGGACCCATCATGATTTTATCCTTGGCTAAGTCCAAATGATTCTGATCAACTTTTTTATCACCATATCTAGCAGCAAATAAAGCAGCCTCATTAATTAAATTAGCAAGGTCTGCGCCAGAAAAACCAGGGGTGCCTCTTGCAATGACCATTGCATCAACATCTTTTGAAAGTGGAACTTTTTTCATATGGACCTTTAATATCTGCTCTCTACCTCTCAAGTCGGGCAAATCAACGACGACCTGTCTATCAAAACGTCCTGGCCTAAGAAGCGCAGGATCNAGAACATCAGGTCTATTAGTCGCTGCAATAACAATCACACCTTCNTTGCCATCAAAGCCGTCCATTTCAACTAGTAGCTGATTTAAAGTTTGCTCTCTTTCATCATGGCCGCCGCCCATACCGGCGCCTCTGTGACGACCCACGGCATCTATCTCATCAATAAATATAATGCATGGAGAATTCTTCTGAGCCTGCTCAAACATATCCCTTACCCTTGATGCTCCTACACCCACAAACATTTCAACGAAATCCGAACCTGATATTGAGAAGAATGGAACTTTTGCTTCGCCAGCAATAGCTCTTGCTAAGAGTGTTTTACCTGTTCCAGGAGGACCCACCATNAANACACCTCTAGGAATTTTACCCCCTAATTTTTGAAATTTTGTTGGATCTCTTAAAAAATCTACTAACTCTTGAACATCTTGCTTAGCCTCCTCACAACCAGCAACATCTTCAAATGTAGTTGTAACTTTGCCACCCTCCATTAATTTTGCCTTGCTTTTTCCAAAAGCCATAGGCCCACCTCTGCCCGACATGCCGCCTTGCATTTGACGCATGAAAAAGAAAAATATACCGAGAAGTAATAAAATCGGGAAAGCTCCAACTAAGAGTTGAGACCATAGTGAGGGTTGCTCAACGCTTTCAAAAACAGTAATGACTCCATGCTCTTCAATAGCATTATCAACAGACTCATCTCTTTTATAAATTGGGTGGCGAGTTTCAAATCTTGTTCCATCTAGGCGCTCGCCAAAAATAGTCATCTGGTCGCCTTTATAAGTTACCTGGGCTATACGATC
>JGI26084J50262_1001960_pt1 | contig 11023 bp, 10 predicted proteins | sample SaaInl6LU_22_DNA_FD_50262 | JGI IMG/M metagenome (IMG submission 50262) | reverse complement strand
GGGACGTTGCCAATAGCGATGGCAGCAAAATGCTTTGAGTGACTAAACGACAAAAAAGGACCTTGCTTCATATATGGTTTCCCATCCGTTGAATAGTGAATTTTATGGATGGGTATATTTGCCGCTCGAAGCAAACAACGCACCGCCAAAAACCCTTTTCTGTGCGACGAGTGACGCATGTTTTTTAGGCGATTAATACAATTTTGGGTAAGTGTTAGTTGCCGTGATAAATTCGCTTCTTCTTCGGTAATATGCCACACCCACAGAGATGTATTAGAATTCATGTCCTGCTTTTTGTAAATGGGCATATCTATTTGTAATTTTGAACAAAAATTGTAGAAGAACAAATATACAACTATGGCAACAAAAACACTCCCCTATAAAGTTAAGGACATCTCACTTGCAGATTGGGGTCGCAAAGAAATCAAACTTGCCGAGGCAGAGATGCCCGGACTGATGGCCTTGCGCAAACAATTTAAAAGTGAAAAACCTCTCGCTGGAGCACGCATCGCTGGATGCCTCCATATGACCATCCAAACAGCAGTACTCATCGAAACATTAGTTGATTTGGGTGCAGATGTGACGTGGAGTTCTTGTAATATTTTTTCCACACAAGACCATGCCGCCGCTGCCATTGCAGCAGCCGGTATTCCAGTTTATGCTTGGAAAGGGATGAACGAGGAAGAATTTGACTGGTGTATTGAACAAACCCTTTTCTTTGGTGATGATCAAAAACCATTGAACATGATTTTGGATGATGGTGGTGACTTGACCAATCTGGTCTTGGACAAATACCCCGAATTCGTCTCAGAAATCAAAGGTCTTTCAGAGGAAACAACGACTGGTGTTCATCGTTTGTATGAGCGTATGAAAAACGGAACACTTCCTTTACCAGCGATCAATGTTAATGATTCTGTTACCAAATCAAAATTTGATAACAAATACGGTTGTAAAGAAAGTGCTGTTGATGCTGTCCGTCGTGCTACTGATATTATGCTCGCAGGAAAACGCGTGGTCGTTGCAGGATATGGCGATGTTGGGAAAGGAACTGTCGCATCATTCCAAGGAGCAGGAGCGATTGTGACTGTCACTGAAATCGATCCGATCTGTGCGCTTCAAGCTGCTATGGACGGTTTTGAAGTCAAAAAATTAGAAACGGTTATTGGCAACGCAGACATTGTTGTCACTGCAACCGGCAACAAAGACATTGTGACCGAGCGTCAGTTTCGTGCCATGAAGGACAAAACCATCGTTTGTAATATTGGGCACTTTGACAATGAAATCGATATGGCGTGGCTAAACGATAACTATGGTCACACCAAAGACGAAATCAAAGCGCAAGTTGATCTATACAACGTAGATGGTAATGATATTATCGTCTTGGCTGAAGGTCGTCTGGTCAACCTAGGTTGTGCAACAGGTCACCCAAGTTTTGTGATGAGTAACTCCTTTACCAATCAAACACTCGCTCAAATCGAATTGTGGAAACACAGCGATCGTTATGAGAACAAGGTGTATATGTTACCAAAGCACTTGGACGAGCAAGTCGCTCGTTTACATCTCGAAAAATTAGGTGTTGAACTCGAGGAACTTGACCAAGAGCAAGCAAGCTATATTGGCGTAGACGTACAAGGTCCTTATAAACCAGAGTACTACCGCTACTAAGAAAAGAGAGAATACTTAAAAACCGAGATCTTTTTTTAGGTCTCGGTTTTTTTTTGCACTTTGGAAATTGATCACAAAAAAAAACCCTTTGCCATGGCAAAGGGTTTTTTATATTCTACTAGCTATTGTTTTTTATGCATTCGGTTCAATCGAAACATAAGAACGATTATTTCTCTTTTTGGTGAACACCACAGTACCATCTACTCTTGCGTGAAGAGTGTGATCTTTCCCTAGATACACATTGTCTCCAGGATGGTGTTGCGTACCGCGTTGACGAACAATAATGTTCCCAGCGATGGCGGGCTGACCACCAAAAATCTTAACGCCTAAACGTTTCGATTCCGATTCTCTTCCGTTTTTAGAGCTACCTACTCCTTTTTTGTGTGCCATGGTATCTTTATTTAGCGGATAGTGCCGCGATTAATTCTGCTTTTTTCAAACTGGTATATCCTGAAACTCCGGATTCTTTAGCNATTGCTTTGAGTTCAGCAACGGTTTTACTGCTCAAATCAGCACTTGGCTTGGCAGCTGTCTTTTTTGTAGCAGNTTTAGCAGCTTCTTTCTTTGCGGCAGGCTTAGCCTTCACATTAGTTTTTTCAACTTTTTCAGCTGGCGCTGCTTTTTTCTTTGCTGAAGTGCCTATAGACTCTATGAGAATTTCAGTGAGTGACTGGCGATGACCGTTTTTNACACGGTATCCTTTACGTCGTTTTTTCTTAAATACGATGACTTTATCATCCTTAAGGTGCTTGACCACTTTTGCTTCTACAGAAGCATTGGCGATAGCGGGGGCGCCAACAGTGACTTTATCGCCGTCGCCTAATAATAAGACTTGATCAAAAGAAATTTTTGATCCCGTCTTGGCGTCTAAACGATGTACGTACACTTTTTGGTCTTTTGCAACTTTAAATTGCTGCCCAGCTATTTCTACGATTGCATACATTGTTTTCAATTTTTGCTTTAAAGCGGCTGCAAATATAGAATATTATCCACGTTTGAACAAAACATCACCTCCAATTCGGATATAATTTTATTACATTAGCTTAAAAATATTTTATTATGTTAAAAAACAATCCCATTTTCTTAATGTTTTTACTTGTGCTTGTAAGCCAATTACATGCGCAAAACGACTCGTTGATCATCCCTATTTCTCCAGATCTAGAAATTGGAAAATTAGATAACGGACTCACCTATTACTTGCAACAAAATCAAAAACCGGCAGACATCGTTGAGCTGCGCATGGTTGTCAATACAGGGTCTGTGATGGAAGATGACGACCAACTTGGATTGGCGCACTTCCTTGAACACATGGCGTTCAATGGCACAAAAAGTTTTGAAAAAAATGATATCGTCTCTTATCTACAATCTATTGGCGTTGAATTTGGTGCAGACCTTAACGCATATACCAGTTTTGACGAAACTGTTTACATTCTTCCCATCCCATCTGCTGAATTTGAAAATCTCGACAAAGGCTTTCAAATCCTCAAAGAGATGATGTTTGACATGACATTGCATGGAGATGACATCGATGCAGAGCGTGGCGTTGTCCTAGAAGAATATCGAACCCGCTTGGGCGCAGAAACACGGATGCTTGAAAAAACGCTTCCCGCTATGATGTACGGCTCAAAATATGTCGATCGCTTACCNATTGGAACCAANGAAAATCTTGAGACTTTTGAGCATGAAAGCTTGCGCAGATTTTACAAAGACTGGTATCGACCTGATTTGATGGGGCTCATCATTGTTGGTGATGTAGAGGTAGAGGTGATGAAAGACTTGATGAACAAACACTTTGGCGATGTGCCGAAGTCGGAAGTTTTTCGTGAAAGAGAAGTTTTTCCACTACCTAATCATGAGGATACCAAAATTGCCGTTGCTAGTGACCCCGAGGCTTTTGTCAACAGGATTCAAGTCATGTATAAAGATCGTGCTGATCGAAAAGAAATGAAAACCGTTGCTGATTATAAGTCATTACTCGTCGATCAACTTTTCTCTATTATGATCAATGCTCGATTGAATGAGTTGGCAAACAGTAGCAACCCGCCCTTTCTCAGTGCATCATCTTCATATGGAGGTTCGTATGCTCGTTCAAAAAATGCTTATACAAGTTATGGCATAAGCCCTGACGTTGAAAAAATGCCAGAGACACTCAAAGCCATGCTAACGGAAAACAAACGTGTGCTTTCCCATGGTTTCCTGTATGCTGAACTCGATCGAGCAAAAAGAAGTTTACTCACTCGTCTTGAAAATCAAGCAAAAGAAAAAAATAAAGTAAACAGCGAACGTATTGTTAGCGAATACATTCGCCACTTCCTCGAAAATGAAGCCATTCCTGGGATCGAATGGGAGTTCGAAACAGCAACCGAGCTCGTTCCAAACATTGAGCTTGTTGAAGTAAGTACCCGAATCAGCGATTTTATTCACCCTGACAATATGGTTGTTATTGCGAGCAGAAAAGAAGATGGTGAAGAATCACTTCTAGATGAAGACACTATCAAAGCGATCATCGCAGAGGTAGATGCAACAAAAGTTGCTGCTTATGAAGAAGCTGATTTGCGTTCAGAAATCGTTGAATCAGTACCGGAAAGTGGCACCATCATAGACCGATCATATGATGAAAAATTAGACCTAACAAGGTTGACATTAAGCAATGGCGTTCGTGTTGCTTACAAGCAAACAAATTTTAAAAATGACCAAGTTCTGGTACAAGCTTACAGTAATGGTGGAACAAGCTTGATTGATGAAGATAACTTGCAAAAAACACTCCTTGCGCTACAGCTAAACGCGAATGCACAAGCAGGTTATGGCGGGTTAGCAGTCTCCGAAATGGAGAAAGTAATGAGCGGAAACTCCGCTTCATTGTCTTCGTCTATTGGAGCTTTTTCAGAAAATATCAGTGGAAACAGTGCGCCAAAAGACTTGAAATCATTATTAGAGTTGATCTACCTCCACCACACAAGTCTCAACAAAGACATGGACTATTTCAACGCTTACATCAATAACATCAAAGGGTTTTATGCTGGTATTTTATCAAACCCTGAGTACTACTTTCAAATTACAGTTAGCGAAGAAAAAAATCGTGGTAACAAACGGTATCTTTCCTTCCCTTCGGAAGAGGATTTTGATGCCATTGACTATGACGAAACTTATCAGTTTCATGTCGATCGATTCGCTGACGCCAATGATTTTTCGTACTATTTCATAGGAAATTTTGAAGCAAAAGAGCTCGAAAGTTTAGTAGAAACCTACTTGGCGTCCTTGCCAACAAAAGAGCAACAAGACGAAATTGTTGTTCCTGAATTCCGAACAAAAGATGAGTATAGAGAATTTATCGTTGAAAAAGGGACCGATCCAAAGAGCTTTGTTAACATCCAATGGACAGAAAACTTACCCTATGACGCTGCAACCAGAATAGCTGCAGATGCATTATCCAATGTGCTCACCAACAAGCTCATTGAAAAACTTAGAGAAGACGAAAGTGGTGTTTATGGCGTTGGAGCTCGTTCGAATTTTCAAGAAATTCCATACTCGCAACTCTCATTCAACATCCTATTCCCATGTGGGCCAGANAACGCAAGAGATCTTATTGATTTCTCCTTGGAGCTTGTCGAACAAATCAAAAAGGAAGGCGTATCGGAAAGTGATTTAAATAAAGTGAAAGAATCCTATCGCGTCGATCACAAAGAAAATTTAGAATCGAATGGCTATTGGATTGACTACATCAGCACTACCGATCGCTACAAGAAAAATCCTCACCGTATTTTTAAGTATGAAGAAAGGATTGATGCACTAAAAGCAGAAGATCTTCAGCGAGTCGCAATAGATTTTTTAGATGAAAACTATTTTTTAGCTCTCTTGATGCCTGAAGAGATTATCGAAAAAGTAGTTGAAGATGTTGATGAGTCGGTTGAACCAAAAGATGTGCTTGCCAATTATATAAAAGCGATTGGCGGAACTGACAAGCTCAATGGCATAAAATCTTTACAAGTCACTTACGTTGGGGATTTTATGGGCAATGAAATCAAAGCGGATGTTTTGTCAACCAAAGACGAAATGGTACAAACCGTTTCTATGGGTGGAAACGTAATGGCTACGATTACTGTCAATGCTTCTGGAGCACAGGTTGCGCAAATGGGCAATACTATGGATTTACCTCCAGATATGGCAGCAGATATGCAGGCTAATGTAGGAATTATACCAGAGTTTCGCATGATGGAAAATGAATCCCTTGCAGTGACTGGCATCGAAGATTTTGAAGGCATCAAAGCATATGCTATTCTGACAAAAGGGAATACGACCACAACAACATCATACTATGCCGTGGAGTCTGGCTTGAAAATCAAGCAAAACGTTTTGATTGAAATGATGGGGCAAGTTCAGTCACAAGACACAAGCTATGGGAATTACATTAGTTTTAATGGATTATTACTCCCATCCACCACTAGTGTTCCGCTAGGCCCACAATCTGTGGAAGCGACTATTAGAGATGTAAAAATCAATGGAGAAGTTGTCGTTGCAGAATAATTTACACCACATTAAGAAATTTGACAAAAAGCGGCTTAGGCCGCTTTTTTTTGGTGTGATAAATAAACCCCGAATAGGATAATGACTGTGGAAAATAGCTGGAAGGCTGTAATTGTTTCTCCATCTGAAATTCCCCAGAAAAGAGCTACAATAGGAAGGGTGTAGGTTACAGAAGAAGCAAAAATAGCAGAGGTGATTTTGACAAACTTGTTGAACAAGTATTTTGCAAAAGCACTTCCAGCCAAAGCCAATACGGTGATATAGCCAATGGAAGTGTAGATTTCTGGGTGTTCAAAGGTTTTGGCAGAGAAAAAATCTGAGCTTANAAGTATGATTANCGCAACAGGTGCCATAAAAATGAAGTTCCCGAGTGTGATAGCCATCACGCCAACCTGTACTAGATGAATTTTTAAAAAATGAATGTTGATGGCATAACAACAAGTAGCCATTACAATCAACAAAAGGTATACTGGGTTTAGGTTTCCGCTAGTGCTTAAACCNCCCCATACTAACCCCATTGACCCCATGAGGCCAATTGCAACGCCAAGATATTGTTTTCTCAACACCTTAATCTTAAAAAATAATACCCCAAAAATGAGTGTAAGCAAAGGGGTTAAGGCATTGAGTATGGCTGCAACAGCAGATTCGATATGTTGTTGGGCAAAAGCAAAAAGAAAAGCGGGTAAAAAGGTGCCGACATATCCAGTAATGGCAAGCCATTTCCAATGATAACGAGTAAGCCCCCGAAGGGATGGGTATCCGACAAGAAGCAAAGCGATGGTAGTGATCAGCAAGCGTAGACTCCCTAATTGGAGGGGAGTGAGCGCCACCAACCCCCATTTGATCAAGATGTATGAGCTCCCCCAAACGATAGATAAAACCGTCAAATACAACCACTTTATGTGCGGTAAGCGCATCGCTATTTTTTAACAAAGGTGCATAATTGTTCAAGATTAATTGGTAGTTTTACCCGACAATTTCGTCCTATGAAAACATTCGCACTCCCCCTACTAAGTATTCTTTTTGTCACTGCTTGCGTTCAACAGCCAAATCCTGAAGTGAAAGAGGTTGGTATCCCATCATTGACCACAGAACTGCCAGTAAGCGAAAACATCACTGAAGCCTCTTTTTCTATTTCTGGAATGATGTGTAAGATGGGATGTGCTGCAACCATCGAAAAAAATCTGAGTAAGTTGGAAGGAGTTCAAAAAGCATCTGTTGACTTTGAAACTGCGCGAGCTACCGTATTTTTTGATCCCACAATATTGCAAACCGAATCTTTGGTCGAAGCGGTCAAAAAAACTGGTGACGACTACAAGGTCTCAGGAATGAAAACTCAAGCTACCGCTGAAAAGTCGTGTTGTGAAAAAGAGGGTTGTAAAGCTGAAAAATGCAAAAATAAAAAGGGCTAGCGCCACTGCAAATTTTCTGTTAAATAACGCAAATCCGTTTTAATATATTGGATCGCAGGGTACAGCGAGTCGTAATTTGGTGTTGTATTAAAAAACAACACACCTGTCATAAAATGATATTTTTGGTCTGTAACTAAATAATGAAGGTTTGAAGGTGCATCGCCTGCCACTTCAAAAAAACGACCATACACATTCTTAGGCGGGTTTTCATAACTGCTTTCTAAAACACGCACTTGTTGTTGGCTGTGTTCCATCAAACGGAGGTTGAAGTCTCTGTAAAGATCATCTATACTGTGCTTTTCCAAATCAAAATAACTCATGTAGAGCTGTGCTCCAATTTCAGGATACGACAACGAAAAAAAACAATTGGATTGCAATTCGATTTGTGAAAGAGAGTTGTAATCAAACTTATAAGGACAGTTTTCGGAAACCCATTTTATGTAGTTTGCATCGGAGTAATCTAGGGCCAACATGCCGTTTGGTTTAGGGATAGGCGTTTGGCATGCGGTAAAAAGAAATATAATGAGCAACTTTTTCACATCTATTATTTTGAATGTTTTGTCATTTTAATCTGTTTAATCCTTTTTCGATCAGTAGCTTCAACCACGAACGTATAGCCATGAAACGAAAAAGAAGTTTTTGTTTTTGGAAAATAACCTAAATGCTCGAGCACAAAACCTGCAATTGTCTCCGACTCTCCTTTTTTGTCTTCAAAAGGTTTAGGGTCTTTCATGGACATAATTCTATAGAAATCTTTGAGGTAGGTCTTCCCCTCCATAACAAAAGTATGATCATCGATTTTGGAAAACATTAGATCATCTTCGTCAAATTCGTCACTGATCTCACCAACAATCTCCTCGATGACGTCTTCCAACGATACCACCCCTGAGGTACCACCATATTCATCGACTACGATTGCCAAATGAATTCGCTTGGACTGAAACTCATTGAGCAAATCGTCCAATTTTTTGTTTTCGGGAACAAAGTAGGGGTCACGCAACAAGCTTACCCAGTTGAATTTTATTTTTTGAATGTGTGGCAACAAATCCTTGACATATAAAATCCCTGTGATTGTGTCGATGTGTTCGTCATAAACAGGGATGCGAGAATAGCCTTTTTCTACAACTTTTTCTAGCACCTCATCAAAAGACTCGTTTTGATTTAATGCAAACACGTCAATGCGCGGACGCATAACTTGTTTGACATCAAAAGTGCCAAAATTGACAATCCCCTCAAGTAGTTTTTGTTCTTCAACTGATGTTGCGGAGTCGTCGGTTAGTTCTAGGGCTTTTGAAAGCTGATCAACAGAGAATTCAGACTTTTGTTTTTGTAGTTTGTTTTGGAAGAAAAATGTGAATTTACTCAACGGAACCGCAAAGAAAAAAAGTAAATACCTGTCTATAACGAAAAGAGGCAACGTCATTAATAACGCAAAAGACTCTGCGTTTCGATTGGCATATACTTTTGGAATGATGTCTCCAAATATGAGTATAAATGCAGCCACAAAACCAACCTCTACGACAAGAGTTAGCCATTGATAAGGAATGTTCGAAAACAGCGCATGGTTCATGCTTGCAAAAAGCATGACAATAGAAATATTAATGAGGTTGTTTAGGATCAAAATGGTAGCGAGCAAACGTTGTGGGTTGCTCCGTAGCTTGGCCATCAGTCGGTTTTTTCGATTGTGGTGGTTCGTCGCTGATTTAAGCGTTGCTGGTGAAAGTGCAAAAAATGCCACTTCTGATCCCGAAGTCATACCCGAACTAATCAACAACAGGAATAACAGTGAAAATCGAAGAATAAGGTTTACATCTATTCCGTCGGTAAAAAAGACAAGTAGTGTTGTCAATAGATTTTATTTCAATTAAAAAGGAAGGTCATCTCCATCATTTGCAGGGGGTGTTTGAGTTTGAGGACTCATGTCCTTTGGCTTGTTACTCAAAAAGGTAAACTCATCGACATGGATTTCCGTGCTATACCTTGGATTTCCATCTTCCCCTTGCCACTTTCGTGTTTTGATACGTCCTTCAACAAAGAGCTTATCTCCCTTTTTAAGGTATTTTTCACAAGTTTCAGCAGCTTTGTTGCGCACCAAAACATTGTGCCATTCCGTGTTTGTGACCTGTTCACCACTCTGCTTNTTTGTGTAACTTTCGTTTGTAGCCAAAGGNAAACGACCAATGCAACCTCCATTATCGAAGTATCGCAACTTCACTTCGTCTCCAAGGTGACCAATCAACATGACTTTATTTAATGTACCGCTCATCGTTGTGTTTAGACCAAAAATACATTAATCGAAAAACTTGTGCAAGAATCGATCGATTAGTCTAGATACGGGATATGTTTTTAGCGTTGTAATTGATACGGTTTGTATGGGGTCGGGCGTTGTAACAGGCGCAATCCAAAAAGATGTATAGATGTGTTGATGTGTTAGTTGGTGCACCCAAGGTTCCTCGTTATAAAGATAAAGTGAGTCTGCCTCAACCCAGGATGGCAATTGGGTGTTACTCCCCATCGTTTGAATGTTCATTGGCGTTTTAGACTCTAAAAGCGGAAATTCATAAAGCTGTTGCCAAATGTCTTTATGCAAACGCTGAGTGATTACTGTTTGTTGATTAGGAAATAAAGGTACGATGTAGTTAAAGTAACGTTTCTTTGGTGGGTTACTCTTTTTTTTGACTGGNAGTTCGCTTACTTTATTTTTCATTAGCGCGACACAGGTGTTTTNGAACACACACTGCTGACAAAGGGGNTTTTTTGGTTTGCACTGCAAAGCACCAAATTCCATAATGGCTTGGTTATAATTCCCCGGGTCGTGAGAATCTAAAAGTTTTTGAGCGAGTTTGGCAAACTGTTTTTGAGCAGGTCCCGTGTTGATGGGGTTGTCGATTCCGAAATACCTTGCTAAAACACGATAAACATTTCCATCGACAACCGCATGAGGCTTGTTAAAACAAATGGAAGCAATGGCAGAAGCAGTATACACACCGATACCTGGTAATTTTTGTAGCTCATAATAACTGTCGGGAAAGGCGCCGTCATATTTTTCCACAATGATCTTGGCAGCCTTATGGAGGTTTCGCGCTCGACTATAATAACCAAGTCCTTGCCACAGCTTTAAAACTTGTTCTTCGGAAGCATCGGCGAGATTATGTATAGTAGGAAATTGTTTTACAAAACGATTATAATATTCTATACCATAGGCGACACGAGTTTGTTGAAGAATGATTTCAGAGAGCCAAACATGGTAAGGCTTGCTGTGGGAACGCCAAGGTAAATCACGCTTGTTAACCTCGTACCAACGCAGCATCCTAGCACCAAACCCTTTTTTTAAAGACATCGGGCACAAGATATTTAATTTATACGCTGATATACAAGGGATTTAGTCAATTATAATTTATATATTTGCTCACCAAAAAAAA
>JGI26084J50262_1001958_pt1 | contig 11026 bp, 11 predicted proteins | sample SaaInl6LU_22_DNA_FD_50262 | JGI IMG/M metagenome (IMG submission 50262) | reverse complement strand
CCCTCAGATAGGCCCTCAAATAGATCCTCAGATAGACCTGTTGATAGGCCTTTAGAGAGACCTCATCCAAGCATCTAATCAGATCCCCGAACTGGTTGTTAGGCAAGTTCAGGTGAAGTAGACTCTAAGCACTGCCTCGCCGCTGCGCAACGCTTGCGCGGTGAAGGTTCGACACATTGCACCTCCGTTAGTCTCCCCTGTAGCGACGGTAGTTTTTCGGCTCAAGCTAACATCTTGGCCGGATTCGTAGCCGTCGGCCGCGCGATGCCATCTTGCTAGACACTCGTCCTACGAGGCGAATTATCGGAGCTTTTATGACGCAAAATACTCAAGTGTTACTCGCGAAACGCCCGCACGGCGAACCCACCGACGACTGTTTCAGCTACGTCACCTCGCAGACTCCTGCCTTGGAAGATAATCAGGTATTAATTAAAGTCGTCTGGCTTTCACTTGACCCCTATATGCGGGGCCGCATGAACGACATGAAGTCCTACGTGGCTTCATTAGAAATTGGTGATGTGATGACCGGGGAGTCGACTGGCATTGTGGTCGAGTCTAAATCTGCGAAATACAAGGTGGGGGACAGGGTCGCAGCGCACATGGGTTGGCAAACGTATATTGTCGCCGACGCCGATGACCCACGCCTGATGGCGGTCGATCTTGATAACGGCTCTCTCTCTGCACATCTTGGTGTGGTCGGCATGCCGGGGCGAACTGCCTATTTCGGTCTTAGCGATGTTGGCAAGCCCGTAGCCGGGGAGACGCTGGTCGTGGCCGCTGCGTCGGGTGCTGTCGGATCTGTCGTCGGGCAGATCGCTAAACTCAAAGGCTTGCGAGCCGTCGGCATCGCCGGTGGTCCAGATAAATGCCGTTACGTAAAAGAGGAGCTGGGCTTCGACGACTGCATTGATTACAAAGCGGGGAATCTCGCGGAGGAACTGGCCCGCGCCTGCCCAGACGGTATCGATGTTTATTTCGAGAATGTTGGCGGCGATGTAACGCGAGCCGTCGCGCCTCTCCTCAACCCAGGCGCTCGCGTTCCAATCTGTGGATACGTATCAAACTACAATGACGAAGACATGGCGAGCGCTGTCACCCCGTTCCATATTTTGAAGGAACTCGATGAAGTACCCGAACACCGATTCTTCGTAGTGACCGAATGGCACGCGAAGTGGGTGGAAGCGACGAAACAGCTAGGCGCATGGGTCAAAGAAGGCAAAATCAAATACCGCGAATCAATCGGGGACGGGATTGAAAACGCGCCAGAGCTGTTTAGAGGGATGCTCAAAGGGCGGAATTTTGGCAAGCAGCTAGTGCGCATTGCCGACGAGAACGTAGAGTAGAGCGATGGAATCGGCGTCAGAGAACTTCGCAATAGACCGATTGTTCGGCCTCTCAGGTAAGACAGCCTTAGTGACCGGCGGTACCAGCGGTCTCGGCTTGCATATGGCTAAAGGTCTTTTGCAGAACGGTGTGAAAGTGATGATTGCTTCGCGCAGCGAAGACAAGTGCGCCCAGGCGCTCGAAACCCTCACACCTTTTGGAGACATCGATGCAGTTGCTGCCGACGTCACAAAACAAGAGGCGAGGGCTAAGCTCATCACGGCNGTGGAAGCGCGTTTTGGCTCGCTAGATATCCTCGTCAACAATGCCGGTGCGAATTGGGGAGCGCCTCTNAAAGAGTATCCCGACGCGGGCTTCGCAAAGGTTATGGACACTAACCTCAATGCCGTTTTCGCACTTACTCGGGATTTAGTCCCCGCGCTTGCGCGAGCCGCAACTACCGATTCACCCTCGCGCATCGTCAATATAGGGTCGATGGATGGGATTCACGTTCCTATCGTACAGCGCGTGCCGACATTCGCGTATTCGGCGAGCAAGGCGGCTTTGCATCATCTCACTAAAGCGCTTGCTGTTGAGCTAGGTGCTCAACACATAACCGCCAATGCGATAGCGCCTGGTTTTTTCGAATCGAAGATGACCGATCATGTGTTTGAACACTATCTTTCAGACATCGAAGACGATTGCCCACTGCATCGCGTTGGGCGCCCCGAGGAGATTGTTGGTATTTTGGTTTATCTCGCTTCGCGCGCGGGTTCTTACACGAATGGCACTGTGATCCCAGTCGATGGGGGCACGAGTATTTCGAAAGGCAAGCGTGAGTGGACGCTGTAAAGCAAGGCTTGCGCCGCACACAATAGGTTAACAGTGAATCGGTACAGCAGGAGAGAAGGGTATGAGTTTATTTAGTCTAGAGGGGAAAGTCGCCCTAATTACAGGCTCCACGAAAGGTATCGGTAAAGCCATTGCCGAGCGTATGGCAGAGCAGGGCGCCTCGGTTGTGATCTCCAGCCGGAATCAAGACGCCTGCGATGAAGTGGCGGCGGCAATTACTGCGCGCGGTCACAAGGCAATGGGCATTGCCTGCAATATCAATCATAAAGACCAGCTCCATCAACTCGTTGATAAGACCAAGGCGGCGCTAGGCAAAATTGATGTGCTCGTTTGCAACGCAGCGCTAAATCCTTTTTTTGGAAAGTCACAGGATATTCCCGATGAAGCCTTTGACAAAATTATGCATGCGAATATAGGCAGTGTGCATCGGCTCTGCCAGCTAGTTATTCCAGGAATCGCCGAATCAGGCGGTGGCGCTGTGGTAATAATCTCGTCCATTGGCGGNCTCAAAGGAACCGACGCATTGGGTGCCTACGCGATATCCAAGGCAGCAGATATGCAGATCGCACGCAATCTGGCAGTAGAATGGGGGCCAAAGAATGTGCGAGTAAACTGCATCGCACCGGGCCTTGTGCGTACAGATTTTGCGAAAGCGCTGTGGGAGAACCCCGACATTTATGCGGCTACGGTGAAGAATTATCCACTGCGTCGCATCGGAGAACCCGATGAAATTGCTGGCGCTGCGGTGTTTTTGGCGTCGCAAGCGGGTAGCTTCACGACGGGTCAGACGCTCGTTATTGACGGCGGCGGCACGATTGCGAGCTGATCACGAATCTAATTTTATTTCAAAAGTACACAGTAAAGGGTAAATGCCATGATGAATTTAGGACTATCAGACGAGCTCGTTGTTATTCGTGAGAAGATTCGCAAGTTCGTAGAAGAGAAGGTCGAGCCAGTAGAGCAAGAGTACCATGACGAAGTTAGCGTCGGCGATCGCTGGTCGCACACGCCACGTCAGGATGAGATCATGGAAAGCCTCAAGGCAGAGGCGCGGCAGCTAGGCCTATGGAATTTTTTCTTGCCTAAGAGCCAAGGCGGCGCTGGGATTTCGAATCTTGAGTATGCCCACCTGGCGGAAATCATGGGGCGCAGTCGCCTCGCCTCAGAAGCGATGAATTGCAGCGCGCCTGACACAGGTAATATGGAAGTGCTCGAACGCTACGGTTCGGANGAGCAAAAGCAGCAGTGGCTTGTGCCCTTGCTCGCAGGGGAGATTCGCTCTGCGTTCGCGATGACTGAACCCGGTGTCGCCTCTTCAGACGCGACGAATATCTCGACAAGCGCAGTGCTAGACGGCGACGAGTGGGTAATTAACGGCGAGAAGTTCTATATCTCTGGCGCCGGTGATGCGCGTTGCAAGATTATGATCACTATGGTGGTTACTGACCCTGATGCCCCCAAGCATAACCGACAGTCGCAAATTCTTGTGCCAATGGACGCAGAGGGTGTCGAGGTTGTGCGCCCTATGCACGTCTTTGGTAAAGATGACGCGCCCCACGGCCACATGCACATTAAATTCCACAACGTACGCGTGCCCGAGAGCAATATTATTCTTGGTCGCGGTCGTGGCTTCGAAATCTCACAGGGCCGCTTGGGACCGGGTCGCATCCATCACTGCATGCGCTCAATTGGTGCGGCGGAGAAGGCGTTGGAGCTCATGTGCCAGCGCGCTGTAAGTCGAGAGGCATTTGGTAAGCCACTCGCAGAGCTCGGCGGGAACTACGATGTAATCGCTGATAGCCGTATCGAAATTGAGATGTGCAGGCTCTTAACGTTCAAGGCGGCATACCTTATGGATACTATCGGCAATAAGGCTGCGCGCGATGCTATATCGCAAATCAAAGTTGCGGTGCCCAACATGGCGCTTCGAGTAATCGACAGAGCAATTCAGATGCATGGTGCTGCCGGTATATCTCAGGATTTCCCACTAGCGTCGCTCTGGACGAGCCAGCGCACGCTGCGGCTTGCCGACGGGCCTGATGAAGTGCATCGCCGCGTAATTGCGCGCAAAGAGCTGGCCAACTACAGCTAATGCCTGTCCATTGAGGCTAGGTTGGCTCGAGGCGCACTCGCACCGCGAGCGTTAAAAGTAAAAGCAGAGGTTACGGCCTCTGCTTTTTTTTGCTTAATGTGCCAGCGGCAATAGCGCCAATTGAATCCACAAGCTGCGACATTTTGTCGCGGAATCTTTGCAAATTGCGTCTAGGTGCTGAAGAGCACTCCTGACATACTTAGCATCTGACAAGTCGATCACTTCCTTTTTAAAGCGACACCGATTAGGCGTCGCAGCGTTGTAAAGGCGCTCGATAACGTGATTGGCTTGGTGAAGTGTCGGCTTATCTTAAGAGGATAATTCCTGAATAAATCAGGAGTAATCAGGAATAAATCAGGAATAACTAGGAGAATAAAATGAAAATCAGTTTTGTGGGCTCGCAGGCATTGTCTCTGCTGACTATGAGCATCCGCTGCATGGTATTGATTGCCTGCGTTTCTGTGAGTTCGATCGTGAGCGCGCATAATGTGCTGAAGTCCTCTGTTCCTGCTGACGGCGCTGCCCTAGAAAGCTCGCCCAGCGAGCTCGCGTTGGAATTCAATNGTCAGGTTAGATTGGTGAAATTGAGTTTAAAAAATGGAGAAGAAGAGGTGGAGGTTGGTTTTAAGCCGGACTTAACCGCGGCGTCTTCTTTTGCTATACCGGTTCCGGAGCTCGCGCCTGGTGCCTATGCGCTTGAGTTTTCGATTATTGGCGCAGATGGTCATACCGTTGCAGGCCACTTTAATTTTGGCGTCGGGATGCCTGCTGCTCACGAGGGTGGAGGGCACTAGCGCGAGACAAATACACTATTGATAGCGGTTTACTCTTCGATGGCCTCTGCTGTTTGGACACTCTTTGCAATCCTAGCAAAGCTGGGTATTTTTGCCGGCATGATAGCGTCTGCAGGGGGGATTGTGGCCCTTCGCGGCTATCACAACGGCAGCCGCGCGGCTCATGGTCGATTGCTGTCCTATTGCCTTCTAGGCGCACTGCTCGGGTTCCATTCGAGTCTGCTGCCGGTTCTTATACAAGCAGGTCAGATTAACGATGCAGGCCTCATGGGCATGTTCGATATCGATCTTGTTTTGCTTTTGCGCGGGACCCCGGTGTGGGAGTCCGCCGCGTTTAGAGGAGTAGGCTTCGCACTCTCTGCGCTGTTAGTTCTCGCACTGCTAAAGACATTGAACACGCAGAGGAAATCGCCGGAACCTGCGTTTTATCATATCGCTTCTTTGGGGCAGGCCCTTGCACTGGCGCTCGTTGCCTACGGATTTACTCTGTCAGGTCACATCTCGTTGCTCGAGTCGTGGGTGCGGGCAGCGCTGACTATTCACGTTGCGGCAATGGGGATCTGGCTGGGCATGCTCCTCCCTCTGCGTTGGTGCTGTGCCGACGTTGAAAGCAACACGCTGGTAATGCTGATGACCCGTTTCAGCCGTCTAGGTTTCGGCGTTGTCGCTACACTCGTTGTCACCGGAATCGCCATGCTGCTCTCCTTGATTGATATTGTGGATCTATTCACAACAGACTACGGGCGTCTGATGCTGCTCAAACTTGTGACCTTTGCTGCCGTGCTCCTCATTGCAGCACTCAACAAGTGGCGCTACGTTCCCGCGCTCTCACTGCCGGGCGGCGCCCAGAAACTTGCGCGAAGTATCGACAGAGAAATTCTCATTGCCGCGACTCTATTGGTTATTACCGCAGTGCTCACGACCGCGCTAGGGCCAAGCTCGCACTGAGTGCTAGGGGATTTGTCTCACTCAAGAAACCTCGCGCTTCTGCCGATGAGAAAGAGGGGCCTAATTCAAAGTATGCGTCATGACTTTTGCCGACAACTGCGAAGCCCCTCGCAATAAGGCTTGTTACTGACCCCTTGCGAACGCCTTCAAATCTAGCCTCAACACGTTTGGTTCTGCACATGCCGTTGATCAAATTACTGACCCGTTGCTCTCTTGGAAGAGTCACCAAGTGGAATGGTACTCCGCTCTGCCTAAGTGTGGTCCTGATGATATCGATAAGTTCCATCGCGCNTGGTGACTATGATCCTGCGCCTTTTCTTTCATGGATCGAGGAGACGAAAANGAGCGTCGACATTCCAGGCGTAGCGGTCGCAATCGTTAGCCGCGACGAGGTGCTGCACCTCGAAACGTGGGGTCGGCGAACGGTNGACCTAGATCCGCTTGTTACCTCGAATTCACTTTTTAGAATCGCTTCGATGTCGAAAACGTTCGCGGGTGCGGCCGCGACACTCGTTGTCGATACCAAACAGCAATCGTGGGACAGCAGGTTGAGCGATATTTTTCCGACTATGCGCTTAGGCAATGGGCGGTCATTTAAGGAGATAACGCTTCGCCAAGTTGCCAGTCACTCCACCGGGCTGATGCCGCATTCTTATTCGAATCTCCTCGACGACGGTATTGAGTACGCCAAAATTAAGCCGCGATTTTCCGAAATCCCCGCTGTTTGCAAGCCCGGCACCTGCTATGGCTATCAGAACGTCGTGTTCTCTTTGATTGCCGACGTTGTCGAGGAGACCACGGGAGAAGAGTATGAGCGTTATATAGAGGAAAAGCTTTTTAAGCCGCTTGGAATGACGACAGCGTCGGTTGGACTCGAGCCGTTTTTGTCTAGCGACAACGCGACCAGCCCTCATCGGCGTGTGCGTAAACAGTGGCGGCCGACAAGCACTAACCCGGCCTACTATTCGGCTGCGCCGGCCGCTGGGATTAATGCTAGCGTGTTCGATATGGCGCTGTGGCTCAGAGCAAATCTTGGTGCTTTTCCCGAGGTGCTGTCGCCCACGATATTGAATGACTTGCACACGCCGGTCATTGAAACGCCCAATGGAAATTACTTTAATCGCTGGGACGGTTTAGAGAAGGCTTACTATGCTATTGGATGGCGTGTCTTCGATATTGAGGGTGTACGCGTTGTCCATCATGGCGGTGGCGTGCGAGGCTATCGATCCGAGATGGCCTTTATTCCCTCTGCTAACATAGGTATGGTGCTTCTGTTCAATGGTGAGACTAACGCCGCTAATGAGGCAGTGCCGGCATTTCTTAATGGGCTTAGGTAACGCCGTTCGAAAAACACAATTTCTGCTACAACCTTAAGTTGCCACTTTAAGTAGCAAGCTTGAATCGCATCCTTAAATNGCAACCTCCGACAAAAACTCCAAGCAAGGCTAGTTATGATGAATTCAACCCTAGAAATTCTCGCTGCGCANCGCAGCATTCGAAAATTCACCGATCAACCGCTTCCTGCTGGGCTGCTCGAAACGCTTTGCACAGCNGCNCAGGCGGCCGCTACGTCGAGTTTCCTGCAGGGTGCAACCCTCATTCGGGTGACCGATCCCGAAAGCCGTAAGACGCTTGCGCGCTGCGCCGGTGGGCAGGCCTATGTCGAGACGGCGGCTGAATTTTTAGTCCTGTGCGCCGACCTGAAGCGAGCCGGGAATTACTGTGAAAAATACGGGAAAGAGTTTGAAGGGGACTACACTGAGCAGTTTATTATCGCCACAGTCGACGTTGCCCTGATGGCTCAGAACTTGGTTATCGCGGCCGAATCGGTTGGTCTTGGCATCTGTTATATCGGTGGGCTGCGCAATAATCCGCAAGAGGTGTCGGATTTGCTCGAACTGCCGCGGGGCGTCTACCCAGTGTTTGGTCTCTGTCTCGGCTACCCTGACCAAGACCCTGAAGTTAAGCCTAGGCTGCCTTTACCCGTGATTCTAAAACAAGAGCGCTACAACGAAGAGGGCGATGAGGAAGCCATAGCCCGCTACGATGAGACCATCAGAGAGTATTATGCGACGCGTACGGGCGGGGGACACGGTATCAGTTGGTCCGAACAGGTTGCTATGCTGTTGTCCGAAAAATCGCGCCCACACATGCGTGAGTTTTTGGCAGGCCAGGGCTTTTTGTTCAAATAGTCCGCTGTTTGGGAGTTATTCATTGGGCACTACTCGGTAGGAACCGGTGGACGGCAGACTCTCGACAGCGTCGCTCACTTTGCNGGCGATAATCTCAGAAGGGGGTATTGCCTCGTCACCTATCGAGAATTTGAATTCGCCATTGAGTAAGCCGCGCTTTCCGTCGGTAACCGACCAGCGAGCGATATAATACTCTGAGTCGGGCAGTTCAAATCCGAGCGGATAGGCGAAACTGTCGGCCATGCGGGTAGGGTCATAGCTGAAGCCTATGTTTATCCACTGACCCTCGGCGGTGTAGAGAGCTAACTTGAGGAGTGTGACATCGACTCTGAAGCTCATCATAATCATCTGGGGCGACTCATTAAGCACCGAGTCGTCGGTTGGGAAGGTAACACCGGGTGTTAGAACGCCGTGGCTATGTTGCGCTACGGCGTGATTGGACGGTTGAAGTGCCAGACACGCGAAGGCAGCGAGAAAGGACAGGGCTGCCCATCGAGAGCGGAAATCCCGATTCGCTCCTCGCTTATCCATCTTAAACCTTCTGTGCATGATACTTTCCTCCTCTCGCTCTCTCATGCTGCGTCTACAGGAGCCGAGCGTCTAACTGTGCAGNGCTACTGCTCAAAATACGCCATACACTGCCTAGACAATGCACATAGTCTGCCCGATTCTTCGTATATTCGTCCACTTTGCTGAGTATAGCCGTCGGCCGCCGCATCGAGATCAAAATCTAAGTAGAACCAATCACCTTGAACCTCGGCGGGATCAACGAGGAACTCCAGTCCCCAGCTCACTGAGCTCGCGGGGACGAAGGGTTTTTCGTAGTGGCAGAGTAGGACAGGGGGCGGCATATCCGCGATGGCGATTATCTTCTCCGCCGGGTAGTCGGACATATCGCAGCGATGTCTCACCCACATGTTAAGGCGTCGCGATCGCGAGCCAGAGAACGGCATAGCGTCTCCAACCCAGCAACCTTCGAACTGATTAAGGAAGGTGGGCATTCGAGCTGAATAGTCGGCGAACGGGTTGCCGTTGCTGCGAGGCAGTGGATCGATCAGCGGGGGCGCGTCGACACGAATTCCGGCGCGCGCCTGTCCAAATACTCCGAGGGCTTGCAGTGCCGGCTTGCCTTCACTAATCACGGTAGCGCTGCACTGGGTAACGTTTCGTCCTTGGCGCTGCACAGTTGCCTCGACTGAGAGTGATGCTGGCGGTAGCGGTGCGATAAAAGAGGCCATAAGTGAGCGCAACGGTGGCGATGGGTCGAGCTCTTTCTTCATGCCCANGCTGGCAAAAGCTGCAACGAGACCGCCGAATGCTGCGCGGCCTTGAGACCAAGTTTCATCAAAAGAAGTTTCGTTTATTGTACTGCGTTGAAGTCTGTCTAAAATGTCTTGCAGGGAATTGCCGGTCACGAAGAAAACCTCCTCTAGTGCGATGATTGCCCCTATCACGGGCCTGTAATATTCTTAATTAATTATAAGGTAGTGCTGCAAAGATGGCTCTAGTTTATCGAAGCCATTGCAGCAGTCTGCTCGATTGCTGCTGATCGCAAGCGCGCAGAATCGACGATTAGCATCGTCGCGGCCGATACAGTTGATACAAGCGACAGTAGAGAAATTACGTGTGAGAAGAATGTGAAAGCACATAGGGTTAGAGAGAGCAGGTTGGGGAAAAAGCCAATGAGAGTAAACGCTCGACGAGTGCTCGCTGCAGTGTGGGTAATGCTCTACGTCAATACCGTTGCTGCGCAGACCCCTGCGGCGGTGGCCACTTATCCGCGCGCAGCGATCGACTATTCCGGCATTGTCGCCAAGACGCAAACGACGCCATTAGACGATTCTGTCTTTGATTTTTCTCCCGAAAAGTTAGGACTTGTTTTCCCTCAAAAAGTGCATCTGGTTAAGCTNATTTTGAGGGATCAAGCGCACGAGTGGGTAGACATTAGCTTTCGTTATAGCCCGCGACTGTCGAGCAGTTTCGAATGGTTTTTGCCAGAGCTCAAAGCCGCAGACTATTACACGGCGGAATGGGCCATACTTGACGAGCAAGACCGTCTAATACGGGGGAGTTTTAGCTTTTCGTTTGGTGAAACCGCACGTATGCCTTCGCTCATAAAGGCCGAGCAAGAATTGGCGCTGCGTCTTAGAAATGGCGAAGATGAGAACACGCGCTTCATTACACCGCCGCGCACTCAAATAATCCTCGAGCAAGAACCGCGGACGTATGATCCACCTTTCACGCTGCGACTCGAAGAGCGTGGCGGTTCAGCGGATTCCAAGCAGTAATAGCATGCCGTGTCGGGGTGAGAGCCAAAAAAAACCGGCAATCTGCATCAAGGTTGCCGGTTTTTCGTTAATCGGTCGATTGTTTAAGCTACTCAGTTACCTGTACGGTGATGTAATCATCGTTGTAGAGTCCGCCATCGTCCGCGCGAGCCCAGAGAACATAGGTTCCAGGCTTGTCGAAGGTCGCAGTTACTTCAATAATGCCATCTTCGGGAAGCTCAGGCGGCAGCCAGAGAGCGCCCCATGGCGAATTGGCCGAAGTTCGTGTGTCCTCCCATGGCTTAGGTAGGGGAGGGTCAAATTCAACTTGTCCTTCGCCTCGATAGACATTCCAGGAAAGAAATAAACCGTTAACCTTACCTACGGTGATCCTTGTAGGTGGACGCATCATGCGGCGCATGGCCTCAGTCTCGGAAATTCTACTTTCCCTACTCGGCTTTGGTATGCCGTCGTCTAAAACCCGTGTACGGAGCACAAGGGGCTCACCAACGCGCGCAGTTCGAATCTTGTCGCCTATCACCTCGATGTCAGGTTTAA
>JGI26084J50262_1001957_pt1 | contig 11027 bp, 11 predicted proteins | sample SaaInl6LU_22_DNA_FD_50262 | JGI IMG/M metagenome (IMG submission 50262) | reverse complement strand
AGTCGCTGACGCGTCTGCTCCGGCAGGATGACTTCATCTATATATCCTCTGGATGCTGCGCGGTAAGGATTGGCAAAGGCTTCTGCATATTCGGCTTCTTTTTCTGCCAATTTTTCCTCCGGATTTTCAGCACTTGCAATTTCTTTTCTAAAGATGATTTCTGCTGCGCCTTTAGCGCCCATTACGGCAATCTCTGCTGTGGGCCAAGCGAAATTCATATCGGCACCAATCTGTTTAGAATTCATCACACAATAGGCACCCCCATAAGCTTTACGCGTGATAACGGTAATACGCGGTACTGTAGCTTCGCTGAAAGCGTAGAGCAGTTTTGCCCCATTGGTAATGATGCCGTTCCACTCCTGGTCCGTACCAGGCAGGAATCCAGGTACATCTTCTAAAACTAAAAGTGGGATGTTGAAAGCGTCACAGAAACGCACGAATCGGGCACCTTTGGTGGAAGCCTGAATGTCTAAAACGCCNGCGAGATAGGCNGGTTGATTCGCGACCACACCGATGGATTTACCCGCGAGGCGCGCAAATCCTACAACGATATTTTCTGCAAAATCTTTATGTACTTCGAAAAAGCTGTCCGTATCAACGATTTCACCGATGACCTCTTTCATATCATAAGGCTGGTTCGCACTTTCAGGGATGATGTGTTGCAGGCCCATACGAAGCTCATCGCCTGGTGTATATGGAAGCGAAGGCGGCTCCTCATCACAGTTTTGCGGAACGTAAGAAAGTAATTTCTTCAACCCTTCAATCAAAGCGATTTCATTCGGATAGGTGAATTGGGTTACCCCACTTTTTGTGGCATGCGTGCTTGCCCCTCCCAATTCTTCTGAGCTCACCTCTTCGTGGGTTACCGTTTTGACCACATTAGGTCCGGTGACGAACATATAGGAGGATTCCTCGACCATCATAATAAAATCGGTCAAAGCGGGAGAATATACCGCACCACCCGCACAAGGTCCCATCATCGCAGAGAGTTGAGGAATAACACCTGAAGCTTGAACATTGCGGTAAAAAATATCGCTGTACCCGCCGAGCGAGACGACTCCTTCTTGAATGCGCGCGCCGCCACTGTCGTTAAGTCCGATCACTGGAGCACCCGTTTTCATCGCAAGATCCATCACTTTCGTGATTTTCTCTGCATGGGCCTCCGCAAGCGAACCGCCTAAAACGGTGAAATCTTGCGCGTAAACATAGATTAATCGTCCATTAACGGTACCGTAACCGGTAACTACACCGTCGCCTAAAATTTTCTGCTTGTCCAAGCCGAAAAGATTACTGCGGTGCTGAACGAGGGCACCCATTTCTTGAAACGATCCTTCGTCTAATAGAAAATGTATGCGTTCACGTGCCGTGAGCTTACCTTTTGCATGTTGCGCCGCGATACGCTTCTCGCCGCCGCCAACTTTGCTTTGCTCTTGAAGTTCTTGGAGGTGTGCTCTTTTGTCTTGCATGGTGGTTCTTTATCTAGTTTCTGTGATTCAATTTACTTCTCAGAGAAGGCATTTCGCAAATTAACCTTCGTATGTCTGTGGAATCTTTTCGTTTCTTTCGCTTTTCTGCGGATTTCAACCTGCTCTTCTTCCGGTAAATGGATGACTTCAACGCATTGCGGGGTACAACATCCTTCGTGTTTTTCAGCGCATTCCTCACACTGAATAAAGAGTAGATTGCACGCTTTGTTTGAGCAATTTGTATGGTTCGCGGAAGGCTGACCGCATTGATGGCATTCAGAGATGACCTCATCGGAAATGGCTTCGCCTAATCGCTCATCGAAGACAAAGTTGATGCCGTGGAATTTGTTTGGCAATTTTTCTTCTTCAATCTGGCGGGCGTAATCAATGATGCCACCATGCAATTGGTTAACATCTTTGAATCCATGGTGCTTCAAAAAGGCAGAAGTTTTCTCACAGCGGATTCCCCCTGTACAGTACAAAAGAATCTTACGGTCCTCCTGACCTTTGAGTTTTTCTAAAACCATGGGGAGTTCTTCGCGGAAAGTTTCAGCTTCCGGAAGGACTGCGCCTTCAAAATGACCTATTTCACTTTCGTAATGGTTGCGCATATCGACCACCACTGGATCGTGCTTTTCGATGGCTTCGTTCCAATCCTTTGCCGTCAGATGGGCGCCAACATCCGTAACATCATAGTCCTCAGGCTGAAGACCGTCTGCCACAATCTGCTCACGAACTTTGACGACAAGCTTCAAAAAAGACTTCCCCTCTGTCTTATCCGTAACCGCCAGTTTAAAGGGCACATCATGAAAATATTCGATCCCGTGTATGTACGCATCAAACGCATCCCAATGGTGCTCGGGAACATTCATTTGCGCATTAATACCTTCCCTAGAAACGTAAATACGTCCCAAGCAATCCCACTGTGACCATTGTGCAAATAACGCGTCGCGCAACTCCTGTGGGTGTTCTATGATTACATATTTGTAAAAAGAAACCGTAGTGCGGTTGAAGGTTTCTGCATCAAGCTTAGCCTGCAGTTCTTCTCTACTCAATTTATTGACGAGCGTTCTTTTTCCAGCATTTGGATCCATAGGCGGGTGATTTATCGTGCAAAGATAAGTTATCTTTGAGGGACCCAATTCTGATCTTTATCACATTCAGAGCATGAATAAAACCATCCTTATCCTAGGCGCCTGTGGGCAAATAGGAACCGAACTTACATTGGCACTTCGCCAGAAATACGGCAATGATCACGTTGTTGCTTCTGATATCCGTCAACCGGAACATTCGGAACTCCTGAATGGCCCCTTCGAAGTGCTCGACGCCAGTAGCGCAAGCGCACTGCGCTCGGTTTGTGAAAAACACGAAATACATACGGTATACCATTTGGTCGCTATGTTAAGTGCGACTGGGGAAAAATTTCCGATGAAGGCCTGGGATTTGAACATGCAGAGTTTGTTGCATGTACTGGAATTGGCCCGGGAAAAAGTGATTCAAAAACTGTTCTGGCCCAGCTCTATTGCGGTATTTGGACCTACTACACCGAAGCAAAACACTCCACAGCAAACCGTTATGGAACCTTCAACGGTCTATGGCATTTCGAAACTTGCGGGAGAGCGTTGGTGTGAATATTACTTCAATAAATACGGTGTGGATGTGCGCTCCATTCGCTACCCAGGGCTCATTTCCTGGAAAAGTCAACCCGGCGGCGGCACCACAGATTATGCCGTGGAGATCTACTACAAAGCGCTAGAAGAAGGTCGATACACGAGCTTTTTATCAGCGCACCGCGCCTTGCCTATGATGTACATGGACGATGCCATTCGCGCGACCATTGAACTCACAGAAGCACCAAAAGAAAAGGTGAAGGTGCGCAACAGCTATAACCTTGCAGGCATCAGTTTTGATCCAACGACCATTGCAGCCAGTATTGAGAGAAAAATACCGGGATTCGAATGCAACTGTGTACCCGATTTTAGAGAGGAGATTGCAGCTTCTTGGCCTGAAAGTATTGACGATTCGGCCGCTCAAGAAGATTGGGGGTGGTCCATGGACTATGACCTTGATGGCATGACCGATGCGATGTTGCGTAATCTTAGAATAAAATTGGGCTTGTCCTAATGCTTAGAGGTGAATTCTGAAGAGTTCGGTTTTGTAATCGTATCCATCGATTTGCGATTGTCCTCTGGACACAAAACCTAAGTGCTTCAGTAGACCTATGCTCCTTTCGTTTTCCGGATGTGTCAAACCGTCTAATACGGATAACCCAAAATGCTCTTTTGCAGCGCTCATCATTCGACGCGAAGACTCTTTAGCATAACCGAGTCCCTCAAATGCGGGCAGCATGGCATAACCTAAATCCGGATGTTCCAGTCCTTCACGATTGAACACACCGCATACCCCTACCTTTTGTTGCGACTTTTTTTCAATCAAAGTATAATTCCCGTAACCATTCTTTTCCCAATGTGGCAGTACCCTATCGTGTATGAATGCGGTGGCATCCTCTAAAGAATGGAGCTGTCGATCCCCAATGAAACGCAGTGCACCAGGGGTAGTGAAGACCTTCCATATAAATACCGCATCTGCTAGATTTGTTGGAATAAGCAGCAGTCGTTCCGTTTCGAAAATGGGTCTGTTATTCGGCATCGGGTTTGTACCAAGAGCTGTATTTCTGGTAGTTGTTGGCGATGCGTTCGATTTCCCCTTTGCGCAAGCGTTCAGGTACGGGACCAATTTCCTTCGCCGGCACCCCCGCCCACAACGTTCCTGGAGCCAATTTTTTTCCTTGCGTCACGACCGAACCGGCCGCAACGATGCAACCCTCACCAACCACACAATCATCCATCACGATCGCGCCCATGCCGATGAGCACATTATCCGCTATGGTACAACCGTGCACAATCGCATTGTGACCAATGCTTACATTGTTGCCTACGGTCGTGGGGAACTTCTCATAGGTGCAATGGACCGTGGCGTTGTCCTGCACATTCACTTTATCTCCAAAGGTGATGCTGTTGACGTCGCCGCGGATGACGCTTCCAAACCAGAAACTGCATCCGTCGCCACATTTAAATTGGCCAATGATGGTTGCATTATCCGCTATAAAACAATCGGTGCCGAATTCGGGCGTATGTCCAAGCAAGGGCTTGATAAAGGCCATGGTTATGTCGTTTAAGGTTCTCTTTTCAAATGTACGCTTTGCGAGTTTTACCACGTACCTTTGTGACCACAAACAACCCCACATCATGGACATCAAGCGCGTACCCGTAAGTATTTATGCAGAAATGACCCCGAATCCGAAGGTCATGAAGTTTGTGAGCAACAAAATGTTGTTACAGACAGATTCTGCGGAATTCAGAAACATCGAAGAAGCTAAACCGTCACCCTTAGCTACGAAGCTCTTCCATTTTCCTTTTGTCAAAGAAGTGTTTATCTCAGGTAATTACATNGCNATTGCGAAATTTGATGTAGTCGAATGGGATGATGTCGCGCAAGAAGTACGCATTTTCATCACCGATTTTCTTCAAGAGGGCGGTGTCGCCGTTCATGAGGACCAATTAGCTCCTGCCGAAACCGCAGAAGCCTCAACCGATGGCTCACCTGCAGTCCGTCCAGAAGATCTCGGTGAAATCGAAGGACGCATCGTCGACATCCTCGAAGAATACATCAAGCCTGCAGTCGCACAAGACGGAGGAAACATTGCATTTATGGGCTACAAGGATAAAATTGTTGAAGTCCAACTTCAAGGTGCTTGTTCCGGTTGTCCTTCGTCAACCATGACCTTGAAAAATGGTATTCTAAGCATCTTGCAAAAAATGTTGCCAACCCTCGTTGACGATGTCGTTGCAGTGAATGGTTAAAAGACCGCTGGCCAAAAAAATACAGCGCATAAAAAAAGGCGGCCCATTGGGCCGCCTTTTTTGTTCTAGTGCTCGCCGCGGGCTGTTAAGCCGGCTGCATTCCCATGTTACGCAAATGACGGAAGTGTCCTTTAACAGCACTCAAGGTCGTACGGTATTCGTTGTACGGCAACTCAAATTCTGCAGCTGTCTTACGAACGATCTCTGCGATTTTAGGATAATGAATGTGATTAATGGTCGGGAACATGTGGTGCTCAACCTGGAAGTTCAACCCCCCTGTGTACCACGTTACCAACCAATTTTTCGTGGCGAAATTCGCCGTAGTCTTCATTTGGTGTTCAATGTTTGTGATGTTCTGAACTTCCTCTTCAGTAGGGAATTCAGCTTTATCAACCACGTGTGCCAACTGGAAGGTGATGGATAGAATGAAACCTGCAATAACGTGCATTACAACATTNCCCCACAATACCAAATACCATGGTGCNCCTAAAAGCATAGGCATCACATANAANACTGCAAAGTGGAAAAGCTTCCCTACGATCAGTTTCGTCCAAACCATACCTAAGCTCTGGTCTTTTGCTTTGAAAAGATCACTCTTGTTATAGTTTACCACCTGTTTGAAGTCCTTTTCCAATAACCATTTGTAGGTCATCAAAGTATAGGCAAACGGTGCATAAATGTGCTGGTATTTGTGCTTCGGCAATAATTCCTGGCTCGGGTGGAAACGGAACATACTTCCCAGTTTCGATATCGTCATCGTGACCATCGACGTTCGTGTGCGTATGGTGCTTCATATTGTGCTGTACACGCCAAGTGTATGAATTACCCGCCAACATATAGATCGAAGCGCCAATTTTGCGGTTCCACCACTCACTGCGCGTAACGGTATTGTGCAAAGCATCGTGCATGAGGTTCATTCCAACCCCTGCCATACCTAAACCAGTTATGGCCCACAATAACGTTGTCATACCAAAACTTTGATTGCCCATCAAGAACAATACAAAAGGAACGAGATACATCGCAAGGTTTGCAACCGCTTTGATGTAATACCTGTAGTCGGCTAAGGCCGATTTATTTTCTTCTTTAAAGTACGCGCGCACTCGCTTGCGCACCTCTTTTTGAAAATCACTTGTACTCTTAAATCTCAACATGAAGTTTTCGTAAATAAGTTTATGAATTTACTAAATAACGGGTCAAGTACCACAACATATGGTAGATTTGCATTTAAATAATGAAATCAACAATGTTGAAAAACATAAACCCCACAGAACTAAAGGCTTGGAAAAAGCTCCAAAAAAACTTCGACAACGATAAACGCACTTTAAAAACGCGTTTTTTCGAAGATCCAGACCGTTTTAATAAATACCACATCAAGTGGGACGGCCTTTTATTCGACTTTTCTAAAAACCACATCGGTTCCGAAACCTTTAGTCTATTTAAAGAACTCTTGAACGAGGCGAATGTTCGCGAAGCCATTCAAATGCAACAAGGCGGTGCGAAAATTAACGTCACTGAAAACCGCGCAGTTTTACATACGGCATTGAGAAACATGTCGGGTGATCCTATACTGGTGGACGGTGAAGATGTGATGCCGGGTATTCGTGATTCGTGGGCAAAATTGGCTGCATTCTCGAATGAGATTCGCTCAGGAGCTTGGAAGGGTCATACTGGAAAACGCATTACAGCTGTCGTAAATATTGGTATTGGCGGCTCAGATTTAGGACCACGCATGGTCATTAATGCACTCCGTCCATTCGTTACAGAAGAAATGGATTTCCATTTTGTCGCAAATGTTGATGGCGCCGATTTGCATGAAGTGTTGCGTAAGGTCGATGCGGAAACTACATTGTTTATCATCGCATCAAAAACCTTTACGACTCAAGAAACCATGAAAAACGCGAACAGCGCAAAACAATGGTTCCTAAACCATGGGGGTACGGAATCCGCTGTAGCAAAACACTTCGTTGCCGTTAGTACTAACGCTGAGGGTGTAGCAGGATTTGGGATAGATACCAAAAACATGTTTGGATTCTGGGACTGGGTTGGCGGACGTTACAGCGTATGGTCTGCTATTGGTCTACCGGTCATTTTGGCCATAGGTTTCCAAGGTTTCCAAGAGTTTNTAAGTGGCGCACATGCCATGGATAAACATGTAGCCACTGAGGATTGGGATAAAAACATTCCAGCACAAATGGCGATGTTAGGAATCTGGTACCGAAATTTCCACGGGGCAGCAAGTCACGCTATTCTCCCCTACGACCAATACATGGACCGCTTCGCTGCGTATTTCCAACAGGGCGATATGGAAAGCAACGGGAAATATGTCGGCCGTAACGGTAAGAAAGTAAACTACGCTACGGGGCCAATTATTTGGGGTGAACCTGGAACGAACGGACAACATGCCTTCTACCAATTGATTCACCAAGGTACCGACCTCATTCCAGCGGACTTTATCGCATCCAAAAAGCCTCAACACAGCTTAAAGGATCACCACCCCATTCTACTTGCAAATTTCATCGCTCAAACCGAAGCGTTGATGACCGGAAAGACAAGAACGGAAGTGGAGATTGAAATGCGTCAAGCCGGGATTTCAGATGCGGTGGTTGAGGAAATAGCACCGTTCCGCGTTTTTGAAGGGAATCGACCTACTAATAGCATTGTTGCAGACGAATTGAACCCTTATCATTTGGGCCAATTAATTGCCGCATACGAACACAAAATCTTCATCCAAGGCTACATCTGGAACGTATACAGCTACGACCAGTGGGGTGTTGAATTGGGAAAAGTTTTAGCAAAAGCTGTCTTAGGAGAACTTACTGGTAGCGGTGTGCCACACGAGCACGACAGCTCTACCAATGCATTGATCAATTATTTGAAATAAACGATTACAGTGAAGCTCTAAAGGCGTCCAGCAGCTCATTGAGTTGTTGGGCGCTTTCTTCTTTTACACCACTGGCCAATTGGTCTATGGTTTCCTGCTCCATTAATCGCTGCACTAAAGCTTGCCCCCTTTCAGTGAGGAAAATATGAAGTACGCGACGGTCGTCTCTATCGCGCTGTTTGATGAGGAGCTCCATGGTTTCTAATCGGTCCACCATACGCGATGCATCGCTCATTTTATCCAACATACGCTCGCGAATCTCAGAGGTTGTAATTCCCTCAGCACCCGCACCGTTCACAATGCGCAACACATTATACTGTTGCATGGTCACGCCCTCATCTTTAAGCACGGTCGCAATCCTACTTTTGAGTTGATTGTAGGTGTAAATGAGGTTTACAATGAGCTTTGACTGTTCGCTGCGAAAAGCCTTTTGCTTAATTTCTTGTTCAAGATTCATGATGAGTAAACATAAAAAGACAGTCGATGTTCAAACATTTATTTTGACAAAAGAAAACCCGCCTCAGCGGGTGCCCTTTTATACCGTCATGATATCCTTTTCTTTCTTCACGTAGAGCGCATCACATTTCGTGATGTAGTCGTCTGTCATTTTCTGAATGTCGGTCTCAAGGTCCTTACGCAAGTCTTCACTCAAGCCGTCATTGCCCAATTTTTTGAGCTCGTCCATTGCCGTCTTGCGTGCCGCGCGAACGCCAACTTTCGCATTTTCGCTCTCACTTTTAGCAAGCTTTGCAAGGTCGCGACGGCGTTCTTCTGTCAAAGGGGGGACACTAATAATGACACATTCACCATTATTCATTGGGTTGAAGCCTAAACCAGCATTCATGATGGCTTTTTCAATTTCAGTAATCAACTGCTTCTCCCAAGGTTGAATGCTGATCGTACGCGCATCTGGTGTATTCACATTACTCACCTGCGAAAGCGGTGTAGGTGCTCCGTAATACTCTACCATTACTCCCTCCAGCATAGAAGGGTTAGCGCGACCCGCGCGAATCTTTACCATCGCCTTTTCTAAATGGCTGATGGCACGATCCATATCATCCTTCGTTGCATCAAAAACAAAATCTATTTCGTCTTGCATCCTATTGAATTGATTTTCTTAATTCTTAACTAGCGTACCCACCCCTGGCGTACCTTCTATCACCTTCATCAAGTTACCCGGTGTGTTCATATCAAACACAATGATGGGAAGTTCGTTCTCTTTACTCAACGTAAAGGCAGTCATATCCATCACGTTCAAACCCTTATCATAGACTTCTTTGAAGCTGAGTGTTTCAAATTTCGTCGCAGTCGCATCCTTTTCTGGATCTGCACTATAGATACCGTCAACGCGTGTACCCTTCAGTATTACATCCGCTTGAATTTCAACCGCACGAAGGGTTGCTCCTGTATCTGTTGTAAAATATGGGTTCCCAGTACCTGCTGAGAAAATCACCACACGGCCTTTTTCTAGATGACGAATGGCACGACGACGAATAAATGGCTCTGCCACTTTATCCATTTCTACGGCACTTTGCAGTCGTGTTTTTACACCTGCACTTTCCAATGCACCTTGTAGCGCTAGACCGTTGATTACTGTGGCGAGCATTCCCATATGGTCTGCTTGAACACGGTCCATACCTTGCGATGCACCGCTGATACCGCGGAAAATATTTCCTCCGCCAATTACCACACCTACTTGCACTCCTAATTCAGCTACTGCTTTGATCTCTTCGGCATATTCGGCGATCCTTGTGGGATCAATACCAAATTCCTTATCACCCATAAGGGCTTCTCCGCTCAATTTCAGGAGGACGCGATTGTATTTCATATCTGTAGGTTTGAACACAAATATACCGCAACTATCATAGGCAATCCAACGAGTTAATTCTAGTTTTTAAACCGTTACGAACTTTTGCCTTTAAGACAAAAAAAAACCGCGATGGCTAGCCAGCCATCGCGGTTTATAAGATTCACTTCACTGAGTGATTATAAGCTAACGCGCTTGAAATCTACAACAGCCAAACCAGCTTGAACGCTAGTGAGGTATTTAGATACGCTCAATTTACTGTCTTTGATAAAGTCTTGGTCTACTAACGTATTCTCCTTGAAGAATTTATTTAGACGACCCAATGCGATTTTCTCAAGCATTTCTTCCGGCTTGCCTTCTTGGCGTGCCAAATCTTTACCTACTTCCAATTCGCGATCGATAACATCTTGTGGAACCGCATCACGGTTCAACGCCACAGGATTCATTGCAGCAGCTTGCATTGCTATGTCACGACCAGCTTCAGCAGCTTCAGCAGTCAAACCTACCAAAGTACCAATCTTGTTGCCCATGTGGATGTACGACGCAACATAAGGAGCGTTTACAGTAGCCATTTCAGCAACTTCAATTTTCTCACCAATCACACCTGTTTGCTCTTGCAATTTAGCTGCAACAGTTAATCCAGCTTCGAATTCAACTGCACCAAGCTCTTCAGCCGTTGCTACACCTGAAGCCAACGCAATATCTGCTACCTTATGTGCCAATGCTACGAAGTTTTCGTTTTTAGCAACGAAATCTGTCTCACAAGACAATTTGATGACAACACCTTTATCAGCACCGTTTGTCTTTGCAATAACAGCACCTTCAGTTGCGTCGCGATCAGCACGCTTTGCAGCTACTTTTTGACCTTTCTTTCTTAGGATGTCAACTGCAGCTTCGAAGTCGCCTTCAGCTTCAACTAAAGCTTTCTTACAGTCCATCATACCAGCTCCAGTTTGCTTTCTGAGTTGATTTACTTCAGCAGCGGTAATCTTTGCCATGATATAGAGTAT
>JGI26084J50262_1001955_pt1 | contig 11037 bp, 9 predicted proteins | sample SaaInl6LU_22_DNA_FD_50262 | JGI IMG/M metagenome (IMG submission 50262) | reverse complement strand
AGATCACAACCAAGTCCGCCTTATTTGCCGCCTTATAGGGGTCATCTTGCCAAACGACGCCCGGCAACAGCGCTTCTCCCTCGCGCTTGCCTTGCGGATCCACGACGCGAACCTTGGCGCCACCTCCAACCAAAGCGGGGATNATCGTCAAGGAAGGCGCATCGCGCATATCGTCTGTATTNGGTTTGAAGGTCACGCCCAGAACCGCGATCACTTTGCCATTGAACGATCCGTCGCAAAGATCGCGCAGTTTTTCGATCATTCGAAGTTTGACCTGATCATTCACGCGGATGACCGTTTCGACAATGCTTTGCGGCACGGCATGATCTTGACCTATGCGCGCCAAGGCCTGTGTATCCTTGGGGAAACAAGACCCGCCATAACCTGGACCAGCATGAAGGAATTTGTTTCCGATCCGATTGTCGAGACCCATGCCTTTTGAAACTTGCTTGATGTCCGCGCCAACGCGTTCGCAGAGCGAGGCAATCTCGTTGATGAAGGTGATCTTGGTCGCGAGAAAGGCATTGGCCGCGTATTTGATCATCTCGGCGGATTCCAGATCGGTGGTCACAATCGGGAAGTCGCGCAGATAGAGGGGGCGGTAGATATCGGCCATAACTTCGGCGGCACGCTCGGACTGGACGCCAACGATCACGCGATCGGGCTTCATGAAATCGTCAATAGCCGCGCCTTCGCGCAAAAACTCGGGGTTGGAGGCCACATCGAATTCAGCATTTGGATTGGCCTTGGAAACGGTCTGGCGCACCTTGCGGTTGGTGCCAACGGGCACCGTCGATTTGGTGACGATCACGGCATAGCCCGTTAGAGCTTGGGCCACNTCTTCGGCTGCTTGCATCACATAGGTCAGATCAGCATGGCCATCACCACGGCGCGTGGGCGTCCCGACAGCGATAAACACCGCATCCGCCCCGTCGACAGCCGATGGAAGATCGGTGGTGAAGGATAGGCGACCAGCCTCGACATTCTTGGCCATCAGAAGGTCAAGACCAGGCTCATAGATCGGCACCTCGCCTTGGTTCAGCCTTTCGATTTTTTGCGGGTCTTTGTCGACGCAAATCACGTCATGTCCGAAATCCGAGAAACAAACCCCAGAAACAAGGCCGACATAGCCTGTGCCAATCATCGCAATACGCATGGCTGAACTGCCCTTTTTAGAAATCCTGTTTCGACTTTACCGCCGCTTTTTCCTGCTTGTAGCAGCGGGCCATCACTATGGCTAGAAATTCAAACCTGAAAATAATCCCGATACCAATCGACGAACTGCGCCACGCCGTCTTGCACTTGGGTTTGGGGGGTATAGCCCGTCAAACGCATCAACAAGGATGCATCGGCCCAAGTGGAGGGCACATCGCCTGGCTGCATATCCATGAAGTTCTTTTGAGCGGTAATGCCTGTCTTGTCTTCAATCGCCTTGATGAAATCCATCAACTGAACCGATTGGGAATTGCCGATATTCACCACGCGGTAGGGTGCAACGGGGGAAAGGCTATCCCCCTCAACAATATCATCGGGTGAGGCAGGGCGTTCTGGCACAGCATCAATGAGCCGCGCGATGCCGTCCACAAGATCGGTCACATAGGTAAAGTCACGCGCCATATCGCCATGGTTATAGACATCAATCGGATCCCCCTCGAGGATCGCCTTGGTGAATTTGAACAAGGCCATATCGGGCCGACCCCATGGTCCGTAAACGGTGAAGAAACGGAACATTGTGGTGGGGATATCGAAGAGATGCGCATAGGAATGCGCCATCGATTCATTTGCCTTTTTCGTTGCCGCATAAAAGGACATCTGGGTGTCGCATTTCTGGGTCTCGATGAAGGGCTGCTCGGTATTTGCGCCATAGGCCGAGGAGGTCGAGGCCATCAGGAGATGTGCGGTTTTGTGGTTTCGGGCCGCCTCCATCACGCGGAAGGTGCCGATCAGGTTTGAAGAGACGTAGGATTCAGGGTTCTCGATGGAATACCGTACACCCGCTTGCGCCGCGAGATGGATGATCGCATCGGGCTTTGCCTCGGATACAATCGCCTCAACAGCCCCTTCGTCTTCGACGCGGGCATGGACAACGCGGAAATTCGGGTTTTGCTTCAGCATCCCCTCGCGCCGCTCCTTCAGCGTCACGTCGTAATAATCGGTCATCGCGTCTAGGCCGATAACCGTCCAACCGTCCTGCAAAAGCCTTTGGCACAGGTGAAACCCGATAAAGCCGGATGAGCCGGTTACAAATGCGGTACGTTTGGAGGATGCCATTGGATTTCGCCTCAAGGAGCTTCAGGTCATAATGGGCAAGACCTATCAGGCTTGCTGTAGAAAAGGGAAGTCAGGCCACTTGGTTTTGCCGGCAATAAATGAGGTCTAAGGCTGCATCCACTCGGCGCGATTATTGGCCTTTGAGTTGGCCCGAAACCCATTTCCAACTTGAAGCGCAGATCTCGTCCAAACCATATTTGGCCTGAAATCCCAGAATTTCTTCGGCCTTTCCCGTTTTCGCGCAATAGATCGGCACATCGCCAGGTCTGCGTGCGGTGATGCGATAGGGCAGGTCTTGGCCGCAGGCTTGCGAATAGGCCTTGATCATCTCCATCACGGAATAGCCGCGGCCAGTGCCGATATTCACCAGATGCCCCTCGTGTTTTTCCAGCAATGATTTCAGTGAGAGCAGATGCGCATTGGCCAGATCATCGACATGGATATAGTCACGCACGCCCGTGCCATCATGTGTTTTGTAGTCGTTACCAAAAACCTGAATTTCAGGAAGCTCACCCAAGGCAACCTTCGCGATATAGGGCATAAGGTTATTGGGAATATCGCGGGGGTTTTCGCCAATCAGGCCCGAGCTATGCGCGCCAACGGGGTTAAAGTAGCGCAGAATGCCAACGGACCATTCAGGATCGGCCCGCATGATCGCCTCGAGCATTTCCTCGCTCATGATTTTGGTCTGACCATAGGGGTTCATGGCGCGGCGCGGTGCGGTCTCGGGCGTGGGCGCTTCATCGGGTTCGCCATATACGGTGGCAGAGGATGAAAACACGATGGTCTTGCAGCCATGCTCGGCCATGACAGTTGTCAGGCTGAGCAGGCCACCAATATTGGTATCGTAGTAAAGCAGGGGTTTGGCGACGCTTTCGCCGACAGCCTTTTTCGCGGCGAAATGGATAACAGCATCGAATTTGTGATCTGAAAAAATCTGCCTCAGACGGGCTTCATCGCGCACATCGGCGTGCAGCACAGCCACAGCTGCACCAGAAATCTGCGCCAGCCTGTCGGGGACATCTGCATTTGCATTGCTGAAATCATCAAGGATGATCGGGTCATAGCCCGCTGCGCGTAAAGCCAAGAATGTGTGAGAGCCGATATAGCCCGCACCGCCTGTCAAAAGTATTCGACCCGCCATGTCGCCTTTTCCCTACCCAAGCTGAACGGCTTTGTGCTGTCATGTTTCCATTGTTTGGTCAAACGCCAAAGCCTGTTTCGAGGGGAGACCCCAATCCATTTTCCTGCCGTTCTCAGGATCAGGGCCAGATCCAACAGCATCGAGGCCCGCCTTTGATAAATCAGATCAATGCGCGCCTTTCGGGGCAGGCATCGCGCGACATAAAGAGCATCGGTTTCTTGCGCGGAGCTNGTCTCGCGCAAAAGCTGATCTTCATATTGATGGCATGTCAAAGTGGCCAGCCCCGTCACCCCGGGGCGGTTTTTAAGGACAGCGCGATAGATTTCGGGAAAGCGTTCGACAAATTCGCGCATCGGTGGGCGGGGGCCGACAAAGCTGATATCGCCGATCAGAATGTTCCAAAGCTGTGGAAGCTCGTCCAAACGACTTCGTCGAAGCCAATGGCCATCCCGTGTGATGCAGGATTGCTTTTCGCCACCCGTAACACCGCAATCGGGCATCTGGGCGTCCATGCTTCGGAATTTATAAAGCGTGAAGGCCTCATCAGGGGTTTTCATCCTTTCGCCCCTAAAGAAAACGGGCCGCCCCTGCCGCAGCAACAACCAAGCAGAAAGCGCCGCGATGCAAGGCGCAAACAGAATGATCAGCGCGAACGCCAGCACGAGATCGAAGATACGTTTCTGAAAACTCATCACACCCCGCCAAAACCAAAAGACATTCCCAGTTTTGCGCAGAGGTGTTTCGGAAGGTTTAAGCCGATATCATTTTTTCAATTTCGGCAGAGCAATCGCTTTTGATTTTGGGACGAGGCTGTTCATCCGCCTGATATGCTCGGGCAGGCAAACTGTTTCGAAATCGTATTTGTTCACAATCTTATTGCGTGCGGCGCGCCCCAGCTTTTCATAGGCTTTCGGGTTTTCCAAAACCTTGATGACTTGTGCTGCAATCGCCTCAGGATCAAAATAATCTACAAGAAGGCCGTTCTTTTCATGTGCGATCACTTCGCGCACAGGGGCCGTGTCAGACGCCACAATCACAGCTTCCATCGCCATGCTTTCCAATAGGGACCATGACAGAACGAAGGGCGCGGTCAGGTAGATATGGCAGCGCGTGAGCTGGATGATTTTCTGATATTCTGCATAGGGCACACGGCCCACAAAATGCACTCGGTCCCAATCCACGCGGTCCCCGACTTCACGCTCCATCTGGGCGCGGTACCCACCTTTTTCGGTGCTTTTCTTGCCATAGGAGACCTCGTTTCCGCCAATGACAATCGCGCGTGCATTGGGGCGGGCATCCAGAATTGAAGGAAGGGCACGCATGAATTGGTGAAAGCCACGGGTGGGCTCCAGATTGCGGGCCATATAGGTGAAAATCTCGTCATCTTTGGTGACATTGCGCCCCAAACGCCCCAGCGAGATCGAGGCTTTGGGGTTCGGTTTCAACCGATCTGTCCGGATACCATCATGGCAACGATAGAGTTTCTTTTGCAGGCTTTTGGGAAAGCTGTCCTGCTGCCATTGGGTGGGCACCACACCCAGATCAACNGTTTCGATATTGCTGAAATTCACTGCATTGCGCGCATGCATGATGAAAGGCGCATGAGCAGAGGCGGGGTATTCAGGGTCGAACCCGACAGGGCCACCTTGAGCGAGATAGAAATATTCGAAATAGCCAAGCACAGGCACATCGGGCCAGACCTGCTTGGAAAAGGTCAATTCGCCCCAGCCCACATGACCCACGATCAGATCGGGCTTGAACCCTTCTGCTTCCAATTTCTGGAAGGCCTGCGCCGCGCCGAACCCATTGCCGGTACATTCTTCCCAATAGGCCGTCAGCGTATAGGCATCTTTGGCGGGTTTGCGATGGGTTTGATACTCGACAACGCGAACTCCGTCTCTCGGGGCCACGTTTTTGCGTTGGGTCAGAAACACGATTTCATGGCCACCTTGCGCAATCAGCCAATCCAGTATCTCGCGATACTGACCAGCAAAATTCTGGTGAACAAAAAGGAGTTTCATAGCCTGTTGCCTGTTCTATACGTTTTTTGAGTTTTGCCGAAACCAATCATGGGCACAAGGCACCCATAGGGCAATGCGATGGCAAGGTTTGGGTATTGCGATAAGGTGACCTATATGGGACCAGACCGCCAAGCTAAAGGCGTTGCCGTTTCGCAAGGATAGATGATGACACTCGGTACCAAAATCGCGTGGGACGATACCGTTCTGCCGTTTCAACTCGACAAATCCGACATTCGCGGTCGGGTCGTTCGGCTCGACACGACGCTCGACAAGGTTTTGTCGCAGCATAATTACCCCGCAGGTGTCGAGGCGCTGGTTGCGGAAATGGCGCTTTTGACGGCTTTGATTGGCCATATGATCAAGCTGCGCTGGAAGCTGTCGCTGCAAGTGCGTGGCGATGGCCCTGTGCGTTTGATCGCCACTGATTATTTCGCGGCCACCGATGAGGGGGAGCCTGCGCAAATCCGTGCCTATGCAAGCTATGACGAAGACCGCTTTGATCCTGCGGCCGATCCTTTCTCGCAGGTTGGTAAGGGCTATTTTGCGGTCCTGATCGATCAGGGCACTGGCACCGCGCCTTATCAGGGCATCACGCCGATTGCGGGCGGGTCTCTCAGGGCTTGTGCCGAGGCTTATTTCGCGCAATCCGAGCAGCTTCCAACGAAGTTCTCGCTAAGTTTCGGGCGTTCGCAGGAGCCAGGTGCCGATGAAAGCTGGCGTGCTGGTGGGGTGATGCTGCAGCATATGCCCAAAGCGCAGCCACGCGTCAGCGGTGAAGGCGGCTCGGGCGAGGATGGCTTGCTCAATGCCGAGGATCTTTATGATGGCGAAGATGGTGAGAACTGGAAGCGCGCGTCGATCCTGCTGGATACGGTCGAGAGCCTTGAGCTGATTGGCCCGAGCATCTCGCCAACCGATCTTCTGGTGCGCCTGTTTCATGAAGAAGGTCCCCGTATCTTTGAAACGCAGCGGGTCAGGTTCGGCTGTACGTGTTCTGATGATCGTGTCCGCCAAAGCCTCAGCATCTACTCGGCCAAGGATATCGCCTATATGACCACCGATGAGGGGATCGTGACGGCGGATTGCCAGTTTTGCGGCGCGCATTACGCCTTTGACCCCGCAACTTTGGGGTTCGAGGCCAGCAAACCCGTGGAAGACCCTGATGGGCCAACCAACTGATCTGGAAAACATCAAGGCCGCGCTGGCCCGACCTGCGCGGCCGTCCTCAGATTATGATCTGAACCCCGAGGTCGTTCTGCCCGAAGGGCGCAAATTGCGGCCTGCAGCCGTGCTGATCGCGCTGGAAGAGGGGCCCGCTGGCCCGACCGTGCTTTTGACCAAGCGCGCCTCGCATCTCAAACATCATCCAGGCCAGATCGCCTTCCCAGGTGGCAAGATTGACGAGGGCGATAGCGGCCCACGTGCCGCTGCCTTGCGTGAGGCGTGGGAGGAGATCGGCCTTTTGCCCGAAAATGTCGAGGTTCTGGCCGAGCTTCCCTGCCATGAAACCGTAACGGGCTATGACGTCTTTCCGATCCTTGCTCGGGTGAAAGCACCGTTTGATCCCATGCCAGAAGNGGGTGANGTGGCCGAGGTGTTTCGCGTACCACTATCCTTCCTGATGGACCCGTCGAATTTCAATGTCGAAAGCCGCCGTTGGCGCGGCGCCAGACGGCATTTTTTCACTATTCCCTACGGGCCCTATTACATCTGGGGCGCGACGGCGCGTATTTTGAAATCCTTGGCGGACAGGTGGCAGGCATGAGGCTTGAGGCGGAGTGGCTGCATCACGCGGGAACCGTGGCGCTTTGCACGGCTCTGGAGCAGGCTGGCTATCAGGCGCTTTTTGTTGGCGGTTGTGTGCGCAATGGCCTGATCGGGGCNGANGTGCAGGATATCGATATCGCCACAGATGCGCGCCCCGAGAAGGTGATTGAGCTGTCGCANGCGGCCAATCTGCGNCCCATACCCACGGGGATCGAGCATGGCACGATCACTGTCATCGCCCAATCCCGCCCGTTAGAAGTGACCACTTTCCGCCGCGATATCGAAACCGATGGCCGCCGCGCTGTTGTGGCCTTCGCCGATGGGATTGAGGAAGACGCCAAGCGCCGCGATTTCACGATGAATGCGCTTTATGCAGGGCGTGACGGAGAGGTGCTTGATCCAACTGGGCAGGGCTTGGATGACCTGCAGGCGCGACGCTTGCGTTTTATCGGCCTGCCCGAGGATCGCATCCGCGAAGANTACCTCCGCATCCTGCGCTTCTTTCGGTTCCACGCNTGGTATGCCGACCCGCAGGGCGGGTTTGATGCGGATGGATTGGCCGCCTGTGCGGCTCTATCAAGCGGANTAGAGACACTTTCNCGCGAACGCGTGGGCTCCGAGATCAAGAAACTCCTCGCGGCCTCTGACCCTTCGATGGCGGTGGCNGCGATGGAGCAGACAGGTGTNCTGTCGCGAACCCTTGCAGGCGCATCCGCGCGCCTTTTGCCGATTTTGGTCCATCTTGAGACGGACACCCCCATCGATCCGATCCGCCGTTTGGCCGCCATTGCCAGCGCCGAACAGGCCTCAGCCCTGCGGCTAAGCCGTGCGGAGGCCAAGCATCTGACCATTCTGCGCAAGGGCATGGAAAGCGACACAGGCGCGGGTGAATTGGGGTATCGCCACGGGTTTGATTTCGCGCGCGACATCATCTTGCTGCGCGCTGCCCTTTTTGAGGCAGAGCTTGAACCAGCCGCGATAGAGGCTGCGCGGAGTGGCGCTGCGGCCCAGTTTCCAGTCAGGGCCGCTGATCTGGACGCGCAATTCGAAGGGCCGGCCTTGGGGGCAGAGCTTGCCCACCTTGAGGGGCTTTGGATCGGTTCAGGGTTCAAATTGTCCAAGGCGGAGCTGCTGGCCTGAGGCCATCCCTTGGTGTCTTCTTGACATAATGAGCGCCTCGCTATTGGCTGCATCAACCGTGANCGGAGGCGTAGAATGGACCCGATTTATGCCTTCGTTTTCGCAGGCCTCTTTTCCCCAGGGCCGAATGTAATTCTGCTGACGNCTTCTGGTGCCCGTTTCGGGTTTCAGCGCACGCTCCCCCATGTTTTTGGCGTTGCNTTTGGTGTCGGTATAATCGCGGCTTTGGCGGGGTTGGGGGTTGCAAGCCTGCTGCGTGCCGAGCCTGTTCTGACCTTCGGTCTCAAGNTCGTCGCTGCCGCGTGGATCTTGTGGATGGCGTGGAAGCTATGGAACGCTGATCTGTCCCAGACCAACCATAGCGAGGCCGAGCGGCCTTTCACCTTTTTGCAGGCGGTGCTTTTTCAATGGGTCAATCCCAAGCTTTGGGCGGTCGCGCTTGCCGCCGCCGTGGGCTATTCGGCGGGGCTTTCCCCTGTTGGCGAGGCGCAGCGTTTGGCATTGGTTTTTGCGGGTATCAACCTTTTTGTCTGCCTGTTCTGGAGCTATGCAGGTTCGCTTCTGGCCTATCTGCTGACCTCCCCCTTTGCCGCGTCGATCTTTACCAAAACCATGGCACTGGCCCTTGCGATCTCGGCTGTCATGGTCTTTGCATGAATGGCGCTCTATATGTGTGGTGAAAGAACGCTCCCCACAAAGGCCAAACATGTTTCGATTTTTCGAAAATCTGGTCGACCCTTACACGCCGTATCCCGATAACGATACGCCGTCCCGAAAGCTATGGCCGTTTCTATGGGACTATGCGCAGCCCTTCAAAAAGCTATTCGCGCTGACAGCGTTCATGTCGGTTGTTGTAGCCGCCGTAGAGATTTGGCTGATTTTCTATATGGGCCGCGTTGTCGATATTCTGTCATCGGATGCGCCGTCTGAGGTTCTTGCCAATCATGGGTGGGAATTTCTGGCCATGGCTGTTTTCGTCCTGACGCTCAGGCCACTTTTGCAGGGATTGGATGTTGCTCTTTTGAACAATTCGATCCTGCCAAATTTCGGCGCTTTGATCCGCTGGCGCGCGCATCGGCAGGTTTTGCGCCAATCGGTTGGATGGTTCGAGAATGATTTCGCAGGGCGCATCGCAAACCGTATCATGCAAACCCCGACGAGCGCGGGAGATGCGATTTTTCAGGTCTTTGATGCCATTACCTTTGCGCTTGCCTATCTGATCGGTGCCGCGATCATTCTGGCCGAGGCCGACCCCCGCCTTGCTGTGCCGCTGATCATCTGGCTGGTGCTGTATGGGTTCTTGGTGCGCTGGACGATGAAGCATGTCGGCCCCGCATCCAAGGCCAGTTCCGATGCGCGCTCCACGACCACGGGGCGGGTGGTAGACAGCTATACCAATATCCATTCGGTCAAGCTGTTCGCCCATACCGAGACCGAGGTCGCCTATGCCAAAGAGGCGATTGAGAATACCCGCAAGACCTTCGCGCGCGAAATGCGGATTTTCACGGTGATGGATGTGGTGCTGGTCGCGCTGAACGGTTTCCTGATCGTGGCTGTTGTGGGTTGGGCGATATGGCTTTGGGCGCAGGGTTCCGCCTCGGTCGGTGTGGTGGCGGCGGCGACTGCGCTGACTTTGCGGCTGAATGCGATGACGGGCTGGATCATGTGGGCGCTTTCCACCTTCTTCCGCTCGCTTGGCGTTGTGGCCGAAGGGATGGAGACAATCGCACAGCCCATCACCCTTGTAGACCGGCCTGATGCAACTGAATTGCAACTCAGCAAAGGCGAGGTCACCCTTGATAATATCAGCCACCATTACGGGCGCGGCGCGGGCGGGCTTGATGGTATTTCCCTGACTATCAAATCTGGTGAAAAGGTCGGGTTGATTGGCCGCTCGGGGGCTGGGAAATCGACACTGGTGAAGCTACTTTTGCGCTTCTACGACACCGAGAACGGGCGCATCCTGATTGATGGTCAGGACATCACCAAAGTCACCCAGAACAGTTTGCGCCATGTTATCGGGATGGTGCAGCAAGACAGCTCTCTGCTGCATCGCTCGATCCGCGATAACATTCTGTATGGTCGCCCCGATGCTACTGAAGATGACATGCTTCTGGCCGCAAAACGGGCCGAGGCGCATGAGTTCATTCTTGATCTGCAAGATGCCGAAGGCCGCCAAGGATATGAGGCGCATGTCGGTGAACGGGGTGTGAAATTGTCAGGTGGGCAAAGGCAGCGTATTTCGCTTGCGCGGGTGATCCTGAAAGATGCGCCGATCCTTGTGCTGGATGAAGCAACAAGCGCTTTGGACAGCGAGGTGGAGGCGGCAATTCAGGACACGCTTTATGGTGTCATGGAGGGCAAAACCGTGATNGCGATTGCGCATCGCCTCTCCACCATCGCGCATATGGACCGCATCATTGTTCTGGATGACGGCAAGATCGTCGAAGACGGGGATCATGAAGCATTGCTGGCCAAAGGCGGGCTCTATGCCAGCTTCTGGGCGCGGCAATCGGGCGGGTTTATCGGGATAGAAACCGAGGCCGCAGAATGAAACTCTTCACGCCTGTGCTAAACTGGCTTGGCGGCATGATTGCGCCGTTTCAACATGCAGAAAGCGCCCCACCCAATACGCTTTGGCCCTTTGTCAAATGGTGCCTCGCGGGGGCTTGGCCTGTCATCATTCTGGCGGCT
>JGI26084J50262_1001952_pt1 | contig 11051 bp, 9 predicted proteins | sample SaaInl6LU_22_DNA_FD_50262 | JGI IMG/M metagenome (IMG submission 50262) | reverse complement strand
CGCAACTCGCGCGGACGGCGGCCAACCTCGGGCACATCAAGGGTCAGCACCAAAGTTTGATATCCCGCAGCCTTCGCCCGCTCGACCAGCGCCATAGTCCCAGAGCCATCGCCGCTGTAATAGAGCTGAAACCATGCGTGCCCTTCTGACAGTGCCAGCATTGTCTCCATATCTGTTGAAGCAACAGTGGAAACACCAATCGGAACGCAACTTTTGGCGGCTTGACGGGCAAGAAAAACATCAGCCTTTGGCGCGGATAAATTACACATGCCCATCGGCGCGATGCCGAAGGGAACCTCGGCCCGTTGGTCAAAGACAGTGGTGCTTAAATCACGGTGACGGACATCGCGCAGCACACGTGACTGTAGATGGATATCTGCCATAGCACGGCGGTTAGACGCCTCGCCCTCACCATTACCCGCAGCGCCATCAATATAGTCAAAGACCATCCAAGGCAGACGTTTGCGCGCCATCCTGCGGGCGTCTTCATAACTGTGAACAGTTCGGTCCATCATGGGATAAGCACAATTTTAGGCGCAGCGACTTTGCCTGCACGCAAATCAGCAAACGCCGTGGCGCCATCGGCCAAGCCCCGTGTCTCAATCCATGAACAATCACCCAAACGGCCCGCAAAAAGTGCCTCGGCAGTGGCCTCAAAATCCGCAGCGGTATAGGTGTAAGTTCCGATAAAGCGGATTTCTTGAAGCGTCAGACGCCGCACATCAAGACCGCCGGTGTCTTCGCCCAACCCGATGTGAATGATCACGCCACCGGGCCGCGCAATCGCGCAAGCTGTGGCGCGCGTTGCCGCGAAACCAACGGCATCAAGCACAATATCCACATCGCCCACATCATCTGCAGAAGTCGCAACCGTCATGTCGGATAAATGATCCTTCAGAACGCTGCGGCGCATTGCATTCGGCTCAACCACGGTAATGTCGCGAACACCCCACGCGTGCAATGCCAGCGCAGCACCAACGCCAATCGCACCTCCGCCCAACACGGCTGCGCGAAGACCCTTGCAACCTGTCTCAGGATTACGGCCTAACGCCTCGACGGCGAGCCGTACACCGTGCCAACCGCACGCAAGCGGCTCTACCAACGAGGCCACGGGAAAACTTACATGATCAGGCACTGTAACCAGATTTTGCGCGGGCATGGTCAACCACTCGGCAAATCCACCTTGGCGAGGCGGCATCGAAATGATCTGACGTTCAGCGCATAGATTAGTCCGCCCGCTGCGGCACGCCTCACACGCACCACATGTGACCAGCGGGTTTACCGTCACACGCCGCCCATCCATGTCACCACCAACAACAGTTCCCGCTACTTCATGCCCAAGAATCAACGGTGCGGGCCGGCGCGCATCATGACCCAGATACGCATGCATATCCGAGCCACACAGCCCACATGCCGCAACTTGGATCAAGGCATCACCGGCGGTGGCAACAGGGGTGGGAACCTGACGCATAGCGACAGTTTCAACACCTTCGTAGACCAATGCTTTCATCACCCCTGCCCCCAGATCACCAGATGTCGTGGACAATTAAATGCCCAGCGTTGGTGCTACGCTAGCGCGCTCAATCCTGCGCGGATAGGTCAAAGTTTTGCTCGGGGAAATACTTCTGAAGGCGTACGTCCGCAGACCGCGCATGCCCTTCCATTCCCTCAAGCCGTGAAATTCGTGCCGTCGCAATCGCAACATCCTTGGCACCCTCACGGGTTGAGCGCTGCCATGTGACGATCTTCATGTACTTATGAACGGACAGCCCACCTGTATATTTCGCGGCTCCAGAAGTGGGCAAAACGTGATTGGTTCCTGATGCTTTATCGCCGAACGAAACAGTCGTCTCCTCGCCCAAAAAGAGCGACCCGTAGCACGTCAGCCGGTCAAGCCACCAATCAATGTCAGCAGCCTGTACTGTCAGGTGTTCGGGCGCGTAATCATCAGATGTTGCCGCCATTTCTTCGCGATCATCACACACGATCACTTCGGCATAATCACGCCACGCCGCAAAGGCGTTATCGCGGTTAAGTTCTGGCAAGTCCTCAATAAGACCCGGCACCAAATCCATCACTTTATGCGCCAACTTGCGACTGTCTGTGACCAACCAAACCGGCGAGTTATACCCGTGTTCGGCCTGTGACACCAAGTCTGTCGCCACGATAAACGGATCAGCAGTTTCATCAGCCAAAATCAAACTATCTGTCGGGCCTGCAATCATATCGATGCCCACGCGACCAAACAAAATGCGCTTGGCTTCAGCCACGAACTGATTGCCGGGACCAACCAAAATGTCAGCCTTGGGCAAACCAAAAAGGCCAAACGTCATGGCCGCCACACCCTGCACGCCACCCATCGACAAAATGCGCGTCGCACCACACAGCTGAGCCGCATAAATAATAGCAGGTGCAATGCCTTCATTTGGGCGGGGCGGCGAACAAACAGTAATGTTTTTGCATCCAGCCACACTTGCAGTCGTCACAGTCATGATCGCACTTGCGATGTGGCTATAACGCCCGCCCGGCACGTAGCAGCCAGCAGTGTTGACCGGAATGGCCTTTTGACCCGCGATCAAGCCAGGGCGCACCTCAAGTTCGACGTCTTTCATTGTGCTTTTTTGCGTTTCAGCAAAGCGGCGCACGTTCTCATANGCAAACGCAATGTCATNTTTCAGCTTTTGAGAAACCTTGGCGCAGGCNGCTGCAATATCTTCTTCGCTAAGCAAAACAGGGCCATCATAATTGTCAAATTTAGCCGCATATTCCAAAGCAGCCGCATCACCACCGGCCTCGATATTTGCCAGAATTTCNTGAACCGTNTCGCGNACGTCAGACGCCCCAGTTTCTGCGGTTTTATCGGCTTTTTTCAAATAGTCGCGCGCCATTTTTGTCGGGTCCTTCAGCATTTAGGGGTACGTAATTTGACGCTATAGGGCGTTATNTTTCAGCCCAAGCGCAAGCAAAACCTTCCCTGCAGCGGCTCATTTCACGTTAGCAAAAATNTGTTTTGAGAAGGTCGAAAATTACGGCCCTATTTACCGCGCATCATCATGCGGGCGACCAATTCAGAGGCACGTTTAACCCCGTGGCGTTTGATCATTCGCGCGCGGATATCCTCGATTGTGCGCGGCGATAGCTCTAGGGTCTTTGCAATTTCCTTGCTCGTCATTCCCTGCCCCATGAAACCCAAAACCTGCCGCTCACGCGGGGTGAGTTGCACCAAATCAGAACGCTCACTTATGGCAGCATAACTCAGCACCAGCCGTGCAAGCGGATCATCCGGCGTCAGGCTGCGGGCACGAAAACGGCTCCAAACCGTGTGACCATCCTTGTGTAGCACGAGACGTTCATCGCTGTACGTACCGCTTGTTTGCAGCGCGGTAAGACCAATATCACGGATCGCCTCAAACTCGGCGTCTGAGCCGTAAAACATACGAAAAGACTGGCCCACCAAGCTATTTTTGGAATACCCTACAAGTGTTGCAAAGGCTTCATTGCACGCACGAATGACACGCCCCTCGGACAGCACCAGCCCGATGGGAGCCGCATCAAAAGCAATTTGAATGTCAGCGCTCTGCATGTTTTTTAGCTACCCGTATTTATACGGTATTGATACCGTGTTTTTTGCTGTCATACTCAAAGAATGGATCAGCAAAGCAAATCACTATCTCAACTTACCCAAGTTATCGAGGGCAAGCGTGACGATCTGATCCAGCTGACGGGCGATCTTATCCGTATCCCAACGCTAAACCCACCTGGTGAAAACTACCGCGATATTTGTGAGTTTTTGGCAACCCGTCTACGTGCTTCGGGGTTTGACGTTGAGCTTATCCGCGCCCACGGCACCCCCGGCGATTGTGAGGCCTATCCGCGCTGGAACATAATTGCCCGACGGGACGGAAAGCACAGAGGCGACTGCGTTCATTTCAACTCGCACACGGACGTGGTTGAGGTCGGAAAAGGATGGACCCAAGACCCCTTTGGCGGTGCGCATATCGACGGCAAAATCTATGGGCGGGGTGCCTGCGACATGAAAGGCGGACTGGCCGCTTCAATTATCGCAGCGGAAGCTTTCATCGAAGTATTTCCAGATTTTCACGGGGCAATTGAAATCTCTGGCACTGCAGATGAGGAATCAGGCGGCTATGGCGGCGTCGCGTATCTGGCCGAAAAAGGGTACTTCACCCCCGAGCGGGTGCAGCACGTCATCATCCCAGAACCGCTGAACAAAGACCGCGTATGCCTAGGGCATCGCGGCGGCTGGTGGGCCGAGATCGAAACATTTGGCGAGATTGCCCATGGCGCTATGCCGTTCTTGGGCGATTGCGCCGTGCGCCATATGGGCGCTGTGCTCGACAAATTTGAAAGCGATCTGTTCCCCGCCATGGCTGCGCGCCGCACCGATATGCCCGTAGTGCCCGAAGGTGCCCGGTCATCGACGATGAACATCAACTCCATTCACGGCGGCCAAGCCGAGACACTGAAAGATAGCACCGCCCTGCCCAGCCACTGCGTGCCCGACAGTTGCCGCATCGTCATTGACCGCCGTTTTTTGGTTGAGGAGCCTCTGGATCAGGTGCGCGGTGAAGTGAAAGGACTGCTGGAAGAGCTGCGCCGCGACCGGCCCGATTTTGACTACGCTATGCGCGAGCTGAACCATGTCCTACCCTCGATGACAGACCGTGATGCGCCCGTAGCCGCGACCGTGGCTGCTGAAATTGTGCATGTGATGGGCAAACCCGCCGAATTTGTCGCCTCGCCCGGCACATACGACCAAAAGCACATCGACCGGATCGGCAAACTGAAAAACTGTGTCGCATACGGCCCCGGCATTCTGGATCTGGCGCACAAGCCGGACGAATACGTGGGCGTTGATGATATGATCGATAGTATTAAGGTGATGGCGCGCAGTTTGGCCGCGCTGTTGTTGCCAAAAGATGACTAAGCCCCGTCAAAGGGCAAATTAACCAGCATGGGGAGAGACATATGACCATCTTTAACAAGGGCCTGATTACCGTTAGCGCATTCGCGCTGATGGCGAGTTTGGCCAATGCGCAAGACAACGTGACCATAGCGATCCAGCTTGAGCCACCGAACCTCGACCCCACAGGTGCCGCCGCTCAAGCCATTGATAGCGTGATGTATTCCAACGTTTTTGAAGGGCTGACACGGTTCATGTCAGATGGGTCAGTTGTACCCGGCCTTGCCAAATCGTGGGACATTTCCGCAGATGGGCTCAGCTATACGTTCAACCTGCAAACGGATGTGACATTTCACGACGGCACGACGATGGATGCAGAGGACGTGAAATTTAGCCTCGACCGCGCCCGCGCCGAGGACAGCACCAACGCCCAAAAAGGGCTGTTTGCCAATATCGCTGCGGTTGACGTGATTGATGCTGAAACAGTCAAAGTCACACTTAGCCAGCCGACAGGCAATTTCCTGTTCAACATGGCGTGGGGTGATGCGGTAATCGTGGCGCCCGAAAGTGCCGAGACAAACGCAACCGCACCTGTAGGCACTGGCGCATACCGCTTTGTGGACTGGGTGCAGGGTGACCGCCTTGAGTTGACCCGTAACGCTGATTATTGGGGCGACGCACCCGCCATTCAGAACGCAACGTTCCGTTTCATTTCCGACCCAACTGCCGCATTCGCCGCCGTGATGGCAGAAGATGTTGACGCTTTTGCAGGTTTCCCTGCGCCCGAAAACATCCCGCAATTTGAAGCAGACCCACGCTTTCAAGTCCTGAAGGGCAACACCGAAGGCGAGACAATTCTGTCGACCAACAACAAAATGCCGCCTTTTGACAATAAGCTGGTCCGCAAGGCAGTTGCGCACGCGATTGACCGCCAAGCCATTATTGACGGGGCAATGTTTGGGCTTGGCACGCCCATCGGCACGCACTTCGCACCGCACAACCCTAACTACGTCGATCTGACTGGCAACTCGCAATACGATCCAGAGCTGTCCAAGAAACTGCTGGCCGAGGCAGGTTTTGCCGATGGCTTTACCACAACCCTCAAACTGCCCCCCCCCTCATACGCGCGGCGCGGCGGTGAGATCATCGCGGCACAATTGCGCGAGGTTGGTATTGATGCGCAAATCAGCAATCTTGAATGGGCGCAGTGGCTTGAAGAAGTGTTCCGCGGCAAAGACTTTGGCCTATCAATCGTGAGCCATACCGAGCCGATGGACATCGGAATTTACGCCAACCCCGACTATTACTTCCAGTATGACAACCCTGCGTTCCAAGCACTGATGGATGATCTGAACAAAGCAACAGACCCCGGTGAGCGCGCGGCCTTGATGGCGCAGGCACAGACCATCATTTCTGAGGACTATGTGAACGGCTATCTTTTTGAATTGGCCTATCCCACGATTGCAAAAGCAGGTTTGCAGGGCATGTGGGAAAATCAACCAACCGCTGCGGTTGACCTGACGGGTCTTAGCTGGACCAACTAAACTTCAAACGGGGCCGCGTAGATCTGTGCGGCCCCGCTTTCTCTGCCTGAATTGAGGCCCCGCCTACACCATGCTTCGCTATGCCCTCTCCCGTTGCGTCTCTCTCGTGATCAGCTTGATCGTGGCCAGTATGGTTATCTTTTTGATCATCGAGATCGTGCCCGGCGATCCTGCTGCATTCATGCTGGGCCTCAACGCACAACCCGAGGCTGTGGAGGCACTGCGCGCCCAGTTGGGGCTAAACGCATCTGCGCCAGAACGATATTTAACGTGGGTTAGCGGGATGTTGCAGGGTGACTTTGGCACCTCTTACACCTACCGCGCACCGATATCTGATTTGATCGCTGATCGCATTTGGGTGTCGCTGCCACTCGCCGTTTACGCGCTGGTTCTATCGACACTCATCGCATTCCCCGCAGGCATCTTTGCCGCCTCGCGCCGCGGCGGTGCAGGCGACACGGCAATCATGGGCGCAACACAAATTGGTGTGGCCATTCCCAATTTCTGGTTTGCAATGATCCTTGTATTGATCTTTGCAATCAATTTGCGGTGGTTTTCCGCAGGCGGCTTTGTAGGGTGGGACAAGGGGTTTTGGCTTGGACTGAAATCCTTGACCTTGCCAGCAATTGCACTGGCCCTACCCCAAGCGGCAATCCTTGCGCGCGTTATGCGCTCGTCATTACTTGATATGTTAGGCGAAGATTTCATCCGGACGGCCCGCGCCAAGGGCCTCAGCAAACGCCAAGCACTTTGGCGGCACGCAGTTCGAAACGCGCTAATTCCTGTGCTGACAATCTTGGGGCTTCAGTTTTCCTTCTTGCTGGCAGGTGGCATCGTGATCGAACAAGTGTTCTTCTTGCCGGGCTTGGGCCGGCTGATCTTCCAAGCCATATCTGCGCGGGACCTGATCGTTGTCGAAGGCGTTGTGATGCTGCTGGTGTTCTCAGTCATCATCGTGAATTTCTTGGTGGATTTGACCTATGCCGCCGTTGATCCGCGCCTAAGGCAGCGATCATGAGGGGGCTAATCATTGGCGCCGTTCTCAGCGGTATTTTTGTGATTGCGGCAGTACTGTCGTTCCTGTGGACACCCTACGACATTTTGACCCTCGACGTGGGCAACAAACTCAAAACCCCAAACGCGGCAAACTGGCTCGGCACGGATCACTTCGGGCGAGACATCCTATCGATGATCATGATGGGCGCGCGAACATCCATCGCTGTGGCGCTTGTGGCAGTGGGCATCGGCATGGTTTTGGGCGTGCCCCTTGGGTTGTGGGCCGCCGCACGGCGTGGTCATTTCATCGATGAGCTCATCATGCGCGGAAACGACCTGATTTTTGCGTTTCCATCCCTTGTCATCGCCATTTTGATCACGGCCGTGTTTGGGGCATCAGCGGTCAACGCAATCATCGCCATCGGCATTTTCAACATCCCTGTTTTTGCCCGCCTCACCCGCGGTGGTGCGCTTAGCCTGTGGGAACGCGACTTCATTTTGGCCGCCCGCGTCAGCGGTAAATCCGCCGCGCGTATCTCGGTTGAGCACATTTTGCCCAACTTGGCGAACTTACTGATCGTACAAGGCACCATTCAATTCAGCCTTGGCATTCTGGCAGAAGCGGCCCTGTCCTATATCGGTCTGGGCGCACAGCCACCCACCGCCTCTTGGGGGCGAATGTTAGCTGATGCGCAAACCCTCGTCAGTATCGCACCGCACACGGCACTGATCCCGGGCGGCGCAATTGTGCTGACTGTTTTGGGGCTAAACCTGATGGGAGACGGCCTGCGCGACCTGCTTGATCCACGTATTCGGGTTGGGCGGTCATGAGCCTGCTTGCAATTGAAAACCTAAACCTATCGATCAACGGCACACCGATCTTGGACAATATCGCGTTAAAGATTGAGGCCGGTGAAATTGTGGCCCTTACCGGTGAAAGTGGTTCAGGAAAGTCCCTCACAAGCCTCGCCATCATGGGGCTGTTGCCGCAGGGCGCTAACACAACTGGTCAGGTTAAGTTTGGGAACCGTGACCTTCTACAAACGTCTGAAGCTGAACTTTGCACCATGCGTGGCAACGAGGTTGGCATGGTTTTTCAAGAGCCGATGACAGCCCTTAATCCGGTTCAAACCATCGGCGTACAAGTCAGCGAGACGATCCGTATTCACGAGAAAACCACACGCCACGAAGCTTACCGACGCGCCGCACAAACCCTTGAACGCGTCGGCCTGCCCAATGACCGATTTCCGCTAACACGCTACCCGCATGAGTTATCCGGCGGGCAGCGCCAGCGTGTTGTCATCGCAATGGCCATCGCTCTGCGGCCCAAACTCCTGATCGCAGACGAGCCTACCACCGCGCTTGATGTAACCACTCAGGCGACCATTCTAGAGCTGCTCAAAGGCTTGGTGGATGAGTTTGGCATGGGGTTGATGATGATCACCCATGATCTGGCCGTGGTCGCTAATATGGCTGACCAGATTGTTGTCATGCAAAACGGCCGAGTTGTTGAAGCGGGTGAAACGCAACGCATTTTCCAAAACATGCAGCACCCCTACACCAAAGCACTTTTGGCCGCCTCTACCCATCAGGTTAACCTGCCTGCTTTGCAGAAAACGCAACCACTTTTGTCCGTCGAAGGCGTTGTCCGCGACTATCCTACTGCCCGCACAGGACTGTTCGGAAGGCGCGGCCAGCACCGCGCTGTAAGCGATGTAAGTTTTCAATTGAACCGCGGCGAAAGAGTTGGGTTGGTTGGTGAAAGCGGGTGCGGCAAGTCNACCCTGACCCGCGCCATATTGGGCTTNGAGGATGTGCAGTCAGGACGGATCACCCTNGACGGGNAGCCTGTTTTTGCGGGCAAGTCTCCGAACCATAAGGTCCGGCGCAAAATGCAGGTGGTCTTTCAAGANCCCTACGGCAGCTTTAATCCCCGCCACAAAGTAGAGCGCCTGATCACCGAGCCATTTCACCTGCTGGACCGCCCTCCGGTCGGACAAGCCCGCGAGACGGCAGTTGCCAAAGCCCTCACCGATGTGGGTCTGGCCCCTGACGATGCGCAGAAATACATCCATGAATTTTCAGGCGGGCAACGTCAGCGTTTGGCAATCGCTCGCGCGCTAATTATTGAGCCCGAATTGATCATTTTCGATGAGGCCGTCTCGGCGCTGGATGTGTCCGTCCGCGCGCAGGTGCTCGATCTATTGGCTGATCTGTGCCGCACGCGCGATTTGGCCTATCTTTTCATCAGCCACGATCTATCGGTTGTTCGGACAATTACGGACCGCGTGATGGTGATGAAAGATGGCAAAATTGTAGAACAAGGCATGACAGAAAACGTCTATACGTCCCCCAAACACCCCTATACCCGCGCGTTACTGGCCGCTGCGCCGACCCTTCCTTCCCGCACATCAAATGAGGCGAAACATGCAGACCGGTCCTCTTAATCTTATCACCGATGTGGCTGGCCTAAAAGTCGGCAACGCCCAAGATGACACCCTTAAATCAGGAAGCACAGTGCTTTGCGCGGATGCACCGTTCACTGCGTCTGTGCATGTGATGGGCGGTGCACCTGGTACGCGTGAAACGGACCTTCTTGCACCTGATAAAACTGTGGCTGCGGTGGATGCATTGATTTTGTCGGGCGGGTCTGCTTTTGGTTTGGATGCGTGTTCGGGGGTGATGGACGCACTTTATGCGGACGGTCGCGGATACGCAGTCGGGGACGCGCGCGTCCCTCTTGTGCCAGGCGCGATCCTGTTTGATTTACTGAACGGCGGCGACAAAAACTGGGCCGACAACCCCTACCGGTCATTGGGCCAAGAAGCCTATGCAAATGCATCAACCTCCTTCGCATTAGGCAGCATTGGTGCCGGCACGGGCGCCCTGACGGGACGCGAAAAAGGCGGGCTTGGCTCAGCCAGTATGGTGATCGAAGGGCCAAGTGGCCCCTTCACCGTGGGCGCGTTGGTCGCAGCAAATCCTGTTGGCTCCGTTACCGTCCCAGAGGGGACACATTTCTGGGCCGCACCATTCGAGATCGACAGCGAGTTTGGCGGCTTGGGCATGGGACCCGGTGCCCAAGGCCATGGGCTTTTCCAAAGTCACAAGCTCACCCCGCCCGACGCGCGCGGCAATACAACGATCGCCATTGTTGCGACAGATGCACCGCTCAGCAAAGCGCAATGTCACCGCATGGCTGTCGCGGCCCATGATGGGATCGCGCGCGCGATTGTGCCCGCGCATAGCCCGTTTGATGGGGACTTGGTGTTTGGTGTCTCAACCGGACATGAAAAAAGCGCCAGTCTTGATGACATGGCGCTCTTTGAAATCGGGCAAGCGGCGGCTCTGTGTTTGAGCCGCGCAATCGCACGAGCCGTTTATGAAGCAAAACCTGCGACAGGCGACGTGCTACCCGCATGGGAAAACCGCATTGGCGTCTAGTTGTCCATTTTAAGGGCGGAAATAAACGCCTCTTGCGGGATGTCGACTTTGCCGAACTGACGCATCTTTTTCTTACCCGCTTTCTGCTTTTCAAGCAGCTTTTTCTTACGCGTCGCATCGCCGCCGTAACATTTGGCAGTCAC
>JGI26084J50262_1001928_pt1 | contig 11170 bp, 6 predicted proteins | sample SaaInl6LU_22_DNA_FD_50262 | JGI IMG/M metagenome (IMG submission 50262) | reverse complement strand
GTAGGCGAAACACTTCTAGATTTTGAAGATGCCTCTGAAGCTAGTTCATGGACTAAGACAGGTACTACTTCTGTTATTGAGCACAATACTACTGGAGGAAATACTGGTGGTGCATTAAAATTTGGGAGTCCTGACGTTCAGGGAGCTACTTTTACTTATACAAATGCAAGTTTCGATTATAAAGGTGCTACAACAGCCAGAATATTTTTTGACATTCTTCAAAGCTCTACAACATTGGCCGGATGCGCTTTACATTTTANACATTCAGATCCTGCAGGTGGAGCTAATCCTAAATTTATTGGCGCTATTCATCCGGGGATTAACGCCACTAGTTGGGTAACTAAACAGTTTGATGCTTCATTGGACGGTTCTACTACAACAGCAGAATTAATGCTTCAATTTGAAACTGCCATGGGCCAAGTTGATGGTGCTGAGGGAGTTTTTCTTTTAGATAATGTAGCAGTTGCTCTTCTCGATGCAAATGGGGCTGTACTGGATGTTGTCGATATCGACACTACTGATTTTGTAGTTTATCCAAATCCTTTAAGAGATATACTTTATGTTAAAGGTACGTTAAGTGTCGATAGAGTTTCAATTTTTGATTTAATGGGTCGAAATGTTTTAATAGCAACACCTAATAAATCCGACTTTAATTTAGATGTATCTAATCTTAACAAAGGTGTTTACATGGTTGATTTGAAATCAGCCGGCAAAACAACTACAATTAAAGTTGTTAAGTAGATAAAATTTAAACAAATCTAAAAAAACCCATCTTCTGATGGGTTTTTTTTATTTTAGTCCTACAAAAAAATAATAATGAAGAAGATTGTTTTTCTCATTGCTCTATTTATAAACGGAGGAATCCTTTTTTCGCAAAATCTCGCTCTCCAAAAACCTGTGAGTGTAGGTAGTTTTGAATCAGGATCATTGCTAGGTTCAAATGCTGTTGATGGCGACATGAATACACGATGGTCTAGTGAGTGGTCTGATCCGCAATGGATCTATGTCGATTTGGAACAACCCTATGCCATTGATCGTGTAGTGATATACTGGGAAGGCTCTTTCGCTATCCAATATCAAGTTCAAGTATCAACAAACGCAATACAATGGACTTCAGTTGCCACAATTACAAACGGAAATGGAGGCACAGACACAATCAATTTTACTTCCCAAAACGCACGCTATATTCGGATGTATGGCACGCAACGTAACTCCATCAGCGGCTTTCAATATGGCTATAGTATCTACGAACTTGAAGTGTATGGTGAAGTTCCTTCAGATGACGCCTCTCTTTTAAGTANAGACTTAGATGGCGACCCTTTTGAAGCATTTTCGAGTATGGAATACAATTACAATTACTTACTAGGCCCTGGTGATAATACTGTGCCTGTCGCCACTGTAACAACGAGTAATCCAAACGCTACAACGGTCATAAACAACGCTCAAAATTTATCAGAATCAACAACAATTATAGTTACTTCAGAAGATGGCTCAGTGACTCAAACCTACACGATTTCTTTTCAATTGAGCCAATATGCTTTGGTATGGGCCGATGAATTTGAAAACGATGGATCGATTTATCTTGAAGGACAAACCAATCCTGTGGATTCTCAAAAGTGGTTTCACCAAACGTACCCGCCCAATAACGGTGGGTGGTTTAACGCAGAACAGCAACATTATACCGACGAATTGGCAAATTCATACGTCAGTGATGGGACATTAAAAATTGTAGCCATTAAAGAAAACTATCAAAATCCAGCTACCGGATCGGTAAAACCGTACACTGCGGCACGTTTGAACTCCAAGTATGCATTCAGATATGGGCGTATGGAAGTCCGGGCAAAACTTCCAAATGAACAAGGTACTTGGCCTGCATTTTGGACGCTTGGCAAAAACATCAGTGAGCAGGGTGCCTATTGGCAAACACAAGGATATGGCGATACTGTTTGGCCCGCCTGTGGAGAAATTGATATTATGGAACAGTCCATAGACAAGTCAAGCACTTCAGGGGCCTTTCACTTTCCCAATGCGCAAGGATCCCACACATTTACAACCAATCATACGTCTGTAGAGGACACTGATGGCACTTGGCATGTTTACGCAATGGAATGGACAGAAGACACGATTGATTTAATAGTCGATGATGTTGTCTTTCATTCCCTTAACAATGCAGAAAACCCTTATTTTGATAATGAGCACTTTATACTTCTAAACACAGCCATGGGTGGCTCGCTTGGTGGGGGTATTCCTGAAGATTTTACCTCGGCAGTTATGGAAATCGATTATGTCAGGGTTTTCCAGTTGGATGCTCTTTCTGTTAACACCATTGCCGATAAGCCAGTAACAACAGTTACAATATACCCTAACCCTGCGGTGAATCAGCTGCATGTGAAGGCTACAGATGTTATTCAGCATCTTTCAATTTATGATTTACAGGGACGTATTTTAATTCATAAGTCGGTAGCACAAAATCAAACAACTCTTCAGCTCAATCTGCCAAAAGGGATCTATATTGTCAAAACAGAAGGGGATAACTTCCAGTCCATTGAACGATTAATTGTGAAATGAAATAATCAGCAGGTCTTTTTGAGTCTATAAATTTTACTACATTTGGCATTTCCATCCTTTACGAGTGCCTATGCAATTCCATTTCAAATTACTATTTATCAGTGTGTTATGTATCAACTCTACACTGTACACCCAAACTTTACCCCCTATACAGAGCTTCCCAATGGAAGAATATGCTGCTGGCAATCAAAATTGGATGGTTGCCCAAGGCAGTGATCGCGAAATTTATGTCGCCAATAACGAAGGAGTTTTGGTATTTGACGCTTACCGTTGGAAATTATATCCGACAAACTCCATTGTTCGATCAGTCGTCGTGCTTGATGGGATTCTTTATTCGGGAAGTTATATGGACTTTGGCTACTGGGAAAAAAACACCAATGGAGAGCTTTCTTATCACTCTTTGGTCGAAAAACATCAGTTTCCCATTATTGAAGACGAGCAGTTTTGGAATATTTATCTTTTGGATGACACGCTCATTTTCCAATCACTCAATCGATTGATTTTACTAAATAGGGAGACGTCTGAAATCAAATCGATTACTCCAGATCTTCCGATCACTAAATCGTTTGTCATAGATAATCGCTTGTTTTTTCAATTAGAAAGTGATGGTGTATATGAATTGGACGGCAATGGAATTACCTATCTCTTTGGAAAATCCGAATTCAAAAAGACTGAGGTCATTCAGCTGTTTCCCCTTTCAGATGGCTTTCGCGTATTAACATCTACCAAAGGACTTTTTAGTTACCGCAACAACCGTCTCCTAAAATGGAATATTCTTCAAGACGATTTTTTAAAAGACCTTGTTTATAGTGGTTTGCAATCTGCAAATGGAGATTATGTAATTGGCACAGTTTCCAATGGGTTGTATATTATTTCCGAAAATGGAAGGAAAAGCAAGCATTATAACTTTGAAAAAGGACTTCTCAATAACACCGTTCTCTCCATTTATGAAGATGCAGATTTAAATCTTTGGCTCGGGTTAGATAGTGGATTAAACTGTGTAAATATAAACTCACCATATGAGGCCTTTATTGACGCTAAGGGGCAATTGGGCACGGTTTACTCGTCAATACGTTTCAATAATAGACTTTATGTAGCCTCAAACAGGGGTTTGTTTTATCGTTCCTTAAACAATCCAGAAGCGAATTTTAAACCAATTAATGGTTTGTTGGGACAAAACTGGAATCTCGAGGTAGTTGATGGGGTTTTGTTTTGCGGACATGACATGGGAACTTTTGTTGTTCAAGTAGATCGCGCCATTCGTATTGGCTCTTATATCGGCGCTTGGACACATAAAAGAGTTAACCGAAACACCATAATTGTTGGTGCTTACGATGGAGTACATGTTTTAAAGCGCATCAATGGAGTATGGAAGTATGGTTTTAAAGTATCAGGTTTTGACATTTCTTCGAGGCACCTCGAACTCATTCAAGATAGAGAAGTGCTCATCAGTCATGAATACAAAGGTGTATATCGTTTACAGCTTTCATCCGATTTATCCTCTGTGGATAAGATTTCTGAGCTTAGCGTAAAACGAGGCAGGCATTCAAGTTTGTCTAAGTTCAATGATGCCGTATACTATTTGAGTCCGGATGGGTTCTTTGAATATGACGTAGATTCGAAAGAGTTTTTACCTGTCGCTGTTTCATCGGAAATGTTTCAGAATGACTCCTACTTGAGTGGTAAAATGATTTTGGACGCACAAAATCGTATTTGGACATTCTTCGAAAAAAACATAGCGATTCTTCAAAAAAACATATTTGACGCTAGTTTTAGTATCCAAAAAGTCCCTATACATAGTGACTTCAGAAAGGCAAATTTAGGTTTTGAGAATGTCGGAACTCTGTCCAGCACTTCCTATCTACTAGGGACAATGAACGGCTTTCTTATTTTGGATCTTAACAAATATGAGGTTCCAATGTCCAGCTTGCACTTTAATCAAATNNCAGCTTCAAATGTAACCCAGGATTTTGTTAAGCTGCCCCTACAGTCGAGTTCTGTTTTAGATCCAGACATGAATAACCTTCGTTTTGACTTTTCGGTTCCCTTTTATAGCAAACTCAACAATATTCAATTTCAGTGGTATCTTGAAGGCTATCAATCGGATTGGGTGCCATGGTCAAACAATTCCTTTGTGGAGTTTAAAAATCTTGATTACGGAAACTATACCTTTCATATACGTGCGCAGAGTGGACAACAACTTATTGGAGAGCCACTTAAACATTCCTTTACGATTTCTTTTCCTTGGTATTTGTCTTACTGGGCAATGATTGGATATCTACTTTTCCTTGTTTTCGTATCGTTGTTTATTAATAATCTTTATACCAACTATTACAGAAAACAGCAAACCAAATATNTAGAAGAAGCAAATAGGGAGCTAGCAATCAAGGAACTTGCAAGCAAGAAAGNATTGGTTGAATTTAAGAATGAACAACTCAATCAAAGTATTGANAACAAAAATAGAGAACTTGCCATTTCTACAATGAGCATGATTAAAAAGAATTCTTTATTGGGTTCAATTAAAGCAGAGTTACAAAGTCTTTCAAACCTTTCGGGTCTTTCGTCAGTTATTCGCATTATTGACCAAAACATTAATAATGATGATGATTGGAATTTTTTCGAGGAGGCATTTAATAATGCAGATCAGGATTTTCTCAAGAAAATTAAAGAAATTCACCCTAACCTAACCCCTAACGATTTGCGATTGTGTGCCTATTTGCGTCTTAACCTGTCATCTAAGGAAATTGCGTCATTGCTAAATATTTCCTCAAAAAGTGTTGAAATTAAACGTTATCGACTTCGAAAACGAATGAATTTGGAACATGGCACCAATTTAATTAGCTACATTCTATCTGTATAGCTATTTTNCGGTCACTTTTTTACCTATACATCACCTATACATTTTGAATTTAATAGCGACTTTACATATTAGTTATACTCTGTAAATTATGATTCTATCAATTTTAACTTTTGTATTTTATGAAGTATATAAATTGTAGAGTAGTTAATTGTGTAAATAACAANCATTAATTTCTACATTGTCACAACTAATCATAGCAAAAAAACATAATGCAAAAACTATTAAATTTATTACTTATAATAAGCTGTAGTGCGACTTTGTTTGCACAAGGGCTCACAGTTTCAGGTAACGTTTATGATGCGGATACCAACTCTCCTCTTCCAGGAGCATCTGTTGTTGTAAAAGGATCCAATACGGGAACAACTACAGACTTTGACGGAAACTTCACGCTTCAAAATTTAAATGCTGATGATTTATTAGTGATTAGCTTTATTGGTTATGAGGCCTTTGAAGTAATCGCAAACTCAGCAATTCCTGTTTCTGTGGCACTTCAATCTTCTTCAAGTAATCTCGACGAGATTGTTGTTATAGGGTATGGTACAACTACAAAAAAGGAAGTTACGGGGGCTGTTAGTGTAATAGGCGCAGAAAGCATTGAAAAACTAAACCCAACGCGAGTTGAGCAGGCATTACAAGGACAGGTTTCTGGTGTCAACATCACCTCTGGATCTGGTTCTCCTGGTAGTGGACTTAACATCCGTATTCGTGGTATCTCTACAAATGGTGATAACAATCCATTAATTCTTGTAGATGGAAATGTAATTGTTGATTTATCTGTTCTTAATCCGAACGATATTGAAAGCATTAATGTCATCAAAGATGCAACGGCTGGTATTTATGGAGTACGAGGTGCCAATGGAGTGATTTTAATCACAACGAAGTCAGGACGTAAAAACACTGCGCTTTCACTTGAACTAGACACATACTTTGGGATTCAAACGACAAGCAGATTTATGGACTTAATGCCAGCATCTCAATATGCTTTATACACGAATGAATTAGCGGGTTATACCGCTGTTGGATCTATTTTATATGATACGGATTGGCAGAAAAAAGTATTTGAATTTGCACCAATAGCAAGCGCAAACATTTCAGCGTCAGGAGGAACAGAAAACTCATCTTATGCTGGTAGTGTTTCTTATTTATATCAGGACGGTATTGTTGGATTGGATAAATCTAATTACAATCGTTTAACGGCACGCGGAAACTACCAATTAGACATCACGGATGACTTATCTTTCAATTCATCGCTGATTTATACACACTCCTTGAAAAACAACCTTCCTGAGGGTGGAATTGGATCTGTTCTTTACAGTGCAATTAATATGGATCCAACAATTCCAGTGTATAATGCTAATGATTTCAATGCTGTTTCCAACCCAAGCTCTTTTACTTACGTAAATTCTGTTTCGGCTTTTGAAATCATCAACCCTCTAGCGCAAATCTATAACACACACAACACTACACTAGTTGACAAGTTTAGTGCCAATGTAGGTTTTGATTATAAGCTCTTTGATAACATCAAGTTGAGCACAAAGCTTCAATTAAACCATGCCAATGTATTGTATGACGTCTTTCAGCCAATTGTCAATTTTGGACGGAACAAGTCTGCCAATAGAACTAAAAACAGAGTCACTGATCATGGGGACACATATGATGATTACACTTGGGATAATTTCATTTCTTACGAAAATATTTTTGCTGACAAACACATCCTTAAAGTTCTCTTAGGAACGTCAATGTTTAGAACCAAAGGGTACTTTTATGGTTTTCAAGGAGATGAGCTGGTCAATGGACTTAATGATGTAGGTAGTGCCACAATCGCGAATTTGGTTGAAGAAAACGTATTACCAAGATTTAATGCAGACGATATTTCAAAAGGTTACAATGAATTTGATTCCCGTTTAGTATCTGCATTTGCACGTTTGCAATATAATTATGACAACAAATACCTTCTTTCTGGGGTGATTCGCAGAGATGGTTCGAGTAACTTTTCTCCAGAAAACAAGTATGGTATATTTCCTTCAGGATCATTTGGATGGAATATTTCAGAAGAAGATTTCTTTTCCAGTTCTTTTATTAATAGCCTTAAATTTAGAGCGAGTTATGGGGTGATTGGGAGTGACAAAATTCAATCTTTCGTATATTTATCTGTTCTTGATGGTGAAGCCGTTTATTCAGATAATAGTGAAGTAACAGAAGAGGACTTATTACGTGGAGTGGCAGAAGGGCAACTTTCCAATCCATCGGTGGTATGGGAAAAGCAAAAAACTGCCAATGTTGGNCTTGACTTTTCGTTATTTAACAGTAAGGTTAATATATCTCTTGACGCGTATGAGCGCGAAACAGAAGATTTGTTGGTTACGCCGCAAGCATCTGGACTACTCGGAATTGCAGCACCTGGTTCTGCACCTCCAACAGTAAATGCTGGAACAGTCTCTAATAAGGGGGTAGAAGTGAGCTTTGCTTATAACGATAATTTGACGGAAGACCTCACTTTCAATGTAGGGTTTAACGTTTCTACCATTGAAAACGAAGTCTTGTTTGTAGCCAGTGAAAATGGTTTTGAGCAAGGTGGTGATTGGGGAGTTGGCCTCGGGGTCATTCCTTCTCGAATGGAAGCAGGATATCCTATTGGATATTTTTATGGATACCAAACCAATGGAATTTATCAAAATCAATCTGAAATTGATGCGCTAGACGCTTTGGCATTTGATGCAGATGGAAAAGAGATTGAATATCACAAAGGGGCGAAAGTAGGCGATCTAAAGTTTGTTGATATGGATGGAAATGGATTTATATCTGATGAAGACAAAACCTATCTAGGTGATCCAATTCCGGATTTTACCATGGGCTTTAATCTAGCATTTAACTATAAAGACTTTGACTTTAGCACCTCTGCATATGCTTCAATTGGTAATGACATGGTTCGTGACTATGAGCGTCAAGCTGCGGGTGTTAACAAAGGCACATATGTTTATGATCGTTGGCGTGGTGAAGGAACAAGTGTTACGGTTCCACGTGCATCAGATGGGTCATCAATTAATTATATGAATTTTTCAGATTTTTTTGTTGAGGACGCTTCATACTTACGCATACAAAATGTGCAAGTTGGTTACACAGCGAGTAAAGGTTTGACAAGTCGCTTGGGGATGGAATCTCTTCGTATGTATGTGTCAGTAAACAATCTGTTCACCTTCACAAACTATTACGGGTTTGACCCATCTGCTAGTGGTGGATCACCCATAGGAGCTGGTATAGATAAAGGATATTACCCAGTATCTCGTTCTTTCCAATTTGGTTTTAATATTACATTATAAAAAATACATTAATGAAAAATTCAATTAAATTTTTAGTTGCCTCCCTTTTCGTATTCACACTAGGTTGTGATGAGTTCATTGAAGTTGAGCCAAAAGGAGAAATTGCGGAAATATATTTTAATTCATCAGAGGATTATGAAAAAGTTCTCATTGGCGCATACGACTTGTTGCAAGCCACTTTTTGGGGCACGCAAACTGCGGTTATCGCATCGCCCGACATTATTGCAGGTGGGGATGCTTTGAATAAAGATCAACCGACCTTACAAGATGTGGACAAAATGGTTCATACAGCATCCACATATGTACAAATTCGTGATATATGGCAGCTTGGCCTATGCGGGGATAAACCGTGCGAATTACTTGTTGGAGTTCCACAAATTGGACTTTGATGGTAAAGACAATATTATTGGTCAAGCGTATTTTTTACGCGCATACTATGCGTTTGAACTTGCTAAATTCTATGGTGATATTCCATTGCTTATCGATTCAAGTGGGGATGTAAACCGAATTATGAACAAACGTGTTCAGGCAGGAGACCAATACAATGTTCTTCGTGCAAGCGGTAAAAAAGGTGGGTCTGGTACGCCAGAAGCGGCCTATGCACTAATTGCGGAGGATCTTAAAGATGCCATTGCGATGCTGCCAAAAACGCAAAGCCGAACGGGTGCTGCAACCAAAGGAGCTGCGCAAGCACTTCTGGGTAAAGTATATTTATACCATGCGACCTATGACAACCTTAAGTACGCAGATGCTGCTGATCTATTTGAAGACGTGATAGGGGACGGTAATTACCGTTTGTTAGAATATGGGAATGAGTTCAATGGCATTTGGACGTTGGATAAAGAAAATAGTCCAGAATCCTTATTCGAAATTCAATATACAAGTGTAGAAGGAGCTGGATGGGGCTGTATCGTTTGCAGTGAAGGAACCTACATGCCAAAATTTAATAATCCACGTTCCCCATATGAAAACGACACATATATTGCTGGATGGGGCTTTTCTTTACCTACTCCGTTGCTATATAATGCGTTTGAAGTTGGAGATTCCAGAAGAGATCTTACCATTCTTGATGTAAGAACAGACACAACACGTGACAAAAGTCGCGAGGATACAGGATTTTTCACAAAAAAATATGTTGTAAATGCAACCAATGATGGGTCAAGAAATGGAGCTGACCCATTAAATTTTGAAAACAATTATCGTGCTATTCGCTATGCAGATGTTTTATTGATGGCTGCAGAAGCGCATGCGAACAATAATAATCTTTCCAAAGCTGAATCATACCTCAATCAGGTACGTGAGCGTGCATTTGGTGACAACAGCCAAAACTACACTTCTAGTGAAGGAACTTTAGACGATGCAATTTTTAACGAGCGCCGCCTTGAGTTAGCTGCAGAAGGTCATTATTTCTTTGATTTGGTTCGTACGGGTAGAGCTAAAGCAGCATTTGATAGTTACAATAGTAACTATGCAAGTGGGGAAACAAGACCCNCAATTCAGTATACAGAAAATAAAAACGAATTCCTTCCGATTCCACTTGTGGAATTAGAGCTGGCAAATGCCATTGACAGGTGGGGTCAAAATGAAGGATATTAACCACTAAACATGTTAAACTCAATTATTAATTTTAAATATTTAAATATGAATTTTATTAAAAAAGGAATTTTTTTCCTATTTGCTGCAACAGTACTTGTTGCATGTAGCGATGATGACGATCCAGTAGTTGTGGATCCAGGTACAGATCCAGTTGTAAGTAATCACCCATTAGCTGGGACATCTTGGAGTATTTCTTCTGACGTTGGTGCATTGGTAGTAGCTGAAACACTTGAGGCAGCTAGTGCTGATTTTAGCGCTGCTGTTGCTGGAGCAAATGATGTTGGAGGCACTTGGTGGTATTTTAGCCAGTGGGGTGATGATGCTGCAGCTCGTGCATGTTTGCTTAATGACACTTATGTGTTTAATGACGACAACACTTTTACACAAGAATTTGGCGATGACACTTGGTTAGAAACATGGCAAGGTGTTGATGCTGAAGGCTGTGGCGCTGCTGTAGCACCGCATAACGGTTCTAGCGCTGCTACTTGGTCTGCAGATACCTCTACTGTAACTGTTGTAGGACTTGGAGCTTTCTTAGGTCTTGCTAAAGTAACTAACACATCAGAAGATGGTGCTCCTGTTGATAACACGACGACTTATAATTATGAGTTATCAGACGATGGAAACACACTGACTCTACATGTACTAGGATTCGGGAATTCTGCAGCTACTGCAACTTGGTTATTCAAAATGACTAAAAACTAAACTTTTTAGTTAATCAATAAAACAAATGGCTCTTCGGAGCCTTTTGTTTTATTATTTTTCATCTTAATCTTTACTAAATGAAACGTACTTCATTTCTCTTTTGCTGTTTGTTTTTTTTGTC
>JGI26084J50262_1001927_pt1 | contig 11171 bp, 7 predicted proteins | sample SaaInl6LU_22_DNA_FD_50262 | JGI IMG/M metagenome (IMG submission 50262) | reverse complement strand
ATGGTATTTAATGTAAGTATTGCAGATAAAGGTTTATTGATATCATTGGCTTGAGCGGCAAGTAACTTACCTGCTTTTTTGCCATCTTGCTCTAGCATTTGGATATATGCATTGGACACACTTAAAATAACTGCTTCGGCTATCGAGCAAATGAAAGAAAAGCCTAAAGCCACCATGACATAAGTTATAAGTAGTAACATCTTATTAAGTATCATCCATTAATACGGCTAAACAGTATGCTATAAGAAACTATATTTGTCACCTGACTTAAAGGCGAATTACTTAAAATATGAGGATACAAGCATGCAGTATTGGTTAGTAAAAAGTGAGCCTGACGAGTGTGGGATTGATGATTTTCTGCACTCCCCAAAAACATCTATCCCTTGGGATGGTGTTCGTAATTTCCAGGCAAGGAATTTTTTGAAACAAATGGGACTGGGTGATGCGGTTATTCTCTATCATTCAAGTTGTCGGCATATTGGCATTAGTGGTCAGCTTCAAGTGACACGAACGGCATATGATGATCCCTTACAATTTCAATTAGATAGCCCTTATTTTGATGCTAAATCGACGCTTGAGCGTCCACGATGGGTCGCAGTCGATATGGTCTATACTCACAAATTTACTACACTTGTCCCATTAGCAACGCTAAAATTACAGCCAGCATTAAGCGAATGTTATTTATTAACACANAAACGATTATCAGTAATGCCATTAACATTTACAGAATTTACTTTAATGCAAAAGTTAGGTGGATTAACACATTGAAACAAAAAACGCGTCAACGTGACCCAAAATCCTGTCATTTTTGCATGCATTCTACTGAAGTATTATATCGCATCAAAACATTGAAACACCAAGATTGGGTCTTTGCATGCAAGCAGTGCCAATCTCAAATAAAACAAAACGACTCCACCTACCAATACGGTGGAACGTGGAAGCAAAACAAGCGTTAGTTAATAATAACGGGCATTGACAGTCTTGCTTGACGCTTATTATGAGCATTGTAAGAGATAACGGATTGATTATTTATATATTATATGTGAATAATAGAAACTTATACGGAATACATTAAAAGGATTTAATGATGAATAAAATATTATTGTCATCGGTGCTAATTTCATCTCTGCTTAGCGCCTCTACCTATGCTNAATACTCAGTAATGACACCACAATTTTTACCTAAACAATGGTCTATAGGTGCAGGTTTTCAAAACTTGACTGTCACTAACGATATTCAAGATTTAGATTTTACTGGTCATTTAGTTACTGCTCAATATGCTTTTAGCAATCGCGTCGCCGTTAAAACATCCTATCAATTATTAGATTTTGACGATAATTCTGATGTATCTTCACAAAATATAGATATTGCAGCTTACTATGGAAGAGGTTTCCTATCTAATGACAAGTTAAAGTTATATGCTGGTATTGGGTATTTTGCTGATTCATGGGCTAGTGACAATACAGCAGATGACGTTGAATTTTCTGGATTCCTTATCGGTGGCGGTCTTGGTTATAATTGGGAGAGGATGGCGCTTGATTTCATTATCAATGCACGACAAGCTTCAGATTATGGTGAATATATTGAAAGTTCTGGAGGTTCGGGAACTGTCGTTGCAGTCGGTGGATCTTTATCGCTTTCTGTTAGGTTTTAATCATACATAAAATAGCTGATATAAAAAAACCCAGCACAAGGCTGGGTTCTTAATTTTGATAGCTGTGTTAGGTCAGATTAAAAAATCTTCGCTACAACACCCGCACCTACAGTACGGCCACCTTCACGGATTGCGAAGCGTAAACCTTCGTCCATCGCGATTGGTGCAATTAGCTCAACAACAAACTTTAAGTTGTCGCCTGGCATTACCATCTCTACGCCTTCAGGAAGCTCTACAGCACCTGTTACGTCAGTTGTACGGAAGTAGAACTGTGGACGATAGCCTTTGAAGAATGGAGTATGACGGCCACCTTCATCTTTGCTTAGTACGTATACTTCTGCTTCGAATTTAGTATGTGGGTTGATTGAACCTGGCTTCGCTAATACTTGACCACGTTCTACGTCTTCACGCTTAGTACCACGTAAAAGAACACCAACGTTCTCACCTGCACGACCTTCGTCAAGCAACTTACGGAACATTTCAACACCAGTACAAGTCGTCTTAACTGTATCTTTGATACCAACGATTTCTACTTCTTCACCTACTTTAACAATACCTTGCTCAACACGACCGGTTACAACTGTACCACGACCTGAGATTGAGAAAACATCTTCGATTGGAAGGATGAATGGCTTATCGATGTCACGCTCTGGCTCTGGGATATATGAATCTAAAGCTTCGCCTAACTCAATGATTTTTGCTTCCCACTCTGGCTCGCCTTCTAGGGCTTTAAGCGCAGAACCTTGGATTACTGGTAAATCATCACCTGGGAATTCGTATTCTGTTAGAAGTTCACGAACTTCCATTTCTACTAATTCTAATAATTCTTCATCATCAACCATGTCACATTTGTTCATGAATACGATCATGTAAGGGATACCAACTTGGCGACCTAACAAGATGTGCTCACGAGTTTGTGGCATAGGACCATCAGTTGCCGCAACAACTAAGATACCGCCGTCCATTTGAGCTGCACCGGTGATCATGTTTTTAACATAATCGGCGTGTCCTGGACAATCTACGTGTGCGTAGTGACGCGTTGGTGTGTCATATTCTACGTGTGAAGTAGAGATAGTGATACCACGCTCACGCTCTTCTGGAGCGTTATCGATTTGATCGAATGCTTGTGCTTGACCGCCGTATGTTTTTGATAAAACTGACGTGATAGCCGCTGTAAGGGTTGTTTTACCGTGGTCAACGTGGCCGATAGTACCAACATTAACGTGTGGTTTATTACGTTCAAACTTTTCTTTTGCCATTTTTCTCGTTTCCTAGTTAAAAAGCCCGACCCTAAATAATGGTAGCCGGACCGAACTCTCTATTAAGATTATTGACGTCGTTCGATAATTGCTTGGGCGACATTAGCTGACGCTTCCGAGTAATTAAAGAATTCCATCGAATAGGACGCACGGCCTTGCGTTGCAGAACGCAAGTCTGTTGCATATCCAAACATTTCTGAAAGTGGCACTTTAGCACGAACAATTTTGATACCTGCTACACCCTCTTCCATACCTTCGATCATGCCACGGCGTCGATTAAGATCACCAACAACATCACCCATCCACTCCTCCGGAGTAGTTACTTCTACTTTCATTGTAGGCTCCAAGAGTACAGGAGAGGCATCGAGTGCACCCTTCTTGAAACCCATAGACCCTGCAATTTTAAACGCCATCTCAGAACTGTCAACATCATGGTATGAACCATCATATAATGTGACCTTTACGTCTAACATGGGGTAACCAGCAAGTACACCAGATTGCATTTGTTCTTGGCAACCTTTGTCTACTGCAGGTATAAATTCTTTTGGCACGACACCACCAACGATGTCATTGACGAATGCGTAACCCGCGCCTTCTTCTTGTGGCTCAATCTTCAACCACACATGGCCAAACTGACCTTTACCACCTGATTGACGAACAAACTTACCTTCTACTTCAACAGNAGAACGGATCGTCTCACGATAAGCAACCTGTGGTTTACCCACATTACACTGAACACTGAATTCACGTTTCATACGATCAACAATGATATCTAAGTGTAGTTCACCCATGCCTGAAATGATGGTTTGTCCTGATTCTTCATCTGTATTCACTTGGAATGATGGGTCTTCAGCGGCAAGTTTACCTAATGCAATACCCATTTTCTCTTGGTCGGCTTGAGAGCGTGGCTCAACCGCAATAGAAATGACAGGCTCAGGAAATTCCATACGCTCTANNGTAATTTTATCATTACTGTCGCATAAAGTGTCACCGGTTGTCACATCTTTCAAGCCNATCGCAGCTGCAATATCACCGGCGTGGACTTCTTTAATTTCTTCACGATCATTTGCATGCATTTGCACGATACGACCAAAACGCTCACGTTTTCCTTTCACCGGGTTATACACAGTATCACCGGTCTTTACGACACCTGAGTACACACGGAAAAAGGTCAGTGTACCGACAAATGGGTCTGTCGCAATTTTGAAAGCTAACGCAGAAAAAGGCGCATCGTCTTTAGCTGGACGAGTTGCTTCCGTTTCATCTTTGTCATCAAGTATCCCTGTAATCGGTTTTACTTCTTCAGGGGAAGGTAAGTACTCAACAACAGCGTCAAGCACTGCTTGTACGCCTTTATTTTTAAATGCTGATCCACATGTTGCCAACACGATTTCATTATTAAGTGTTCGTGTTCTTAATCCAGATTTGATTTCAGCTTCAGTAAGTTCTTCACCTTCTAGATATTTATCCATCAACTCTTCGCTTGCTTCAGCTGCAGCTTCAACGAGTTCAACACGCAATTCTTCCGCGCGTTCTACTAATTCATTTGGAATATCTTCGTAGGTAAAGGTAGTGCCTTTGTCTTCTTCATTCCAGTTAATCGCCTTCATTTTAATGAGGTCAATTACACCAGTAAAGTTTTCTTCAGCACCTATATTTAAATGAATAGGCACACATTGTGCACCAAGACGGTTGCGAATTTGTTCAACAACACGTTCAAAATCAGCCCCAGCACGGTCCATCTTATTCACAAACACCATCCGTGGGACTTCGTATTTGTCAGCTTGACGCCATACTGTTTCTGATTGTGGTTCAACACCAGATGAACCACAGAATACGACAACCGCACCATCGAGTACACGTAACGAACGTTCAACTTCAATGGTGAAGTCAACGTGTCCAGGTGTGTCGATTATATTGATGCGATGTTGTTCAAATTGTTGCTGCATCCCCTGCCAAAAGCAGGTGGTTGCAGCAGAAGTGATCGTAATGCCTCGCTCCTGTTCTTGTTCCATCCAGTCCATAGTGGCAGCGCCATCATGTACCTCACCAATTTTGTGAGATAAACCGGTGTAAAACAAAACACGTTCAGTAGTGGTAGTTTTGCCGGCATCTACGTGCGCGACAATACCAATGTTCCGATAGCGTTGAATAGGAGTCTTACGAGCCATACGATCCTCAGATTACCAACGGTAGTGCGCGAACGCTTTGTTGGCTTCAGCCATACGGTGAACGTCTTCACGTTTCTTAACCGCAGAACCTTTGTTTTCAGATGCATCTAACATCTCAGCAGCTAGGCGTTGAGCCATAGACTTCTCGCCACGTTTACGCGATGCTTCTACTAACCAACGCATACCTAGTGCATTACGACGAACTGGACGAACTTCAACAGGTACTTGGTACGTTGAACCACCAACACGACGAGACTTAACTTCGACAGTTGGGCGGATGTTCTCTAGTGCATCTTCAAATACGTCTAGGTGTGGTTTGCTAGTTTTTTCAGCAACAATGTCAAGCGCGCCATAAACGATCTTTTCAGCTGTTGATTTTTTGCCGTCGAGCATTACGACATTCATGAATTTAGCAAGTAGTTCTGATTTGAACTTAGGATCTGGTAGGATTTTTCGTTGTCCTACGACTCTTCTTCTTGGCATTTTAATTTCTCCGTAGAAATTTCAGGATATTCCCCAAAACTTATAATTAATAGTTTGGCCTTACTAACGGAGAACCGTTAAGACTTTGGCCTTTTCGCACCGTACTTAGAACGGGCTTGACGACGATCGTTTACGCCAGCGCAATCTAATGTACCGCGAACTGTGTGATAACGAACACCTGGTAAATCTTTAACACGACCACCACGGATTAATACCACGCTGTGCTCTTGTAAGTTGTGACCTTCACCACCGATATATGAAGATACTTCATAACCGTTGGTTAAACGAACACGACAAACTTTACGTAATGCTGAGTTCGGTTTCTTTGGCGTAGTTGTATATACACGTGTACATACACCACGACGTTGTGGGCAAGCTTCTAATGCAGCGACGTTTGATTTCTCAACCGGCTTCTTACGAGGCTTACGCACTAACTGGTTAACTGTTGCCATTAACTAGCTCCTAGTGTGTAAAATTAATAAAGTTGATACACCATGTATCAACTAGGTTACAAGTTTATGAAATTGCTCTATTCCATAAAACAAAAAACCGCGACCTAAGGGATTAACCTAAATTCGGGTCGCGGAATATTAAAGATCAAACGCTCAAATGTCAAGCGCTCGACCTTAATGACAATCGATTACTCTTCGTCGCCAGTAGGCATATCAAGAGTAGCATTCAATGCTTCTGTCAATGCCAGCTGTGCTTCGTCAGCAGAAACCGATAAATCTTCTTCAGTGAGCTGTGCTGCTTTACGAGCGGCACGCTTCTCATGATACGCAAAACCAGTACCGGCAGGGATTAAGCGTCCAACAATTACGTTCTCTTTCAAGCCACGTAAATCATCTTCTTTACCCTGTACCGCTGCTTCTGTTAGTACACGTGTCGTTTCTTGGAACGATGCTGCTGAGATAAATGACTCAGTAGAAAGTGATGCTTTAGTGATACCCAATAATTGGATTTCATATTTCGCACCCACTTTGCCAGCGGCTTCNAGTTCACGGTTCGCAATTTTAACTTGTGATACTTCTAGCTGCTCACCTTCTAAGAACTGTGAATCACCTGCATCGGTAATCATACACTTACGCAACATCTGACGAATAACAACTTCGATGTGCTTATCGTTAATTTTTACACCTTGTAGGCGGTAAACTTCTTGAACTTCGTTCACAATATAATTAGACACGGCACTTACGCCACGCAGACGTAAAATATCATGTGGTGATTCAGGACCATCGGCAATAACTTCACCCTTGGCAACTGTTTCACCTTCAAATACGTTAAGTTGACGCCATTTAGGAATCATCTCTTCGTAGTGATCACCCTCTGGTGGTGTGATCGTTAGACGTTTCTTACCTTTAGTCTCTTTACCAAAACCAATCATACCTGACACTTCTGCAAGGATAGCTGGCTCTTTTGGCTTACGTGCTTCGAACAAGTCAGCAACACGTGGTAGACCACCGGTAATATCACGAGTTTTAGAACCTTCCTGAGGAATACGTGCTAATACATCACCTTCTACTGCATCCATGCCGTTAGTGGCAACGATGGTAGTAAAGCTTGGTAAACGAATTTCCTGCAGTGAATTTTCACCCGCTTCTAAGATTAACTTAGGCTCTTTNGCATTGGCTTTAGATAAATCTTTTACCACGATACGCGATAGACCTGTTAAGTCATCTGTTTGTGTTTCTGTATTGGTGTCATCAACATCCGCAAAGGTAATCTTCGCAGGACGCTCTGTGATGATTGGGTGACTATGCGGGTCCCAGTTAGCGACGATATCGCCACCAGATACAGCTGCACCATCATCAACGNTTAATATTGCACCATAAGGNACTTTGTAACGCTCTTTCTCACGACCTTGNTCATCAATCACTGTTAACTCGGTTGAACGAGAAACAATCACTAACTTACCTTCTTGGTTACGTACAGATTTCGCATTATGCAGTTTCAATGAGCCGTTCGTTTTGACCGCTACGCTGTTTTCTGCAGATGCTCTTGATGCTGCACCACCGATGTGGAATGTACGCATTGTTAACTGTGTACCTGGTTCACCGATAGACTGTGCGGCGATTACACCNACAGACTCACCGCGTCCAACCATGTGGCCACGCGCAAGGTCACGACCATAACAATTAGCACAAACACCGTGATCGTTATCACACGTGATAACTGAACGAACAATGATTTGGTCAACAGAATTCGCTTCTAGCATATCTACTAGTGCTTCATCGAGTAATACATTACGTTTAACTAAAATTTCATCATCAGTACCAGGCTTGATTACGTCTTGTGCTACCACACGACCTAATACACGCTCACGTAATGGCTCAACAACATCACCACCTTCGATTAGTGGCGTCATAACGACACCTTCTAATGTGCCACAATCGTCATTGGTAATGACCAAATCTTGTGCCACATCAACTAAACGACGAGTTAAGTAACCTGAGTTAGCTGTTTTCAATGCAGTATCGGCAAGACCTTTACGTGCACCGTGAGTAGAGATGAAGTATTGTAATACGTTTAGACCTTCACGGAAGTTAGCCGTGATAGGTGTTTCGATGATTGAACCATCTGGTTTAGCCATCAGACCACGCATACCTGCTAACTGACGAATCTGAGCCGCACTACCACGAGCACCAGAGTCAGCCATCATATAAACAGAGTTGAATGAACTTTGCTGTTCTTCTTCACCTTGAGCATTGATAACGGTTTCTTTTTCAAGATTCTCCATCATCGCTTTAGCTACTTTTTCGTTTGCTGTTGACCAGATATCGATAACTTTATTGTAACGCTCACCGGCAGTAACAAGACCAGATTGGAACTGTTCTTGGATTTCAACAACTTCAGCTTCCGCATCGTCGATGATATCTTTTTTCGCATCCGGGATAACCATATCATCAATACCAACAGACGCACCCGCAATCATCGCGTAATGGAATCCGGTATACATGATTTGGTCAGCAACAATCACGGTATCTTTCAAACCAAGTGTACGGTAAGACACGTTTAACAAATTCGAAATTTGTTTTTTCTTCATTGGTTGGTTAATCACTTCAAAATCTAGACCCTTAGGTAAGATTAAAGAAAGGATAGAACGCCCAACGGTGGTGTCTTTAATACTGGTTTTTTCAATTTTCTCACCCGCTTCGTTCACTTCATATTCAGTGATACGTACTTTAACGCGTGCATGCAATTCCGCCTGATCGGTACGGTATGCTTTTTCGGCTTCGTGTGGTGAAGTGAAGATCATACCTTCGCCTTTACCATTGACACGGTCACGTGTTAAGTAATACAAGCCTAATACAACATCCTGTGAAGGAACGATGATAGGCTCACCATTTGCAGGTGATAAGATGTTATTGGTCGACATCATTAACGCACGTGCTTCTAACTGTGCTTCAATAGTTAATGGGACGTGGACCGCCATTTGGTCACCATCGAAGTCAGCATTATATGCCGCACATACTAATGGGTGTAATTGAATGGCTTTACCTTCAATTAGGGTCGGTTCAAATGCTTGAATACCTAGTCTGTGAAGTGTCGGTGCACGGTTAAGTAGCACTGGGTGTTCACGGATAACATCATCCAATACATCCCATACTTCCGGTGCTTCACGTTCAACTAATTTTTTAGCTGCTTTAATCGTTGTCGCTAAACCACGGCCTTCTAATTTGCCATAGATAAATGGCTTGAATAACTCAAGTGCCATCTTCTTCGGTAAACCACACTGATGTAAACGAAGTGTCGGACCAACGGTGATAACAGAACGTCCTGAATAGTCAACACGCTTACCAAGTAAGTTTTGACGGAAACGACCTTGCTTACCTTTAATCATATCAGCAAGTGATTTCAGTGGACGCTTGTTTGAACCTGTGATTGCACGACCGCGACGACCATTATCAAGTAACGCATCAACTGCTTCTTGAAGCATACGCTTTTCGTTACGTACAATAATATCTGGTGCAGCTAGATCTAATAAACGCTTCAAACGGTTATTACGGTTAATTACACGACGATATAAATCGTTCAAATCAGAGGTCGCAAAACGACCGCCATCTAGTGGTACTAATGGACGTAAATCAGGCGGCAACACNGGTAAGACTGTCATGATCATCCACTCTGGTTTGTTGCCAGATAATTGGAATGATTCTAATAACTTCAAACGCTTAGTAATTTTCTTACGTTTAGTTTCTGAATTAATTGAAGGTAATTCTTCACGCATTTCAGAAACGTCTTGGTCAACGTCTAATACTTTTAATAGGTCAAAGATAGCCTCTGCACCCATTTTCGCTTCAAATTCATCACCGTGCTCTTCTAACGAATCAAGATATTCTTCTTCCGTTAATAGTTGACGACGTTCTAGTGTCGTTAAACCAGGCTCAGTTACAACATATGATTCGAAGTAAAGTACACGTTCTATATCACGTAATGTCATATCTAACATTAAGCCGATACGAGACGGTAATGACTTAAGGAACCAAATGTGAGCAACTGGCGATGCTAATTCAATGTGACCCATGCGCTCACGACGCACTTTCGCCAATGTGACTTCAACACCACATTTTTCACAAATTACACCACGGTGCTTGAGACGTTTATATTTACCACATAAACACTCATAATCTTTAACTGGACCAAAGATACGGGCACAGAACAGACCATCACGTTCAGGTTTGAACGTACGGTAGTTGATGGTTTCTGGCTTTTTAACTTCACCATAAGACCAAGAACGAACCATATCTGGTGCCGCTAAACCGATACGAATATTATCGAACTCTTCGGTTTTATTTTGTTGCTTTAGAAACTTTAATAAGTCTTTCACGTTTTTCTCCCTACGGAGTGGGTCTTATGACCCGACAACCAAGCCGTTATCGGGTCAACCTAACTAACACTTACAACGATAAATCGTTGTGCTTACTCGTTTTCTTCTAACTCAATGTTAATACCAAGAGAACGGATTTCTTTCAACAATACGTTGAATGACTCAGGCATGCCTGGCTCCATTCTGTGGTCACCGTCGACGATGTTCTTATACATCTTCGTACGACCATTAACATCATCAGATTTAACGGTTAGCATTTCTTGTAGCGTATATGCTGCACCATATGCTTCTAGTGCCCATACTTCCATCTCACCGAAGCGCTGACCACCAAACTGAGCTTTACCACCCAATGGTTGTTGCGTAACAAGAGAGTAAGANCCAGTAGAACGNGCGTGCATCTTATCATCCACTAAGTGGTTGAGTTTGAGCATGTACATATAACCTACTGTGACTGGACGTTCGAATGCACGACCCGTACGGCCATCAAATAATGTAATTTGACCGCTTTCTGGGATATCAGCTAGCTTCAACATTTCNTTGATTTCTGCTTCTGTCGCACCATCAAATACTGGTGTGGCTACTGGTACACCTTTACGTAAATTTTCTGCAAGACGTCTGATTTCATGATCAGTAAAGCTATCAATATCAACTTCTTGGCGACTTGTTCCAAGGTTATACACCTCGTTCAAGAAACTACGAAGTTTGGTGACTTCTTCTTGCTCTTTGATCATACGGTCAATCTTCACACCTAAACCATGAGCTGCCATGCCTAAGTG